>Ga0306923_10000088_pt1 | contig 57535 bp, 53 predicted proteins | sample sta12Can44000108_FD_203841 | JGI IMG/M metagenome (GOLD analysis project Ga0306923, IMG submission 203841) | Lab enrichment of tropical soil microbial communities from Luquillo Experimental Forest, Puerto Rico - statanox.12C.anox.44.000.108 (v2)... | ecosystem: Environmental > Terrestrial >... | reverse complement strand
CGGCAGCAGGGCTCGCTGCGATCTCGGTCGCGACTCCGGCACAGGCCCAGACGCTGACCGCCGCGCTCGCCGAAGCCTACAACACCAATCCCCAGCTTCTCGCGCAACGCGCCCTGTTGCGGTCGACCGACGAGCAAGTCCCGCAAGCGCTGTCATTTTGGCGTCCGACGGTCAATTTCACCGGCCAAGTCGGCTACAGTACCGCGTCGTTCCAAACCGCCTTCCCGACGCCCCCCACCAATCGCCTTCACATCCAAACCAGACCAGATTTGGTGCAACTCCAGGCGGCGCAGCCGATCTACCGCGGCGGCCGGACGGTGGCGCAAACCCGGCAGGCAATCAATACTGTCGAATCGACGCGGGCGCAGACGCTGGCGGTCGAGACCACGGTTTTCCAAGCCGTCGCGATGGCATATCTCGACGTGGTGCGCGACCAGGCGCTGCTCGAAGTTGACCGCAATAATGTGAATGTCCTGCGCGAGCAGCTCGAAGCAACCCAAGACCGCTTCCGTGTCGGTGAAGTCACCCGCACCGATGTAGCGCAGGCCGAATCTTCGCTCGCACAAGCGCAGGGCCAGTTGGTTGCTCAGCAAGGCACGCTCGAGATCAGTCGGGCCGAATATGTCCGCGCCGTCGGTCGCCCGCCCGGAAGATTAACATTGCCACGAGAGCGTCCGGTGCTTCCCGCCACGTTGGAAGAGGCGGAAAGCCTCGCCGCGACCAGCAACTTCAATGTGATTTCGGCGGTATACGCAGAGCTCGCCGCCCGCGACAACATCGATGTGGTACGCGGTCAACTGCTTCCGCAAATCTCGCTTGTCGGCAGTCTTTCCCGGGCCAGCGATCCGTCGGTAACGCAAAAAGGTGATCTGCTCAATCAGGCGCAGATCACCGCCCAGTTGACGATGCCTCTCTATGAAGGCGGCGCCATCTACTCGCAGACGCGGCAGGCGGAGCAGACGGTGGGGCAACGGCGCAGCCAGGTCGACGATGCGCGACGGTTGGCCGTCCAGACGGCCAACCAGTTCTGGGCGACCCTGCAAGCGGCGCGAGCCAGCATCGCTTCATTCGCAGCGGCGGTGCGTGCCGCTCAGATCGCCCTTGCAGGCGTGCAGCAGCAGGCGTTGGTCGGCACGAGCACAACACTCGACGTCCTCATTCAGAACCAGCAGTTGCTAACGACGCAGTCGCAGCTTATCACCGCGCAGCACGATGCTGCGCTCGCCGAGTTCAATGTCGCGGCGGCTGTCGGCCGGTTGATCGCACCCGAACTCAAGCTGCCGGTGAAGCTCTACGATATGGAGCAGCACTACAAGGAAGTGAGAGACAAATGGATCGGCTTCCGCGGTGGCCTTTCCCAATGAGCGGCTGCCGCGGCGTGGTTCCGCTGGCAATTCCGGGTCGACTCACCTAGGTTGGGCCGACCATTGAATCTTTGTTGGTGCCTTGATGCCGGACAACGCCAAATCGCCGTCGGAACCCTCTATGGAAGAAATTATCGCCTCGATCAGCCGCATCATAACCGAGGATAAAAAGCCAAACGAAGGCGTCCATCCGGTGAGCCGGGAGAGCGGCGACATTCTCAACCTTACGGATGCGGTGAACGAAGACGGCTCGGTACGTCGGCTGGTGCCATTGGCCGATAATCTGAGCGCACAATCTCCGGTTGTGCCAGCGGCACCCGAGGAACAGCCGGCGCTCGCCGAGCGCATCCTCTCGTCGGCGACATCCGGGGCTGCTGCTGCGGCTTTTGCGCAACTCGGCGCACTGCCGCGCGAGCGGCGGCGGGAAGGCGAGATTCCGCTCGGCGGCGCCGAGCGCACCCTCGAAGACGTCGTCCGAGACCTGTTGCGACCGCTGCTGCAAGCGTGGCTGGACGATCATCTACCGGGTATTGTCGAGCGGCTGGTTCGGGAAGAAATTGCCCGCGTCGTCGGCGAGGCGGGGCTCCGCTAATCGCGCCCGCCCTCGTAAGCTGAGAGGGCGTCCCGGTCAACCAGTAAGTCGAGGACGGTTCAGCGATGCTGGACAAAACTTATCAACCCGCCGCCGTGGAGGCGCGGCGTTATGCACTGTGGGAGCAGTCGGGCGCCTTCGCATGCGATCCTGACGGTGACAAGATCCCGTATACGATCATGATGCCGCCCCCGAACGTGACCGGCAGCCTGCATATAGGGCACGCATTAAACCACACATTGCAGGACGTACTGGTGCGTTACCAACGCATGCGCGGCCGCGACGTGTTATGGCAGCCGGGCACCGATCATGCCGGCATTGCCACCGAGATCGTCGTCGCCGATCAGCTCCGCGCGCAGGGGCAGGTGAAACACGACCTTGGCCGCGAGCGGTTCGTCGCACGCGTTTGGGAATGGAAAGAACAGTCGGGCGGGGCTATCACTCGCCAGCTGCGTCGGCTTGGCGCCTCGCCCGACTGGCGCCGCGAACGCTTCACGATGGATCCGGGTCTGGCGGCCGCGGTGCGCCGCGTCTTTGTCCAACTTTTCCGGCAGGGCCTCATTTACCGCGACAAACGGCTGGTTAATTGGGATCCGGTCATGCACACGGTGATCTCCGATCTCGAAGTCGATAACCGCGAGACCAAGGGCTCCCTGTGGCATGTGCGCTATCCAGTGGTGGAGCTTCCCGGCCGGTTTATCGTCGTTGCCACCACCCGCCCGGAAACGATGCTCGGTGATACCGGGGTCGCCGTCCACCCCGACGATGCGCGCTACTCCGATCTCGTCGGCAAATCGGTTCGTCTGCCGCTAGCCGACCGGCTTATCCCGATCGTCGGCGACGAGCACGCCGACCCCGAGACCGGGAGCGGTGCCGTCAAGATCACCCCCGCGCACGACTTCAATGACTTCGAGGTCGGCAGTCGGCATTCTCTGCCGATCATCAACATTTTCGATCAGGACGCACGGCTCAACGAAGCGGTACCGGCACGCTATCGCGGCCTCGACCGGTTCGCCGCGCGCGAGCGGGTCGTCGCCGATCTCTCCGCCGCCGGCCTCATCGACAAGGTCGAAGACCATACGATGATGGTGCCGCATCACGACCGCTCGGGGGTGGTGATCGAGCCTTGGCTCACCGACCAGTGGTATTGCAACGCCCGGGTGCTCGCCGCTCCGGCGCTCGCGGCCGTCGAGGACGGACGCACACGGTTCGTGCCACGCCAGTGGGAGAACACGTTTTTCGACTGGATGCGCAACATCCAACCCTGGTGCATATCCCGCCAGCTCTGGTGGGGTCACCAGATACCGGCTTGGTACGGGCCGGATGGAGCCGTCTTCGTCGCCGAGACCGAGGAGGAGGCGCAGCAGCAGGCAATTGCACGATACGGCGATGGTGTCGAGCTCCGTCGCGACCCGGACGTGCTCGATACCTGGTTCTCCTCGGCCCTGTGGCCGTTCTCGACTCTCGGCTGGCCCGACCGGACCCGCGAACTCGCCCGGTATTATCCGACCGATGTGCTCGTCACCGCGTTTGACATCATCTTCTTCTGGGTCGCGCGTATGATGATGATGGGACTGCATTTCATGGGCGAAGTGCCGTTTCGCATCGTTTACATCCACGCCCTGGTGCGCGACGTGCGCGGCCAGAAGATGTCGAAATCCCGCGGCAACATCTTCGACCCTTTGGAATTGATCGACCGCTACGGCTGCGACTCGCTGCGCTTTACATTGGCGGCGCTGGCGGCGCCCGGACGCGACATCAAGCTCTCCGAGAGCCGGGTCGAAGGATACCGTAATTTCGTGACCAAGCTGTGGAACGCAGCTCGCTATGCGCAAATGACCGGCTGCGCCCCGGCCTGGGACTTTGATCCTGCAAATTGCCGGCTGACCGTCAACCAATGGATTGTGGCAGCCGTGTCGGATTGCGCGGCAGCGGTCAGCGCCGCCCTCGACGCCTATCGCTTCGATGAGGCAGCGAGCCGGCTTTACCATTTCGTTTGGGGTACGTTTTGTGATTGGTACCTCGAATTCACAAAGCCGATACTGCAGAGTGCCGAGACGGCCGTGCGAGCTGAAACACGAGCAGCGGTCGCGTGGACTTTGGGGCGAATTCTTCACCTGCTGCACCCGGTCATGCCGTTCGTTACCGAAGAGGTATGGGAACACCTCGCCGGTAGCCTGGGTGGAATGCTGATTACCGCTCCTTGGCCCGATTTCGAGCATGATCCCGCCGACCCCATGGCAGCCGCGGAGATGGAATGGGTCGTGCAGGCGATCTCAGCGATCCGTGCGCTTCGGGCCGAAATGAACGTTCCCCCGGGTGCTCGGGTGGCACTGCTGATTAGGGATGCGGAGCCGATCGCAAGAGAGCGCATCGAGCGCCACCGCGAGCATTTCGTGCGCCTCGCCCGGGTAGAGCGGCTCGAGACTGTCGAGACTCTGCCGCCTGGCGGGGTGCAGGTGGTTATCGACGGAGCGACCCTCATCCTGGGTCTTGGCGAGGTGGTCGACCTCGGGCGCGAAAGGGAAAGGCTAGGCAGAGAGATCGGCAAGTTGGACGATGAGTTGGCCAAGATCGCCGCCAAGCTCAGCAACCCCAATTTCTTGGCTAAAGCCAGGCCAGAGATCGTCGAAGAGCAACACGAGCGCCAAGCGGATGCAGCCCGTGATCGCGACCGCCTGAAGGCAGCCTACGACCGGCTCGGGGTCGTGTGAGATTGGACTTCGAGCGCTGCCTTCGATCACCGGGTCTCCATCAGGCCTTCAGAATCGCACTGATGCGGGTCTGATATCGAGGATATCGGCGGAGGTGCTCCCGTGCGTCGCGATTTAGCGGGATGCTGATGGTGCACTTCGCAACGGTTCGCCATATCAAGCGTGGTGGGCGTGGTTCTCGCGAGGGCGGCTGTGATTTTGCGCACCGATGATCTGACCGACCGCGGCCTCGTCGCGCCGGAGCGGGCTGCGGAAGTTTCCCGGGTCGCCGAAAAGTTCGCTGTAGCCATGACCGAGGACATGGCGGATTTGATCGATCCCGCCGACCCGGCCGATCCGATTTTGGCGCAGTTTGTGCCGACCGTAGCCGAGCTCTCGAAAACAGCCGTCGAACGCGCGGACCCGATCGGCGATGAACGGTGGTCGCCTGTGCCCGGCATCGTCCACCGCTATCCCGACCGGGTTCTCTTAAAACCGATACTATTATGCCCGGTCTATTGCCGCTTTTGCTTCCGCCGCGAGGTCGTCGGCAAGAAAGGTGCGATGCTCGACCGGGAAGCGCTCGAGCGCGCTTTCGACTACATCCGTGAGCGCCCGCAAATCTGGGAAGTCATCGTCACCGGCGGTGACCCGTTTTTGCCAGCCCCGCGGCGGATCGCCGAAATCGTGCAGGCGCTCGATCAAGTGCCGCATCTCTGCGTGATCCGTTTCCACACGCGGGTTCCTGCCGTCGATCCGCGCCGCGTCGATGACGCGCTCGTTGAAGCACTTGCCGCCGAAAAGGCGGTCTATGTGGTGATCCATGCAAACCATCCACGCGAGTTGACCGAGCGGATGCGGGAGGCAGTACGAAGGCTCAGCCGCGCGGGCATTCCGCTTCTGTCGCAAACCGTGCTGCTGCGCGGCGTCAATGACGATGCTGCGACTTTGGAAGCCTTGTTTCGCGGTCTCGTCGCGATGCGCGTCAAACCCTACTACCTTCACCATGCCGATCTCGCTCGCGGCACCTCGCATTTTCGCACCGGTATTGCGACCGGCCAGAGCCTCGTGAAGTCGCTGCGGGGGCGCCTCTCCGGTCTGTGTCAGCCGACCTATGTGCTGGATATTCCCGGCGGCTACGGCAAGGTGCCGATTGCGCCATGTGGGGTCGCCCCGGACGGCCCATCGGGCTGGGTCGTCGAGGACGGCATGGGTATCCGGCATCCGTATCCACCCGATCCGGAGCCGCCGGCCGTCGCGGAAATGACCGCCCGGAGCGAGGAGTAGGGGTTCTGCCGTGGCGGACCCCGAGGACCTCGTCATCATCATCATCGTCGGCGGCGGCCAGATCGCGCTCAGCACGGCTCAAGAGCTCTGCGGTCTTCCGGGCCATCACGTCGTCGTTCTCTGGCGCCGCGATCCCGATCTGGCGCGCGCGGTAGAGGGCGCCGGCGCCGTCTTCGTCGCTGCCGCGCGTCCGGACAGCAGCGAGGGGCTCGAACGCGCCGGGGTGCGACGCGCCATCACGATCCTGGCGTTGTCACCCGACGATCAGCTCAATCTGCACGCCGCGCTGCTCGCGCGCGATGCCAATCCGCGCATCCGCATCGTGCTGCGCCAATTCAACCGGACGCTTGCCCAAAAGCTCGAGCAGAACCTGGCGAATTGCTCGGTTTTGTCGCTCGCTTGGCATTCCGCTGCGACTTACGCCGCGGCTGCAATCGATCCGGCATGCTTCCGCGGGCTGCAATTTCCGCAGCCAGAGGGTCCGCTCACTGGATTTGCCACTCGGATCGCCGAAGACTGCAGCGTCGGCGAGTGTACGGTCGCGCAGGCCGAACGGGTATTGGCCGCGCGCATTGTCGCGGTCGACGATGTGATCGATCCCGCTCGGGACGCTGTCCTGCCGGATGGAGCGGAGCTGATCATCTATGGCGAGATTACGAGGCTAGAGGACAGCGCTTCTCGACGACCGATACCTCGTCGCCGTGCGGCGCTCGCGACGCGACTGCGGCTGCGGGGGCGACGGAGCAGACGCCGTCTGACCCGGCTAAACCCGATTCTCGCTCGGCTCGCCGTGGCGACATTGGCCTTCCTGCTGGTGGGCGCGGCATATTTTCATTCCGTCTTCGGCGGCAGCTGGCTCGACGCTGTGTACTTTGTGATCACTACGATGACGACCACCGGCTATGGCGACCTGACCCCCGACCGGGGCGACCCCGTCGAGGTTGTCGCGGCCATGGTGCTGATGCTGGCCGGTATTACGCTGACCGGGCTCTTCATCGCGTTTGGCGCGTCGCTGCTGACACGTGTGCATTGGGTCAAGTTGCAAGGGCTGCGGCCGGTGTATCGCCGTGGACATATCGTGGTCTGCGGTGGCGGCAGCATCGGGACATCCGTCATCGACCTGCTCTTCGGCATCGGCAAACGGCTGGTCGTGATCGAGCAAGATCCCGATACGAGTCTCGTTGAAAGGGCGCGCGAGCAGCGGTTCGATCTCCTTACCGGGGATGCCAGTCGGGATTCGACCCTCGATCTGTGCCACCTCGACGCCGCGCATAGCCTCATCGCGCTGACGAATGTCGATACTTTGAACCTCGAAATCGCGCTGGGCGCCCGCGCCCGCAACCCGACGATGCCGATCGTGCTGAGGATCGCCGAGGCCAGCTTTGCGCAATCGATCGCCCGGCATTTCGAATTCGATACGACTTATTCGGCCGCGGCGCTTGCTGCTCCAGCTCTGGTCGGCTTGTCGCGGCATTCCGGGTCGCGCGGACGCGTCAGCTTTGGCCGGCGAGAGTTTGAGATCGCCGAACTCGGTATCGAGGATCGTGCGCAGGCTCTGCCAGCTGGCGCCGTATCGATCGCGACATCACGCGGGAGTGATTTCGAGATCGCACACGACGTCGACTACCGCACGCTGGGGGCTGACGACCGCGCGCTGGTTCTGATCCCGCTCGCGCCTTTCAGGGAAGACGAGGGCACACTCGTTGCTGCAAAGGAACCAGCTGCTAATTTGGATTAAGGAACCGGGGTGCGCGGCGATTGCCGTGGAAATTGCTCAGCGTTCAGGCAGGACGGAGCGCCGCGTCCCGAAATCGCTTTAGACAACAAACCTTTCGTCGCCGCGCCGGGGCAGGTGCCGGCCCGGCTACAGCGCGAGCTCGCACCAGATCGGCGTGTGGTCCGAGGAGCGGTCCTTGGCCCGCGGCCGCTTGTCGATGTCGCACCCGGCGACCCGGTCCGCCGCCTGTGGCGACAGCAGCAGATGATCGATTCGCAAGCCCTCGTCTCGGTGCCAGCGTCCGGCCTGATAATCCCAGAAAGTGTAGCGGTGCGATTCGCTATGAAAGACGCGGTAAGCGTCGGTCAGCCCGAGATAGATCAGCGCGCGAAAGCGTGAGCGGGCTTCTAGCCGGCACAACGCGTCATCGCGGAATGCCACCGGATCGTACACATCATCGTCGGTCGGACAGATGTTGTAATCGCCGGCGAGCACGAAGGGGATCTCGCGCCGCAAGAGGTCGCGAGTGTGTTCGACCAGACGCTCCATCCAAGCGAGCTTATAGGTGAACTTGTCCGTTCCTACGGGGTTGCCGTTCGGGAGATAGACCGAAGCGATGCGAGCCTCGCCAAAGGCCGCCTCGATATATCGGGCCTGTTCGTCCTCGTCATTGCCGAGCAACCCTATGACAAGCTGCTCAGCCGGCTGCCTCGACAACAAAGCCACGCCGTTGTACGAGCGCTGTCCTATCGTCTCGACGTGATACCCCAGACCCCTGACTTCGAGGGTCGGGAAATCTTGTGCGCGGCACTTGGTTTCCTGGAGGCACAGAACGTCGGGTTGCGCATCCTCAAGGAAGGCGAGGAGATGCAGCAACCGTGCCTTGACCGAATTGACGTTCCAGCTCGCGACCTTCATGTCGATCGGTCAGCCGATCGAAAAGGAATTGCCGCAGCCGCATGACGAGGCAGCGTTCGGATTGCGAATCTGAAAGGACGCGCCCATCAGATCTTCGACGAAGTCCACTTCGGCGCCGTTCAACAGCCCGAGAGAGACCTCGTCGATGACGACTCCAACCCCGTCGCGCTCGAAAACGAAATCGTCCTCGTTACGCTGATCGTCGAACGAAAATCCATACTGGAATCCCGAGCAGCCGCCGCCGGAGACCGCGATCCGCAGAAATGCGTCCTCTGCGTTTTCCTGCGTCTTCAGGATGGCGATCCGACGGGCCGCACTTTCCGTCAATAGGATGCGGCGCTCCTCGACCTCGCTCGTGCTGTCCGCCATGTTCTCGATGCTCCGCACCTGCCGGCGTCCCCGGCTTCCAAAGCCTATTTAAGACTGCCGCCCGGTTTCTGCTAGCGCTGCGCCCCCAACTGCTAATCTCAAGTTGATTTCTACCGGTAACGTCCGCCGCGAGCTGAAAGACTCATCTTCCACACGCATATATCGGATAAGCTGAGCGCGAGGCCGGAGCCGGAGATGCTGCAAGCGCTGGAAAGCAGAACAGATTCCGATCGAGAGGCGGAACCCGGGCACATCGCTTACCTGACGGCGCTCGAGCGCAAGGTGCTGTGGCTGTCGACCTGGATGATCCACAACGCCAACCACCTGCGACCAAACCGCGACGGCCTCAAGGTCGGCGGGCATCAAGCCTCGAGCGCCTCGGTCGTGACCCTAATGACGGCGCTCTATTTCGATGTGCTGCGCCCGCAGGATCGTCTCGCGGTCAAGCCGCACGCCTCGCCGGTCTTTCACGCGATCCAGTACCTGCTCGGACACGAGACGCGCGACAAGCTGGAGCACTTCCGCGGCTTCGGCGGTGCGCAATCCTATCCGTCACGGACCAAAGACGGCGACATTGTCGATTTCTCGACCGGCTCGGTCGGTCTCGGGGTCGGCATGACCCTGTTCGCCTCTCTGGCGCAAGATTACCTGCGCTTGAAGCAGGTGGTGCCGACCGAGGACCCGCCGGGCCGCATGATCGCTCTCGCCGGCGATGCCGAGCTCGACGAGGGTAATATTTTCGAGGCGCTGCTCGAAGGCTGGAAGCACGATGTGCGCAACCTCTGGTGGGTGATCGACTATAACCGCCAGAGCCTCGACGCGGTCGTGTCGGACCGGCTGTTCGGCCGTATCGACGCGATGTTCGAGATGATGGGCTGGCGCGTGGTGACCCTGAAATACGGGCGCCTGCTGGAAGCCGCTTTCGCGCAGCCGGATGGGCATCACCTGCGCGAATGGATAGACGCCTGCCCCAATTCACTCTACTCGGCGCTGGTCTACAAAGGCGGAGAAGGTTGGCGCGAGCACCTTCACCGAGATCTCAACCGCTACCCCGGGATTCGCGCCATTCTCGACAGCCACGACGATGCGGCTCTGCATCAGCTGATGACCAATCTCGCGGGTCACGACCTGCAATCGGTTCTCGACGCCCTTCATGCGGTGAGCGACGACAAGCCGACCTGCTTCATCGCGTATACGATCAAGGGTTACGGGCTGCCCTTCGCCGGTCATAAGGATAACCATGCCGGGCTGATGAACCGCGACCAGATGACCTCGTTCCAGCGCAGCATGGGGGTACCGGCGGGGGCTGAGTGGGATTTGTTCACGGGGCTCGATATCGAACCCGAGCAGCTCTCCGGGTTTCTTTCGACGCTCCCACTCGCCCGTTCCGGCCGGCGCTGGCACGACGCTCCGCGGGTTCCGGTACCGCCGCGCCTGCCCATCCCGCGAGGCGCGAAGCTTTCGACACAAGAGGCTTTCGGCAGGATCCTCGGCGACATCGCCGCAGCCAACGGCGCGATCGCGGAGCGCGTTGTGACGACCTCTCCCGATGTTACGGTCTCGACGAATCTCGGGCCTTGGGTCAACCGCCGTGGCATCTTTGACCGCGCCGAGCGCGCAGACATTTTCCGCGAGGAGCACGTCGTCTCGGCGCAGCGCTGGGCAATGTCGCCTCAGGGCCAGCACATCGAGCTCGGCATTGCTGAAAGCAATCTTTTTTTACAGCTCGCCGCGCTCGGCCTCGCCGCGCCGCTGTTCGGCGCCCGATTGTTGCCGATCGGTACGCTCTACGATCCGTTCATCAAGCGTGGGCACGATGCGCTCAACTATGCCTGCTACCAGGACGCCCGCTTTATTTTGGTGGCGACCCCTTCGGGGATCTCGCTCGCCCCTGAGGGCGGTGCACATCAGTCGATCGGCGAGCCTCTGATCGGGCTGGCGCAACCCGGGCTCGTCGGCTTCGAACCCGCCTTTGCCGACGAGTTGACCGTCCTGATGCGCTGGGCATTCGAGGAAATCCAACGCGAAGACGGGCAATCGGTCTACTTCCGCCTGTCGACGCGCCCGATCGAGCAGCCGAGGCGAACGCTGGGTACCGATCTCGAGGAGGCGATCATTGCCGGCGCCTATTGGCTGCGCGAGCCGGGGGAGGGGGCCGAGCTCGCGATCGCGTATTGCGGCGCGGTCGCGCCTGAGGTGCTCGCCGCGCATCTGGAACTGGCGGAAGATGTCCCAAAAACGGGACTGCTGGCGATCACCTCCCCCGGCCGCCTGCACCGCGACTGGCGAGCCACCAGGGAGGTCGGCGAGATCAGTGTCGCCGAGCGGCTGTTGGGGCGGCTGCGACCGGGTGCCGCGCTGGTCACCGTCGGGGATTTTCACCCGGCAACCTTGTCATGGCTCGGCGCGGTCGCGGGCAACCCGATAGTGCCACTGGGCGTCGACCGCTTCGGCCAATCGGGCGACATCCCCGATCTTTACCAGGCCTACGGCATCGACACTGAAGCGATCCTCGACGCCGCCGCCCGCGCCTGCCTGCTCCCCTTGCGCTGACACTCGCCCGCCGGGCTCCGCTGTACCGATCTTCGCCGCGTTTGCGTCTGAGCGGATGTGGCGGCAACTGATACCGGAGTGGTCCTCGAGCACGGCTCGACAAACCCGGTGGCGGACGGCTAGAAGCCCGCCATGAGCTGGCTGACGAATTTCGTGCTACCGAAGATCCGTGCCGTCGTCGCCCGCAAGTCAGTGCCGGACAATCTCTGGCACAAATGCCCGAACTGCGAGCAAATGCTGTATTATCGCGAGCTCGAGGCCAATCTCCATGTCTGCCGCAATTGCGGCCATCACATCCGCATCGGCGCCCCGCTGCGGCTCAAGATGTTGTTCGACGACGGTTCCTCCACGCAAATCGAGTTGCCGAAGACCATTGTCGATCCGCTTAAATTCCGCGATCGTCGGCGCTACACCGAGCGGTTGCGGGAAGGGCAGGCGGCGTTCGGCACTGGGAGCGATGCGGTTGTCGTCGCGCACGGACGGATCGGCGGCATTGCCGCCGTCGTTGCCGCGTTCGAATTCGGATTTATGGGAGGGTCGATGGGCATAGCTGCCGGCGAGGCGCTACTTGCCGCCGCCAAGCTCGCCGTGCTGCAGGAAGCGGCGCTGATCGTCGTTCCAGCCTCGGGCGGCGCACGAATGCAGGAGGGCGTCCTGTCGCTGATGCAGATGCCGCGAACGATCATCGCCGCCGAGATGGTCAGGGAAGCGGGGCTGCCTTACATCGTTGTGCTGACCGATCCGACCACGGGAGGTGTGTCGGCCTCTTTCGCCATGGTCGGGGACATTATGCTCGCCGAGCCCGGAGCGGTGATCGGCTTTGCCGGGGCGCGGGTGATCGAGGAGACTATCCGCGAAAAGCTCCCGGAGGGGTTTCAGCGCGCGGAATACCTCTTCCAGCACGGAATGATCGACCAGGTCGTGCCGCGCGGTGAACTGCGCGCGACATTGGGGCGAATCCTCGGGCTGCTGCGCGATCGCCAACCGCACGCTGCGAATGTGCTGCCGGCGGAAATGCCGGAAGACTTCAAGGGAACGGAATGACCGCTCAGGCGAGCGATCGGGTCCTGGAGCGGCTGGGTCGACTGCATCCGAAGCTGATCGACCTGTCGCTCGGCCGGGTCGAGCGGCTCCTCGCCGCGCTCGGCAATCCCCAGGATACATTGCCTCCGGTCGTCCATGTCGCTGGCACCAACGGCAAGGGATCGACGATAGCGACGTTGCGCGCTTGCCTCGAAGCGGGCGGCTACCGCGTGCACGCGTATACCTCGCCGCATCTCGTGCGTTTCCACGAGCGCATCCGGCTCGCCGGGCAACTGATTGAGGAAAGGACCCTGATTGCGCTCCTGGAGGAATGCGAACGCGCCAACGAAGGGGCCCCGATCACCTATTTCGAGATCACGACGGCCGCGGCGTTTCTCGCCTTTGTCCGCACGCAGGCCGACGTCTTGCTGCTCGAGACCGGGCTCGGCGGCCGGCTCGACGCGACCAATGTGATCCGCCGTCCGGCGGTAACGGCGATCACGCCGATCTCACTCGATCACCAGGCCTTCCTTGGCGACACGATTGCCAAAATCGCCGGCGAAAAGGCCGGAATTCTCAAAGCGGGCGCGCCGGCTGTAATCGGGCCCCAGCCGCTGGAGGCCGAAGCGGTCATCGAGGCGCACGCCATTGGGCTCGGCGCGCCGCTTCTGCGTTGGCAACGCGAGTGGTGCTGCGAGGCCGCCAATAACGGCATGCATTTTTCCGGCGATCATTGGCGGTTCGTCCTGCCATGGCCCTCGCTCCTCGGCGCCCACCAAATTGTCAACGCCGGTACGGCCATTGCGTGCCTCGAACAGTTGCAAGCTTTCCCCCTTTCCTCCGAAGGGGTTGCCAGCGGGTTGCTGCATATCGAGTGGCCGGCGCGGATGCAGCGTCTGACGCGCGGGCCGCTGGTCGCAATGGTACCGCCGGGGTGGGAGCTCTGGCTCGACGGCGGCCACAATCCCGGCGCCGGCGTGATCCTCGCCGATGTCGTCGCCAATTGGCGTGACCGCCCGCTCTATCTCGTCGTCGGTATGATGAATACCAAGGACGCGGCAGGTTTCCTCGCGCCGCTGGCGCCCTATGCCAAGCGATTGACCGGCGTCACGATCCCCCTCGAGGAGAATCCGCTGCCGGCGGAGGCGATCGCCGCCAGCGCGCGCTCGGTCGGAGTGCCCGCTACGACGGCGACGTCCGTCGATGCAGCGCTTGCTGGTTTCATTGCAGAGTCGACCCGCGGGCGGGTGCTGATTTGCGGATCGCTCCATTTTGCCGGGACGGTGCTCGCCGAAAACGGCTAATTGCTAGAGGGAGGGAGATCCTGATGATCTACAGCACTGATCGCATCCTGACGACGCATGCGGGGTCGCTGCCGCGACCCAGCGGCCTGATGGACATGGTTCTCGCCAGGGCGCGCGGTGAGGCTTACGACCAGGGCGTGTTCGAGGTTCGGTTGCGGTCAGCCGTCGCTGACGTCGTCAAGCGGCAGGTCGAGTGCGGGCTCGACGTCGTCAATGACGGTGAGCTGTCGAAGCCCAATTTCACCGATTACGTTTCGGCGCGCATCGCCGGGTGCGAGAGCCGGCCTGGCAGCGGTGAGCGGCGGCTTAGCATCACTGCCCGTGACGAGCGGAAATTTCCCGAATATTTCCAGGCGCACCCGCGCCCGCGCTATGCCGGCGGCCAGACTGTGCCGGTCTGCGTCGGCGAGCTGCGTTATATCGGTCAGGCCGAGCTCGCGCGGGACATCGAGAATTTTAAGGCGGCGCTGGCTGGCAGCAGCATAGTCGGAGCGTTTCTGCCGGCCAATACGCCGGGCACAATCGAGCACTGGCTCAAGAACGAACATTACACGAGTGACGAGGAGTTCTTGTCGGCGATCGCCGAGACAATGCGAGAAGAGTACAAGGCTATAGTCGATGCCGGGTTTTTATTGCAAATCGACGATCCCGACCTCCCCGACGGCTGGAATTGCCTGCCCGACATCGGTCTTGCCGATTACCTCAAGTACGCAACGCTGCGCGTCGATGCGCTGAACTATGCCCTGCGGGACATCCCCAAAGAAAAGATCAGATTGCATGTGTGCTGGGGCAGTTTTCACGGGCCGCACCACAACGATATTCCGCTCAGGAACATTATCGATCTGATCTTCCGCGTGCGTGCTGGAAGCTATTCGATCGAGGCGTCGAACCCGTGCCACGAGCACGAATGGCGCGTCTTCGAGGAAGTAGAGCTTCCCGAGGGCGCAACGCTCATCCCCGGCGTCGTCGGCCATTGCACCGACTTCATCGAGCATCCCGATCTCGTCGCCGAGCGCTTGGTGCGCTATGCGCGGCTGGTCGGGCGCGAAAACGTGCTCGCCGGCACCGATTGCGGGCTCGGCACGCGCGTCGGCCACCCGTCGATTTGCTGGGCCAAGTTCGAGGCGCTGGCCGAGGGCTCGCGGCGTGCGACGAGGATCCTATGGGGACGCGGTTGAGCGTCGGGCTTTCTTTTGATTCTGAGATCATCCGCTGGCTGGAGATCACTTTCATGCCTGACAATGGATTGATTACGATGCAAAGCGTGCACGATTTCGAGACTACGCTTGCGCGGCTATTGGAGGCCCTCGAAGCCAAAGGAATTACAATCTTCGCCCGCATTGATCATGCGGCGGGTGCGGAGAGCGTTGGGCTTCGGTTGCGACCCACGACACTCGTCGTCTTTGGCAACCCTGCCGCAGGTACACCCCTGATGCAAGCTACCCAAACCGCGGGTATCGATCTGCCATTGAAGGTACTCGTGTGGCAGGATGCGAACGGATCGGTTAGCCTTACCTATAATCGTCCATCTTGGATCGTCGCTCGGCACCAGTTGACCGCCGGCAGCGCTCACGCGGCGACCGCGATGGGGGCGGCGTTGGAAGCGCTCGCAGAGCACGCAACGGCCCGCTAAACATCGGCCAGCGGAGCCACTCGGCGAACTACACTCTCAGACGGGCCGCCTAGCTTTTCCCGCACCTCAGCGCAGCGTCTGCATCACGTATTCGGCGCCGGAGCGGACAGCCATTTCCTCAAATAGGGAGCACATTAGTGTACATATACACAAATGGAGGTTGAAGATCGGAAGCCCAGCGTCTTGCGGTCTTGGATGCCCGCCGGCTCGATTTTCTCAATGGCTGCCGGTTGTTCGACGGCCGTCCGACCCGCACAGCTCCGTCGCCGCGAAGCGGCGGGCGACGCTGGGTCAGCATCGGTTCGGGGCGGGAGCGTGAGCAATCCGGCGAAAGTGCTGGAAACGCGAGGGCCCTGCCGATAGTTTAGCCGGAAGGTTCAAACTGTGCGCGCTTTAAAATAGTGGCCGGCAACTCCACCACGGCCGGCATTCGGGGAGAACGTCGATGAAACTTTCGATGCTGATACGCGCCACCGTCATCGCGGGACCGGCCTTGTTGGCCTGTGCGCGACCTGCACCCGCGCAAGTTTGTACAGGCGGCAACCTCAATCCAGTGCCTTTTGTCTTGACGCCTTATGCGCCGGCAACCAACGCGACCCCTCAGACGGATCAGAACCACCGTTCCAACAGCGATGTCCAGAAGGACCTGGCGGCTGCTTTCGCGGCCGCCGGGACCGACTTTCAAAGCAAGCTCTGCGGCCTGAATGGCATATTTATCGATCCTGCCGGCTGCGCGGACCCGGGCCCGGGCAATACCTATGATCCAACCACGTGCAACCTCAGTGGTGCGCTGATTACCGGCTATTCGTGGGGAGTTCGGACATACTCGCCGAATCCGGATCCCGGAATGAGGTATATCGGGTTATCGCTCGGGCTGTGGAATCACAAGAATCCGAACCTGCCGAAGAAGTACCGCTGGTCGTGTTTCCTTCCCCAAAAAGTGTGCGCCCCGCCGTTCAGCTCATTTCATGCCGCTTTTCTCGACGCTGTCATAAACGTTCCTTCCCCGAACTCGGGTCATGGCTTGTTCTCGGTTTCGGTGACGCCGTCCACGGTCGCGGCGAATCCCGCGATGAGTGTCCTCGCGGTGTTGGCGCATGAGTTCGGGCATGTCTATTGGTTTGACAACTTCGTTCCGAGTCCCGGCGGCTCATTCGCCAACAACTTCTGCGGCGGCACTTTCTACCCCTCGGGATATTGGGGAGGGAGCCTGATCACCTTCCCTCCCCCCCAATCCGGCCGATTTGTCTTCTTTGGCGACACTTCGACTTACTCAGGGTCCCACGTGCCGGGGCTGCCAGGCACTTTGCACAGCATATATGGCGGCGGAAACTGGGCGAGCGCACTCGCGGCGTTTTCTCCTGTTGAGGATTTTGTCGAAACCTTCGAATTGTCAGTGCTTAGGCAAGCGGGATTAGCACGTTTGCAAATCAACTCAGATGCGATCGTGCCTGTTCCCAAAGGGTCGTGGCTGGATTGGAAGTTGGGCTGCTTCTCCTAGTCCTAACAGGCGGCGCTGCCGTCTGCGCACCGCAGTTGCTGTAAAATACAGACAGCATGAATGTCTGTGACAGAACCATCCCCGCCACGCGACGATTATCAGGTTGTATTCCTAGACGATGCGCCCCGGTACAATCGATGTATCGCCAATTCATCTTTAACTCCTTACGATGCGCCGGTTCGCGAAATGACAGATGGAGGTTGAAATTGCTATGGTCGCGTATTCGCGCTAACTCATCTCACGAATGAGGTAGCGATTTCTGCGTGGGCGATAACGAACCTCGATTCGGGGATGTTGAGAAGATTGGTAGAGCCCCGCCCAACGTATTGCTCCCTTCGAAGCCGGTTTTCTACCGCATCGTCGGCATCACGTATTCGGCGCCGGCGCGGATGCCGGTGGGCCAGCGTGCGCTCATCGTTTTGAGGCGCGTATAGAAGCGCACACCTTCGGGACCGTAGACCGCCATGTCGCCGAACAGCGAGCGTTTCCAGCCGCCGAAGCTGTGGAAGGCCATCGGCACCGGAATCGGCAGGTTGATGCCGACCATGCCGATCTGGACGCGGTTGGCGAACTCCCGCGCGGCGTCGCCGTCGCGGGTGAAGATGGCAACCCCGTTGCCGTATTCATGGTCGCTGACGAGCTTTGTCGCATTGTCGAAATCGGGGCTGCGCACGACCGAGAGCACCGGCCCGAAGATCTCCTCCTTGTAGATGCGCATCTCCGGCTTGACCTCGTCGAACAGGCAGCCGCCGAGGAAGAAGCCATTCTCGTAGCCCTGCAATTTGAGGCCTCGGCCATCGACGGCGAGTTTGGCGCCTTCCTTCACGCCGAGCTCGACATAGGCGCGCACCCGGTCGAGATGCTGGCGGGTGACGAGGGGGCCCATTTCGGCCTCGGGGTCGGTACCGGGGCCGATCTTCAGCGCGCGAACACGCGGCACCAGCTTGTCCATCAGCTTGTCACCGACCCCGCCGACCGCGACCGCGACCGACACCGCCATGCAGCGCTCACCGGCCGCACCATAGGCCGCCCCCATCAATGCGTCGGTCGCCTGGTCGAGATCAGCGTCGGGCATCACCACCATGTGGTTCTTGGCGCCGCCCAGCGCCTGCACCCGCTTTCCGGCCGCCGCAGCGGTCCTGTAGATGTACTCGGCGATCGCGGTCGACCCGACAAAACTGACCGCGGCGATGCCGGGATGGTGCAGGATCGCGTCGACCGCCTCCTTGTCGCCGTTAACAACATTAAAGACGCCCGGCGGCAGCCCGGCCTCGGTCAGCAATTCGGCGATGCGCAGGCCAGCCGACGGGTCGCGCTCCGAAGGCTTCAAGACAAAGGTGTTGCCGCAGGCGAGCGCCATCGGAAACATCCACATCGGCACCATCGCCGGAAAGTTGAAGGGCGTGATGCCGGCGCAGACGCCGACCGGCTGGCGCACCGACCAGCTGTCGATGCCGCGACCTACCTGCTCGGTGAATTCGCCCTTCAACAAATGCGGGATGCCGCAGGCGAATTCGACCACTTCGACGCCGCGGGTGATTTCGCCTTGCGCGTCGGAAAAGACCTTGCCGTGCTCCTCGGAGATCACGCGCGCCAATGCGTCGTGGTCGCGGTTCAGCAGTTCGAGAAACTTGAACAAACCGCGCGCGCGGGTCAGGGGCGGGGTTGCCGCCCAGCCGGGGAATGCCGCGGCTGCCGCCTGCACTGCCCGGTCGACCTCGGCGGCGCCAGCAAAGGCGACGCGCCGGCTCTTCTCGCCGGTCGCCGGGTTGTAGACATCCCCCCAGCGCCCGCTCGTCCCCTCGGCGTGCTTGCCGTCGATATAGTGGTGAACGTCGCTCATCCCGCTCATCCGTTCGCTGAACTTTCGCAGGCCCTTATCATAGGCCTGCAGCGCCCGATTTTCATGCGGGATTTCTTCAAGGAAGCGCTGCCCTTAGGATCGGGCGCCAGTAAGCTCGAGCACTGGGAATGTTTTTCGTTGGCAAACTGGTCTGGGCGGTGCTGCAGCCGGGCAATCTGCTGGTGCTGTGCCTGCTCGCCGGCAGCTTTCTTCTATTGGCGTTCCGCGGCCGGCGCGGCAAGGTACTGGTTGGCCTATCCGCCCTGGGATTTACGCTGCTCGTCGTGTTGCCGATCGGCCCGGCGATGCTGCTGGCACTGGAGGAGCGGTTTCCGCGCCCCGCAACGCTGCCGGAAAAGATCGATGGGATTGTCGTGCTCGGCGGCGCGGTCGACCCCGCGATTTCGCGCTCCTACGCCGAAACCGCGTTCAACGGCTCAGTGGCACGCGTGCTTGGTGGCATCGCTCTGGCGCGCCGGCATCCCGAGGCGAAACTGGTGCTCGTCGGCGGTGAGGGAGGGTTTTTCCCGGCGGGGTTTGCCGAATCGCGGGCGACGTTGGGCTTTGTCGTCGAAGAAGGGATCGTCCCAGCGCGCGTGATCATCGAGGAAAAGTCGCGCAGCACGCACGAGAACGCCGTTTACGCCAAAGAGATCGTCGGCCCCGCACCAGGTGAGAAATGGGTGCTCGTCACCTCGGCCTATCACATGCCGCGCGCCGTCGCGGCCTTCCGAGCGGCGGGCTGGCCGGTGATCCCCTACCCGGTCGATTACAAGATCGACCCCGAAACCGGCTTGCGCCCCAATTTCAGCCTGCTCGACGGCCTGAGCGCCGCAACTCTCGCGGGCAAAGAATGGGCGGGCCTCTTAGGCTATCGGCTGATGGGATGGACGCGAGAACTGTTTCCTGCGCCGGCAATTCAGCCGCCAGCGAGCTAACGCTAAAACACCTGGAGCGCGCCCAGCGCAGAAAAGACGCTCCACACAACGAAGAGCGTCACCCCGCTCCAATAGACCAAAGGATACATTGCAATCCCCCCGAGGTCCCTCGCCCGGCGCGAGGGGTCTCGTCATCAAACACGGCTCTTTGGGCTATATGCTTGCTGCACCGCTTTCCTCCCCGCGATCATCGCCGCCGCGCGAGAATTCGCGCTTCCCCAGGGGCGAGCGAGACTCGGATCGCGTGCACGGTCCCGTGCGACGTGCCGCCGTTGTTTACGGCTGTGTCGGCGATTTCCTCGACTGTACAGGTCTGGTCGGTACCGGTGCTGGAATAAACGGTGACGAAGCTCGCCCCCCTTGGGTTGAGGACGGCATCGACGAGGACCGACAGATCGAGGCCGGAATTCAGGTTCGTGTTCGCGACGATGACAGTCTCGCTTTCGTTCAGGATGCGCGAAAAGGCGAGCACCCCCGGCGCAAACTGCGATGGACCGAAGGTCTTCCCGTCGCCCGACACCGGGCGGAAATATTGTCTCCCGTAACGCAATGCAAGGTTCTGCGATCGAGCCTTCGCGATGTCGCGTAGCAAGACATAAAAGGTGTCGGTTTCGTCAAAGGCATTGGGTCGCGCCCACAATGCCTCACGCACGGCTTCGTTTGCCGACCCGCTTCCCGACAGGCCCTGCTCTGTGCCGTAATAGACGCAGGGGATCCCCTGCAGCGAGAACAGGCAAGCGAGCGCAGCAGCGACCTGGCCGTCGTAGCGGCCTGGATTGGCCGGATCAACAAAGCGGATGCGATTTTGCTGATCGTGATTGTCGAGAAACGTGACGAAAAATCCGCTCGCTTCGCCGTGCGAGCTGATGACTCCTTCCTCGACGATTTTCCGCAACGCGTAGACCGCCGCCACGTCGGTCGGCGGCGCGAGGCCCTTGGCGACCCAAGGGAGATGGTAGAACAGCGGGAAGTCGAGAGCGGCGTCGACCCCGATCATATCGCCGTCACTGCTGGCTCGGCGGCCGATGAATTGCGCGATCTTGTTCTCGTCGTCATAGACCTCGCCGAATGTAAAGAAATTCTCCTTGCCGATCTCGAGCGCATATTCACGTGTCGCATTGCCGAACACGAGAGCAAAGTCGGGCTCGATGTATTTTAAGGTGTCGATGCGGAAACCGTCGACGTCCCATTTCGCAATCGCGTATTGGTAGCTGCGAATCAATGCCGATCGCAGGTCGGGCGGCGCCGGTCGCGCGAAGCCCTTCAGCGAATCGAAATCGCCGCCGGCCTCGCCGCCCATCCCCTTACACAGAAAATCCACATTCGAGCGGATCTCGCTGGGCCAGACGGCCGCGGCGGGGGTGAGGCGCGGGTCGCCCGACTGCGGCGCCTGTGACCAGTCCGCTACCGGCAGATTGTCGGCGCCGCGCCAGCGGATCGGGTAGCCGCCATCGCGCCACGGGGCGGAACTCGCCACCGAGCCGCTACCCAGCACATAGGCAAACACATCGCCGGCATGATGCAGCACGATGTCCATGATCACATACATGCCGCGCGCGTGCGTTTCGTCGACGAGGCGCCGCAACTCGCCGTCGGGATCCGATTTGTCGGATGCGAAGCGAGGGTCGACCGTCAGGAAGTGCTGGATGCCATAGCCGTGATAGGTGCCGTCCTGGGCTTGGCAGTTCTGCAGGACCGGGCTCAGCCAGATCGCGCCGGTTCCGAGCCGCTGCAGATAGCCGAGGCGCTGCCGCACGCCTTCGAGCGTGCCGCCCTGGAAACCGCCAAAAGGCAGATTCCAGGGCGCGTTTGGCGGGCGATCGGGATTGTTGAACCGATCGACAAGGAGAAAATAAATCCAGCGGTCCCGCCAATCCTGCGGCGAGGGAAATGGGCACGCTATTTCGATTGCCTGACCGTCGACCTGGACGGTGCGGCGGGCTGGTGTCCGCGCGTTGGCAAATGCATTCTCTACTTCGGAGCCGAAAACCGAGTCCGGCATTGGCACCTCCACGCGGTCGCTATCAGCTGGGCCGACCACCGGGAACCCGGCTCAGTTAATCACGTCGGGCCGACGACAACCATGTTCGAACTTGTCTTTCTCGGGACCGCCGCGGCGGCACCTTCGGCCGAGCGAGGCTTACCGGCGCTGCTCGTCGCTCGCGGACCGCGCCGGTTTCTGATCGACTGCGGGGAGGGGACCCAGCGCCAATTGTTGCGCGCCGGGCTCGGGCTTCGCGGGCTGGAGCACGTGCTGTTGACGCATGCTCATCTTGATCATGTGCTCGGGGTCGCGGGCCTCCTCGCGACAAGGGATCTCTACCGCGCCGGCGAGGCGGCCGACATCATCGGCAGCGACGAAACGTTGGCATTCGTGCGCCGCTATCTAACCGAGACGATTGGGCCGGAGCGGGAAGGGGGTTACCAGCTGCGTTCGGTCTCGCCCGGCCCGGTGGCGTCGTTTCCAGGATGGCGTCTCGCTGCTTTCGCCGTGCAACATCGCGGCACCGAGAGCCTCGGTTACACGTTCTGCGAGCAAATGCGGCACCCGCTATTGCCCGAGCGCCTCGATGTGCTCAGGGTGCCGGAAGGGCCTGAACGCGCGGCCCTTGCCCGCGGACGGCCAATCATGCTGGCGGATGGCCGCCGAATTTCCTCCGAGATGGTTCAGGGGCCGCCGGTTCCGGGCGCCAAGCTTGCCATTGTCGGCGATACCGAGGAGGTAGCCAGTTTGGTCGGGCCGGTGCGCGGCGCAGATGCGCTGGTGATCGAGGCGACGTACCTGGAGCGCGATGCGGCGTTGGCGCGCACGCGCGGGCACCTGACGGCGGCTGCGGCAGGCCGGCTGGCGAGCGACGCCGGGGTCGGCGAATTGCTGCTGACCCACATCTCCGGACGGTACAAGCCGGAGGAGATTGAGGCGGAAGCCGCGCAATTCTTCCCGACCGTCCGCGTTGTCGCCGATTTCGACCGCGTCGCTGTCGCGGCTCGGTCGGACCGCCTCAACCCGCCGCTCAATTCTTGAGCATGCCCTCCGTCAGCGCCGCGGTGTTGTATTGGATCATTCGCAAATAGGTCGGTGCCGGCTCCTCCGGGCGAGACAGCGCGTCGGAGTAAAGAGGCGGGCCGAGGCTCGCGCCGGTCTCGCGTGCGATCTCGTCGATCAGCCGCGGATCGGAAATGTTCTCGACGAACAGCGCCTTGATTCCCTCGCGGCGGATCTGCCGGATGAGTTCCGCGACGGTCCGGGCCGAAGGCTCGCTGTCGGTGCTGATCCCCTCGGGCGCCCGAAACGCGATGCCATAGGCCTTGCTGTAATAGGCAAAGGCGTCATGACTGGTGATAACCCGCCGCTTCTCCGCCGGGATCGCCTGCAATTCGCTGCGCACCTCGCGATCGAGTGTCTCGAGTTCGGCCTTATAGTGATGGAAGCGCTGCCGATATGCCTCCGAATGCGCCGGATCGATGACGACCAAGGCCTCCCTGATATTGTTCGCATAAACGACTGCGTTTCGCGGGTCCTGCCAAGCGTGCGGGTCCGGCGCCGGCGTCGGCTCGCCTGCCTCGGTTGTCGTAATCGGGATGATGCCCCGCGTCGCCACGACCACGGGTCCGCGATATTGCGCCGATTGGGTCAGCCGGGTAAGCCAACCCTCCAGTCCCAATCCGTTGATGACAAAGAGCTGCGCGTTGGCGAGAAGCCGAGCCTGCTCGGGGGTCGGCTCGAACATATGGACGTCGGAATCGGGGCCGATCAGGCTCGTCACCGCGACGTCGCCGCCGCCGATTTCATTCACGAAATCGCCCAGAATGCTGAACGAGACCACGACCCGGATTGGAGGAGAGACCGCAGCGGGATGCTGGTTCGGCCAGAAAAGGACGAGGCAGAGGGGGGCGAGCCATCGGGCACGAAGACTAGGGAAGACCATGTTATATCATATCATGAAATGAAGGCCGTCTTGCGCGAGGAGCTTGCCACCGGATGACTGCGACCGAACCCTCAGTATTGATCCCGGTCACGCTGCTGACCGGCTTTCTCGGCAGCGGCAAGACGACGGTGCTCAATCACGTGTTGAAGCAGCCGGAAATGGCGGCGACCGCGGTCATCGTCAACGAGTTTGGCGAGATCGGGCTCGATCACCTTCTGGTCGAGCGGGCGAACGAGGACGTCGTGCTCCTCAACAGCGGGTGTCTCTGCTGCACCGTGCGCGGCGACATCGTCGACACGTTGACCAATCTCTTTGTCGACCGGGTCAAGGGCAAGGTGCCGTTCTTTACCCGCGTTGCGATCGAGACTACCGGCCTCGCCGATCCGGCGCCGATCCTGCACACGTTGATGACCGATCCGATTGTCGCTGCGCGATATATGCTCGACGGTGTCGTCACGACGGTCGATGCTGTCAACGGCTCGCGCACACTCGACCAGCAACCCGAGGCGGTGAAGCAGGCGGCCGTCGCCGACCGACTGTTGCTGACCAAGACCGATCTCACCGCGCCCGCCGCGCGAGAGGAAATAGAGATGCGGCTGAAGGCGCTCAATCCGAGCGCCCCGATCGTATCGGCCGCGCAAGGCGCCGTCGATCCGGCTCTCCTCTTCAACATCGGCTTCTACGACCCGGCAACCAAGAGTGCCGATGTGGCACGCTGGTTGCGCGCCGAAGCCTTCGGGACCGACCATGCGCACGAGCACGAACACGCCGACGTCAACCGGCACGATGACCGCATCCGCGCCTTTTGCGTCACACGCGAGCGGCCGATCTCATGGGCGGCGCTCTCCGCCTGGCTCGACGGACTGGCGGCGATGCGCGGCGAGGATCTGCTGCGGCTGAAGGCGATCGTCGCGCTCTCCGACCGTCCCGATCAGCCTGTCGTGTTGCATGGGGTACAGCACCTCTTCCATCCGCCGGTGCTGCTCCCGGAATGGCCGAGCGACGACCACCGCACGCGCATGGTGTTCATCACCCGCGACCTGCCGCGCGACGCGATCGAAACAACCTTGGCGGCGTTCGAAGAAGCCGTCGGACCCTCTCCGTAACCCTCCCCCGAGCGGGGGACGAAAGGGCGGGGGCGTCAGTCGATCGGGAAGCGCGTGGTCAGCATGCAGTATTCGAGAATCCCGCGGCCGCGTTCGGGGATGTGGCGCTCCCGGACGAGGCGATCGAGCACGTTTTCCATCCCCTCGGCGCTAGTCTCGGGCATGGTCGGCACGTATTGCACGAGATTGTCGTGGAAGCCTCGCCGGGTGATGAAAATCGGCTCGAGGCCGCGAGCGCGCGCCACTGCCGACAGCGCCTCGGTCATTGGTTTGACCTTGGGGTTCACCGCGAAATCGGCCCAGTTGGCGGCAAAACAGCCGCCCGGTGCGAGCGCATCGAGGCACCGCGCCCAAAAGCCCTCGTCGTTCTCGGCGGGCCCGCCGGGACCGTAGAGATCGACGAGAACGATGTCGTACCGCGCGCTCGACCCGGCGAGAAAGCGCTGCGCCGTATCGATGACGACCGGCTGTTTCAGATAGAACCAGTGGCGCGCGATCGCGATGATCGTCTCGTCGGAATCGACGAGCGTCGGCGCGCACTCCGGCAGGTAGGCGCGAATGAAGCGCCACATCGCCGCGCCGCCGACGCCGAGCAGGAGCGCGTTGACCGAGCGCGTGCTCATCGCGAATGCCAGTGACATCAGCCGCTCGTAATGAAAGACGAGGTTTGCCGGATAGAGCAGGTCCATGCTCGACTGCTCGGTGACCTGCGCTATGCTGCCGAACGAGCCCAAGGTGCGGAAATGCCGCGCCCCGCGGTCGAAATCGACAACGAACACCGCAGCGCCGAAGGTTTCGGCTCGGCGGAGCACTCGGATTCGCGCCTCGCTCCCGAAATAATCGAGAATCAGGCTTTTCTGCCGCTCTTCGCTGTAATCGGTGATCATCGTGCGGCGGCGGCCGGAATCGCATCGGCAAAGCGGCTCAACGCCTGATCGCCCCGCAAGGTCAGCCGATAAATGCCGCGGTCGATCCGCTCGAACCACCCATAGACATTGCGCCGCAGGATGAGTGAGGCCGCAGGCACCTCGGCCATCGTTCTCAGCGCGCCGACGCGCATCGGACCGTAGGCGGCAAGCGCCTGCGCGCAGCGCAGCGCGTCCTGCCGATAGGCGGTGACGAGCGGCACCCCGGCCGCTCCGCCGATATTGGCGTCGCCGACCCGCCGCGAGAACTCGTCCATCAGGCGCAAGGTCCGCGACTTCGCCTGTCGCGGCCGGTATGGCACGGGCTCCTCGAGGATTTCGACACTTCCGCGGGTCAGGCCAACGAGGATAAGCCCCAATCCAACGCGCCGGCAGAGCTTGCGGATCGCCGACCGCTCCCGCACGAGCGCCCCGCCGCGGGGCTGCGGGACCGCGAGGTAGACCCGCTCGGTCAAAGCCAGGCGGTCGATGCCCTGGAGCACCAGTGCCAGGTTGAAGCGCAGTTTGAGCTCGACGATGACCGGCGGCTCCTCGCCGCGCCGGGCGACGAGATCGCACCCTCTGACCTCGCCCTTGACCTCGTATCCCTGCCGTTCGAAGAACGCCTTTACCGGCAGATAGAGCGCCGCCTCTCGATGGGCGTTATCATTCTGTTGCTTCACGCCGAGCACTAGTAACGGAGAGGCTCATGCGCGCACAAGTGCTGACCGCCGCCGGCCGGCCGTTGGCCGTGGCGGAGCTGCCGGCGCCGCATCCCGGCCCGCTGTTGATCGCGGTGCGCGCCTGCGCCGTCTGCCGGACCGATCTGCATGTCGTCGATGGCGAGCTTCCCGATCCGAAACTGCCGCTCGTGCCCGGGCACGAGATCATCGGCATCGTCGTCGAGAAGGGGGAATCGGTCGACCGCTTCGCACTGGGCGACCGGGTCGGCGTGCCGTGGCTCGGCTGGACCTGCGGGGTCTGCGAATATTGCCGCTCCGGCCGCGAGAATCTGTGCGCCCGGGCCCGCTTCACCGGCTATCAGATCGACGGCGGCTATGCCAAGCTGACCGTCGCCGACCGGCGCTATTGCTTTGCGATCGACGGGCGCTACGGTGATGTCGAAGCGGCGCCGCTGATGTGCGCCGGCCTCATCGGCTACCGAACCTTGCGCATGGCCGGCGATGCGCGGCTGATCGGGATCTACGGCTTTGGCGCCGCCGCCCATATTGTGGCGCAGGTGATACGCCATCAGGGCCGCCGGCTTTTTGCGTTCACCCGCCCAGGCGACGTCGCCGCGCAGGATTTCGCGCGCTCGCTCGGCCCCGAGTGGGCCGGCGGTTCGGATGAGCAGCCGCCCGAGCCGCTCGACGCGGCGCTGATCTTCGCACCGGTCGGCACGCTCGTGCCGGCCGCCCTCGTTGCGACGAAGAAGGGCGGCACCGTCGTCAGCGGCGGCATTCACATGAGCGACATCCCGTCTTTCCCGTACCGCATCCTGTGGGAGGAGCGCGTGCTGCGCTCGGTCGCCAACCTGACCCGGCGCGACGCCGAGGAATTCCTCGCACTGGCCCCGGAGGCCGGCATCCGGACCGAAACCGTCACCTACCCGCTTGCCGGTGCCAACCAGGCTCTCGCCGATCTTCGCAACGGCGCCCTGCAAGGCGCCGCGGTGTTGATCCCGTGACAAACGTCACTCGCCGCCATGTCGTTTTTGGAATTGCGCTGGCACTCCCTTGCGCGTTTCCGGCAAACGCCCAGATCCGCGGTGGGGGCGGGGCTTGGGGCGTCCCATGGACCAAAATTCCATCGATGACTGTCCTTTGGAGGGTGGACGACTCGCGCGTGCAACTCGTTCGTGACGCGGTCGAATTCTGGAACCGTGTTTTCACGGAGCCTGGAACACCGTTTCGGCTAGGGGCGGTGACTTATACAGCGGGAGCGCTCCCGGTCGACCAACTCAGGACCCTGAGTGAGAACGCCGTAGGCGGGAGTGGCGGAGTGGGGCTCGCGGCCAATATCTATCAGGTGCCGGGCGATCTTGTTGTGGCGCTGTCCGACGGCGATTTCATCTCGTTCGCCACTCGTTGGCCGGGTAGCCAGAAGGCCCTGGTGGGGATCAAGGATTTCGGATTTTATCCGCTCACGCTCCCCAATGTCCCGCGCAATGTCATCGCCCACGAGCTCGGTCATGCGATCGGATTGCGTCACAACAGTGATCCGGCAATGCTGATGTGCGGCCGGCCGGCGCCGTGTCGGCCGGACGCCTTTGCATCTCCGACCGAAAGATATTTTCCGCTGACGGCGGAGGAACAAGCGATGCTCCGCCACATGTATCCCCCGGACTGGCAGCCGCGCTGACGAGGAACGGCGAGAACTTCCAGGCCTCAGCTCAGCCTCTGGCCTGCGATCGTGATGCGGTGCAACAGGCGGCGTTCGCCGTGATAGTCGTTGACCGCGAAGTGCCAGGTCGAGCGGTTGTCCCAGAAGGCGAGGGACCGCTCCCGCCACTGGAAACGGCAGGTGAATTCAGGCCGCACCGCATGGCGGTAGAGATAGTCGAGCAGGGGCCGTGACTCGTCCTCGGTCCAGCCGTCAAACCGCACGGTAAAACCGGGATTGACGTAAAGGGCTTTCCGGCCGGTGTCGGGGTGGCGGATGACGACCGGGTGCACGGCGTCCTGGGTCGCGAGCTCAGCATTGCGAATGCGTCCCTCGAGATCGCCGCGCCGCGCTGCCGCCGCGGCGCCGAAAACATGGCGGCTCGAATGCGGTGCCTTCAGCCCTTCGAGGGTCGCTTTCAGCCCGTCCGACAGCGCGTCGTAGGCCGCATACATGCTGGCGAACAATGTGTCGCCACCGGTCTTCGGCACCTCACGCGCATAGAGCATCGACCCCAACGCCGGCGCCTCGTCATAGGAGTGGTCGGTGTGCCAGCCATTGCCGATATTGCGCTGCTGCTCCGGCTCCTTGCGCACTTCGGCGATCATCGGATAGCCAGCCACCGTCGCAAAAAAGCGGTTGATGTCGATCGAGCCAAAACAGCGCGCAAATGCGATGTGCTGCTCCGGCGTCAGACACTGGTCGCGAAAGAACACGACCCCGTATTCGCCCAACGCCCGCCGGATCTCGGCGACTTCCGCGCCGCCCGGGGACCCTGCCAGATCGACCCCGGAAATCTCGGCCCCGACGTGCGTTGCCAGCGGGGTCACTCGGATGTGGTCGTAGGCCATTTCGAAACTCCCTCGTTCAGTAAAATTTTTGCTCTCCATGCTACCTCATTTGGTATCCGTTCTGCCGAAGCGATAATCCGCATAACGTACGACGCATCGGTGCGAGATTTGTCTCGGAACAACTCGAAGCGTCTTACAAAGCATTCCATCCCTATCTTGCCAAGCTTTCCCGTAAACCGTTATTACGTGTTACACCAGTAAGTTTGGTGCCATGAAGAGGCGGCTTGCTGGTCTTGCGTTCAATAGTGGGGTCCGGCTGAAACGAACTAAATACCCAACCCAATTCTCGGACCGACCGCGTCGCGCTGTCCTTCGGCTTCGTAGACATGATATCTCGCATCCGACCCTCGACATCGCTTAGGGCATCCAGTGGCGGCGCCCATTCCAGCTGATCGTACCCGTCTGGTTTCGGAGGGATGGCTCCATCCGGTGACCGCAGCCTGAACAAATCCCAAGCTCGAGACTTCAAAAGTGGGGCGCAGTACTTATCAGTAACCTTGCCGAGGAAGGTCGGAGTGACGCATATATTAGCTAAATTGGTAAATAGTTCGACGTTTTTCCTTTCAGTTCGGCCGCCGTATATGTGATTGAATTGAAGATAATTTTTGCCGCCGTCAAATCCCGTGGCCCAGCAAAAGGCAAAGATTGGACCATGATTCCCGTCGATATCGAACATTACTTGGTTTTGAAAATCAATTTCGCCTCGCTGGGAGCCGCGGATAATTCTAAAAACCGGTCGGCGCTTCATCTCCTCAACGGTACTCGGAGAGGCAAAAACGGTCAGTGATGCGAGGGCTTGCTCCACGGTTTTCCATTCCGAATTGGCCAGTGCCTCCATCAGCGCTCGATGACCGTTATTCCCTAGGTTGGCTAAAGTCCGCATGGCTTTTGACCTTGCTTTTATCAGCCGATCAATATGCTCGTCGGTGAGTCCGGCAGCGATTACTAGGCGGCGAGATTCCTGCCGGGCCTTCGTCAGCCGGTCATCGGGCTCGATCATCACCGCGACCGCGACTATGCGCTCTTTGGCTACGGCAAGCCGCTTGAGCACATCCGTCACCTGTCCGGCGGTGGTTTCAAAAACTTCGACTTCTTTTTCGGCCATCGGCGAGTCTCCGCCCTCCAACCCCGGAATTTAAGACGACCAGTTCCCTTGTGAAATTTAGAGGCACCGATTGTGACGTCGGGCTCTCGCGAAGTATCGTCAGCCGACGATGATCCCCGCGTTTCGTTTTGAGCCGGTCGAGCTGCCCCCCGAGTGCGAGGCGCTGCGGGCGGAGGTGCGCGAGTTCATTGCCGGGGAGCTGGCGGCAGGGCTGTGGGTGCCGAACAGCGATTTCGGCAGCCATCGCTCGGCGGCGTTCAGCCGGCGGCTCGGAGAGCGCGGCTGGATCGGCATGACCTGGCCCAAACGCTATGGCGGCGGCGAGCGCAGCATGCTCGAACGCTATGTCGTCACCGAGGAATTGCTGGCAGCCGGCGCCCCAGTCGGCTCACATTGGATAGCCGATCGGCAGAGCGCGCCGCTACTGTTGCGCTATGGCACCGAGGAGCAGCGTCTGGCGTTTCTGCCGGGCATTGCGCGTGGCGAGATTTTCTTTTGCATCGGCATGAGCGAGCCGGATTCGGGGTCGGACCTGGCCTCGATCCGGACCCGCGCGGTTCCGGTGGCGGGCGGCTATGAGGTCACCGGCACGAAGATATGGACGAGCTATGCGCACGAATCACACTACGCGATCACGCTCGTGCGCACCGGGCCGCCCGGCGCCGACCGGCACGAGGGCCTCAGCCAGCTGATCCTCGACCTCAAAGCGCCGGGCATCACGATCCGGCCGATCATCAATCTCGCCGGCGACCATGACTTCAACGAGGTCGTCCTCGACCGCGTCTTTGTGCCGACAGACCGGCTGGTCGGCAGGGAAGGGGAGGGCTGGCGGCAGGTGACGAGCGAGCTCGCCTTCGAACGCAGCGGCCCCGAGCGGTTTCTCAGCTCGTTTCAGCTTCTTGTCGAGCTGATCCGCCGCGCTGGTCCCGATCCCGAGCCGCAGATCGCCGAGGCGGTCGGGCGCATGACCGCGCATCTCTGCATCTTGCGGCGCATGTCGTTGTCGATCGCCGGCAGGCTGCAGGCGGGCGAGACGCCCAACCTCGAAGCCGCCCTCGTCAAGGATCTCGGCAATGCCTTCGAGCGCAAGGTTCCCGAAGTTGTGCGCCTGTTGGCGCCGAGCCTGTGTCCAGCCGCCAATGGTCGGTTCGAGAAGGTACTGGCTGACACGGTCTTGCACGCCCCGTCTTGGACCTTGCGCGGCGGCACCCCCGAGATCCTGCGCGGCATCATCGCCCGCGGCCTCGGCCTGCGGTGAGTCGAGCCCCAATTTCCCGCTCCGCACGTCGCTAAGACAGTGAGGGTGACGAGGGAGGCGTCGTTTATTGCGATAATAACGATATTCAAAATTGACGATTTATGATAGCATATTTGAGGTTTCGGGTTTCGCAGCAGCGCGTATGCGTGAACGGAGGCTACAACTTTAAGATGATTTTGCTGCTGATTCGCTGCAGATTGCACAAACGATGATAATTGATCCAATTTCTGGTTGTGACTGGGCATAGAACCGGACGCGCCATTTTGGCCTAGAGCGGTCGGACCAAGCGGGTTTTCGAAGCATACAAGGCGCCGTTCGTGTAACAATCGGCGCTACCGCTGCCCAACACCCGGAGGATCCCCATGAAGGTCGCCAACGCCGTCGCCGAAATCCTGAAACGCGAGGGCATCGAGTTTCTGATCGGCTATCCGGTCAACCCGATCATCGAAGCCGCGGCGGAGGCCGACATCCGCACGATCATGGTGCGCCAGGAGCGCATCGGGCTGCACATGTGCGACGCGATCGCCAAGGTGACCTCAGGGGACCGCATCGGCGTCTTTGCGATGCAACATGGGCCCGGCACCGAGAACGCCTTTGGCGGCGTCGCGCAGTCGTTTGGCGATTCATGTCCGGTTGTCGTGCTGCCCGCCGGCTATGCCCGCAATGTCAACCAGGTGCGGCCGAACTTCAACGCGGCGCTCAATTTCCGCAATGTTACCAAATGGATCGAACAGGTGACGGTGCCGAGCGCCACCGAGGAGGCGTTGCGCCGGGCTTTCACGCAGGTCAAGAACGGGCGCCCGGCGCCGGTGCTGATCGAATTCCCCTCCGATCTGTTGCGGGAAGAGATCAGCGGCCCGATCGACTATCAGAAGACGCCGCGGCTGAAGAGCGGCCCCGACCCGCGCTCGGTCTCGGCGATCGCCGCCGCGTTGGTTGAGGCGCAGCGCCCGGTGATCTGCGCCGGCCAGGGCGTGCATTACGGCAAGGCCTGGAAGCAATTGCAGGAATTGGCCGAACTGCTCGAAGCACCGGTCATGACGACCCTGCCGGGCAAGAGCGCCTTCCCCGAGAACCACCCGCTGGCGCTGGGCTCCGGGGGCGTCGGGTTCTCGAAGCAGCTGCACACCTTCCTCCAAAATGCCGATCTCGTGTTCGGCATCGGCTGCAGCTTTACGCGCTCGAGCTTTGCCACGCCGATGCCCAAGGGCAAGCGCATCGCCCATGCGACGCTCGATCCGACCGACATCAACAAGGACGTGCCGGTCGATCTCGCCGCGGTCGGCGACGCCGGGCTGACGCTCGACGCGCTGCTCGAAGAAGTGAAGGACCGGCTGCACGGTAAAGGGCGCGGCCGGCTCGAGACCGTCACCGGCGAGATCCGCGCGCTGAAGCGAGACTGGATGGAGCAGTGGATGCCGCGGCTGACCCAAAATACCAAGCCGCTGTCCCCTTATCGCGTGATCTGGGATTTGCTGCACACCGTCGACGTCAAGGAGACGATCATCACCCATGACGCCGGCAGCCCGCGCGACCAGCTGTCGCCGTTCTGGGTCAGCGAGGCGCCGCTCGGCTATATCGGCTGGGGCAAGACCACCCAGCTCGGCTACGGGCTCGGGCTGGCGATGGGAGCAAAGCTCGCCAAGCCCGAGAAGCTATGCATCAATGTCTGGGGTGATGCCGCGATCGGCTTCACCGGCATGGATTTCGAGACCGCGGCGCGCGAGCGCATCCCGATCCTGTCGATCCTCTTAAACAACTTCTCGATGGCGATCGAGTTGAAGGTGATGCCGGTGGCGACCGAGAAGTACCGATCGACCGACATCAGCGGCAATTATGCGGACCTCGCGCGTGCGCTCGGCGGCTACGGCGAGCGCGTCACCGAACCCGAGCAGATCGTGCCGGCGATCCGCCGCGGCATCGAGAAGACGCGCGAAGGCACCCCCGCGCTGCTGGAGTTCATCACCGAGAAGGCGGTCGACGTCTCGCGGTTTGCGTAACGGAGCGGCCCGCGGGGCGTGGCGGTGAGGGGCGGGCTCGCGCGGAGAATAGCAGTCTGCGCTGTAATCGGCTTGCAGGCGCTTTGGGTGAGGTCCGAAGCGCTTGCCGGGGAGCCGTCCCCGGGCCCGCCGGTGTGGGGTGTAGCTTGGTTCACCGGCTACGCAGCCGGTAGCCACGAGGCACCCAACGGATTGGCATTCAATCCGTTGGTTGCGCTCGGCTCCGATCTCAATGTGGGCCTGCTGCCGGCCAAGAAGCTATACCTTTTTTTGGACAGCGATCTTTGGGTGCAGCACAGCGCCGCCGGCGCCCCGGCGACGAGCCAGCGCGAGTTCGATGCCGATTTCGGTCTCGCCTGGAATTATTTCGATGCTCTCGAACTGCGGGGATCTCTGTATGCCTTCAACAACCTCAATCGCGGCTTCTCGCTTGCCCGCCCGGACGGCTACAGGGACGGTTCGAAAATCGAAAACCGCTATTATTTCGGCGCGACTGACGCTTACGATGTCGGCAAGTTGCCATTCGTCGGCATCGGTTATTATCCGACCCAGACTCTGGTGGGAAACAATGGTCAGGACTTTCACTTGGGTCTGTTCGCTCGGGGATACCTGACCCAGGATTTACCGGCGCCGTTTCGCTCCTATTTCTACGCCGGGGTGCAGGTGACCGCAGAAAATACGGCCACCCCACGGCTGCTCGATACCGATTTCGGGTTGGCGGTCCGCCCGCTCGCCGAGCAACAGGGCATCGAGCTGCGGGTCGGCTATGACCGCAACGACGATGTCCAGGCGCACGTAACCCGGCAGCTGGTTTATGGCAGCCTCCGGATCGGTTTCGGACTGGGATCCTCCAGCCCATCGCCGTCTGAACCCTCGGTGAGCTGGCCGGAAACATGGGGCGTCGTCGGCCTGCCCGTGTATGCGGCCGGCAATCGCATGGGTCCGAACGGCGTGTCCTACAGGGCCATTTTCGCCGTGACTGAAGACCTCAATCTCGGTCTGCTGCCGAAAAAGCAGCTGTATATCTTCTCGGAGGGCGACTTCTGGGCGCAGCATTCCAATCCGCAAGTCACTCAAGGATCCTTCGGTTTCAGCAAGCGCGAGCTGGATTCAGAGCTCGGGCTGGCATGGAATTACTTCGATTCCTTCGAGTTGCGCGGCTCCGGTTACGCGCTCAACAATCTCAATCGCGGCGTTTCCTCGAACAATGGGACTGGCGGCAAAGAGGGGATCAAGCTCGAAGACCGCTATTACTTTCCCACTTCAAATCTCTACGACGTCGGCCGCGCCAGCTTTCTCGGGCTCGGTTACATCCCGACAGAGGACCTCGTCGGCGGCGACGGCGCGAGCTTCCGCCCAGGATTGTTCGCGCGCTCTTATCTGACCGGCGATCTGCCGATCTCGTGGCTTGCATCATATCTGTACGCGGGGCAGCAGATTACTGCACGGAGCGCCGCTTCCCCGCGGCTGATCGATACCGATCTCGGCTGGGCCGTCCGCCCGCTCGCGCGATACCAAAACCTCGAGTTGCGAATCGGCTACGATCTCGTAACCGATGTGCACGCGCACACCGCCCGCAACGTCATCTATGCTGCCGTGCGCCTCGGGTTCGACCCGGCGGGATTTGGCCGGCTGTCGGGGTTTGGCACGGATGGCACGAGGGTCAGCGGGCCATCAACACCGGCAGTTGCGCTTCCATGATGATGTGCCGGGTGCCGCCGCCAAAGATCATCTGGCGGATGCGGCTTTGCGTGTAGGCGCCTTTCAGCAGCAGATCAGCGCCGGCCGCTGTCGCTTCCTTCAGAAACGACTCGCCTTGGGCCTTCTGCCGGCCGTAGGCCGTGCGCAGGCTGACGTCGAGGCCGTGCCGCTCGAGCGTGCGGGCCAGCTCCTCGCCCTCCGGTCCCGGCTCCGGCATGTGTTGCGGGCCCACCGAGACGATCACGACTTTCTTCGCCTGCTTGAGAAACGGCATTCCCATCGCCACCGTCACCGCCGTCTCGGTGCTGCCGTTCCAGGCAATCGCAACGACCTCGCCCAGAGTCGGCAACGGGCGCTTTGGTACCATCAGCACCGGGCGGCCGCTTTCGAACAAGGCATCCTCAAGGGTCGCCTCGGCGATCGAGGCGAGCTTTTCGGGCTGCTCGACAACGATCAGGTCATAGACCCGGCCGATCATCCCGACGACGGCATTCTGCCGGCCGTCTTCCTCACGCCAGGAAGCGCTCGGGCCATTGTGCCCGGCAGACACCGGCCCGATCGGCACACCCTTGCCGTCCATGAAGTCGCGGAACAGTCGGCGCGCCTGGTCGCGCCTCTCGTGTCCCTCGCGCTCGAGGGTCCGGTCGACTTCGGACGAGATCGAAAACCCCATTTCGCCGCCGAAAACCACGGCATATTCGGTGGTCAGGCTGTGCAAACCAACAATGTGGCTGTTAAACCGCTGCGCTGCCATCAAGGCGGTGTCGAGAACCGGCCCCGCATTCCCGTCACCGACGACCGTCAGCAAGTTCTTCATCGCGCGCTCCCGGCGCTCGCTTCGCCCGATTTGAGCAGACCTCGTAATCGTATACTACACGGTTCCGCGATCTTTTACGAGTGTTGCGCGCTCGACGCGGGCGCGGCCCCTATTTACACTCGCCGAATTGGGCCAACCGGGGGATACCAGTGAAGCGTGTTTTGATCGGATGGCTGATCGGCGCCGCGGCCTGCCTGGCTCTGTGCCGTGATGCAGCGACGGCAGAAACAGTCAGCTTTGGGACGGACTGGAAGGCCGAGGCCGAGCACGGCGGCTATTACCAAGCGATCGCCACGGGGATTTATCGGCAGCACGGGCTCGAGGTGACCTTGCGGCAGGGCGGGCCGCAGGTCAATCACGCGCAACTGCTCGCCGCCGGGCGGCTTGATTTCAACCTCGCGCCGAACTCCTTCATTCCGCTTAATTTTGTACGGGAGAACATCCCGATGGTCGCGGTCGCAGCGATTTTCCAGAAGGATCCATCGGTGCTGATCGCCCATCCGGACCAGGGGAATGACAGCCTCACCGCGCTCAAAGGTAAGCCGATCATGATCGGCGCCGACACGCACATCACCAGCTGGATGTTCCTGAAGAGCAAATACGGCTACACCGACGATCAGATCCGCCCGTACACGTTCAGCGTTGCGCCGTTCCTCGCCGATCCCAAGGCGATTCAACAGGGCTATCTGTCGAGCGAGCCGTTCACGATCGAGTCGCAAGGGGTGAAGCCGGTCGTCCTATTGCTCGCCGACGCCGGTTATTCGAGCTACGGCTCGCTGATCCAGACATCCGAAAAATTGGTGCGCGAGAAATCGGATCTTGTGCAGCGCTTTGTCGACGCCAGTGTCGAGGGCTGGTACAGCTATCTCTACGCTGACCCCTCCCCAGCCAATGCGTTGATCAAACGCGACAACCCGGAAATGACCGATGCGTTGCTTGCTTACGGCATCGCCAAGATCAAGAACTACGGCATTGTCGACAGCGGGGACGCCAAGACAGACGGCATTGGCGCAATGACTGAGGCGCGCTGGCACGACTTCTTCGACATGATGGCGAAGGCCGGCGTCTATCCCCAGGACCTCGATTTTCGCAAGGCCTTCACGCTGCGGTTTGTCGATAAGAAAGTGGGCATGCGGCCCTGACGACGTCGAATGCGATCGTCACATTGCGCGGCGTCGCCAAGCGTTTCGGCTCGGGTATCACGGCGCTCGAAGCGGTCGATCTCGATGTCGGTCGGGGCGAGTTTCTGGGCGTTCTCGGCCCGTCCGGTTGCGGCAAGACCACTCTCTTACGCATCATCGCCGGCCTGAGCGAGCCGAGCACCGGTATCCGCCGCCTGTCGCTTGAGACCAATCGCGAGGGATATGCGTCGGCAGGGCGGATCGGGTTTGTGTTTCAGGACCCGACCTTGATGCCGTGGAGTACGGTCTTCGACAACGTGCTGTTGCCTTTTCGTCTCGCGCGCCAGGCTGGGGCTGTCGCGCGCGAACGCGCCGCGGCGGAGATCCGCTCGGTTGGGCTCGCCGGGTTCGAACGAGCCTATCCGCGCCAGCTGTCGGGGGGCATGCGCATGCGGGTGTCGATCGCCCGGGCCCTCGTCACCGATCCCGACCTCTTGCTCCTCGATGAACCCTTCGCTGCGCTCGACGAGATCACCCGGATGGCGCTCAACGACGATCTGATGAGACTATGGGATAGCCGCCGGCCGACCGTCGTGTTCGTCACGCACAGTGTTTTCGAATCGGTCTATTTGTCGACGCGGATCGCGGTGATGACGTCCCGCCCAGGCCGCATCGTCGCCGACCTGCCGATCGAACTCGCACAGCCTCGCGAGCGCGCGCTGCGCACCTCACCCCACTATGCCACACTCTGCGCGACAGTCTCGCGTCATCTGGCAAAGGCGATGGCAGCGGGAACACGATGACGCCAAGGCTCGCGGTGAGGCAAACGCGGGCCCGATTATGGCGCATAACTGCACCGCTCGCGGTCGGGGCAGGCGCGCTCGCGATCTGGGAGGCCATCGTTCGGTTGGAAGGAATACCCCCCTACATCCTGCCCGGCCCCATGTTGATCGCCGAGACCTTGTGGACCGACGGGCCGAGCCTCTTGGGCTCGCTCCTGGTGACGTTGCGAATCACTCTCGCGGCACTGGCCGCCGCAGCAGTGATCGGCGGCGGGATCGCATTACTGTTTTCGCTTTCGCGCGTCCTCGCGCTCAGTCTCTTTCCTTATGCCGTAATATTGCAGGTGACGCCGATCGTCGCGATCGCGCCGTTGATCATTATCTGGGTTCGACAGCCCTTTCTGGCGCTTCTCGTCTGCGCGTGGATCGTCGCGTTTTTCCCGGTTGTTGCGAACACAACGGTCGGCCTCAACAGCGCCGACCGCAACTTGCTGACGCTATTCCGGCTCTACAGCGCCTCGCAGACACAGACCTTGCGTTATCTGAAACTGCCGACAGCACTCCCCTATTTTCTGGCCGGTCTCAGGATCAGCGGTGGCCTCGCGCTGATCGGCGCCGTCGTTGCCGAGTTCGTCGCCGGCACCGGCGGCACCGAGACTGGTCTCGCCTTCCGTATCCTCGAAGCAGGCTACCGCCTCGCCATTCCCCGCCTGTTCGCTGCGCTGTTTCTGCTTTCAGTGACCGGAATCGTCATCTACCTGCTGCTCGATGCGCTCTCCCGCCTGCTGCTGCGCCATTGGCACGAAAGCGCGATCGAGGAAGAAAACGAATGATCTCTCTCAGCCGCGGCCGACAAACGGCATCTTGGTCGCCATGACGGTGAGGAACTGGACATTGGCTTCGGGCGTCACCGTCGCCATGAAGACAACGGCGCGGGCCACGTTCTGCACGTCCATTGTCGGCTCGACCACGACCGTGCCGTTGGCCTGCGGCACCCCGCGGGTCATGCGCTGGGTCATCTCGGTCAGTGCGTTACCGACGTCGATCTGGCCGCAGGAGATGTCGTATTTGCGGCCATCGAGCGAGGTCGATTTGGTCAGACCCGTGATCGCGTGCTTGGCCGAGGTATAGGCGGCCGAGTCGGGCCGCGGCACATGCGCCGAGATCGAGCCGTTGTTGATGATCCGGCCACCCATCGGCTTCTGGTCCTTCATGATCTTGAAGGCCTCCTGCGTGCACAGGAACGAGCCGTTCAAGATCGAGTCGATGACCCCCTTCCAGCGCTCATAGGGGAGTTCTTCGATCGGCCCCGCCGCACCAAAGCCGGCGTTGTTGAACAATACGTCGAGCCGGCCGTAGGTCCGCTTGGTCTTGGCAAAAAGATCGCGGACCGCCTCGGGATTGCCGACATCGGTCGGCACGCCGAGCGCGCGACCCTGCTTGCTCTCGATTTCGCCGACCACCGCCTGCAGCGGCTCGGGACGCCGGCCGGCGACGACGACCGCGAACCCCTCCTCGGCGAGCGCTAATGCCGAGGCCTTGCCGATACCGCTGCCACCGCCGGTGACGAGGGCGACTTTGCCGTTCGAGCTCATGCGATGTCTCCTCTGTGTGAGGGGGAAACGATACCAGTTTGCCGGTGAGCAGCGCTACGATACGATCCCGCGCACCACCCACGCCGTCGCGGTCAGCGAACGCGGGCCATCCGGCGCGCCGGACAGATAGGCGCGGCGCACTTGCTCCTCGATATGACGGCGGCGCTCTAGGGGCAGGCAGAGGACATAGCTGCCGACCGGTCCCTGACCCCCAAGCAGTGGCTCCCAGTAATCGGCGAAATCGGCGTACTCCATGCGGATTGTGATGGAGCCCCGTTCGACGGTGGCGAGGCCCGCCCCGCGCCACAGCAACGGGAGCCCGTCGGGCAAGGCGAGGGGGCTCGAAAACAGCCGGTCGCGGGCCGCTCCGGCTGCCGGGTCGAGACCGACTGCCGTGTCCCAGAACAGGCGCTGAAAGACGAGCCCACCGCGAAAATCCCACACCGCTGCCGCGACAACGCCGCCGGGAGAGACGACCCGCCGCATTTCGCTCACCGCCTTCGCCGCGTCGCCGACGAAATTGAGCGAGAGTTGCGCCAGCGCCGCGGTGAAACTGCGCTCGACGTAGGGGAGGCGGCAGGCATCCCCGACAACGAAATCTATGCCGGCGGCGCCCTGCTGTGAGCGCGCAAAGGCGACATACGGATGGGCGGCATCGATGCCCATCGTCCGTCCGCGCCATCCCCGCTCGGCCAAGACGAGCGCGACGCTCCCGGTCCCGCATCCGATGTCGAGCACATCGCCTTCTTCACGTGGCTTCGCAAAATCTACAAACGGACCAGCGAGTAATCGCGACCACCGGCCGAGAAACCGCTCATAGGCCGCCCCGTCGTCGGCGCGATACGATGATAGAGGAAGCGTCGCTCTGGCTCTCACCCCTAGCTCCGATGTCGAATAGCGGCCAATCTAGCGCGCCCTCGGTTACACGGCGATAATCGTCGTTTGCGAGCGGCAGGAGCAGCAATGTCCGAAATTATCGAACTCAATGGCCGGCGATACCGAAAGCCGCAGCGGACAACGGTGGTCATCTGCGCCGATGGGTGCGACCCCGAATACATCGAGCGTGGTATCGCCGACGGCATTTTGCCGACAATCGCCTCGTTCGCGCGTGACGGCTACCTCGGAACGGCCGACGCCGCGATGCCAACCTTCACCAATCCGAACAACGTGTCGATCGTTACCGGCGCCCCGCCTTCGGTTCACGGGATCGCGGGCAACTACTATCTCGACCGCGAGGCCGGGCGCGAAGTCATGATGACCGACGAGCGCTTGATGCGCAGCGAGACGATCCTGGCGGTGATGCGGCGTGCGGGTGTCGCGACAGCGGCGGTCACCGCGAAGGACAAATTGCGTAGGCTGCTCGGACGCAATCTCGGCGGCATCTGTTTTTCATCGGAATGCGCCGATACCGAAGTCGGGGCAATGGTCGGGCGGCCCAGGCCCGACATGTACTCCGCCGATTTGTCACTGTTTGTGCTCGATGCGGGGGTGAAGCTAGTCGAGTGCGGGGCGGCCGAACTCATTTACCTGTCGCTGTCGGATTACGTGCAGCACGCGCATGCGCCTGGCAGCCCGGAGGCCGACGCCTTCCATCGGGCGATCGACGACCATGTGCGGCATCTTGCCGAACTGGGCGCCACCGTCGGTCTCGTTGCCGATCACGGCATGAACGACAAGGCGCTCGCCAACGGCGAGCCCAACGTGATCTTTCTCGAGGACGAGCTCAACGGACGGTTCGGCACCGCGGCGGTGCGCGTGATCTGCCCGATCACCGACCCGTTTGTGCGCCACCACGGCGCTCTCGGATCGTTTGTCCGCGTCTATGCCCGAGAGGCCCCTGACATTCCGGCACTGATGGCCGCGAGCGCCGCACTGCCGGGAATTGCCGCGGTGCTCGACGCGGCAGCCGCTGCGGAGCGGTTTGAGTTGCCGCGCGACCGCGAGGCCGATTTCGTCGTGCTCGGCGATGAAAATACCGCGATCGGCGCGTCGCGCTCCGAGCACGATCTATCGGGGCTCGCCGGCCATCGTCTGCGCTCGCATGGCGGTCTCGGCGAGCAGCGCGTGCCCTTTATCGTGTCGCGGCGGCTGACCCCCGAATACCAGCGCATCGCGGCGACGGGCCGGCTCCGCAACTTCGATATCTTCGACTTCGTGCTGAACGGTGTCGAATAAAGCTAAATCGGCGGTTTGACGCCATCCTTTTTCGGCCGTAACCCGGTCGGCCCGAACTCGCGACGTAGACGATTTTCCCTGCTGACCCGGGATAACAGGGAATTTTTCTCGATTTTCCAGCATGAAACCAGCGAAATCAATCACTTGCGAGCCGATTTCGGAGCCCGGCAGGGAATTCTCGCTCCCTGCCAAGCGGCCTGGCAGGGAATTGGCAGGGAAGGGGGAGGTGAGGAGGACACCATCGACAGCACCGTATGTTTCTGAAACGTTCTCATATGGGTTTGAGACGTCGCTGGCGCAACTTTCGCCTTCGCCCCGTCGATCCAGGCACCGGAGTGTCACATAACCGTCACCCGTCGGGGACTATGTAAGCCCTAGTATCGGGCCGCGACGCCGCGCAGAATGGCAGCGGAGCCGAGCCTCTTTCGAGGAGCTATCCTTCGCAGATTAAAGAATAAGGACGGGACCTTTCAGTATGCCTGACAGTGCCGTTCATACATTTTCTGACCTCGACGCCTATCACGCGGCGATCCGCCACGCGCACGCGGAAGGTATCGTCACCGGACGCGGTGACTTCGGGGCTGAGTTGACGAACGATGGGGAGGTGCATATTCGCGGCGGCGAGCGTTTTCATCATCGGGCATGGCGACATTTCAATGTCAGTCACGGCGATGAAGGGTGGAGCGATCGAATTCCTAACCAAGCCGTTCCGTAACCAGGATTTGCTGGATGCGATCCAGCTCGGCCTCGCGCGCGACCGCGCCCGGCTCGAATACCAAAAATCTATGGTCGCGTTACGTGCGCGGTTCGAGACCCTCACCTCGCGCGAGCGTGAGGTGATGGCGCTGGTCGTGGCTGGACGTCTCAACAAGCAGATCGCCTACGAAATCGGCGTCAGCGAGATTACGGTAAAGTCCATCCTGCCCAGGTCATGCGCAAGATGCGGGCGGCTTCTCTGCCCGATTTGGCCCGGATGGCTGACAAACTGGATCTCACCAGCGAAAGTCTCAAAGCCGCTAGGCTGCATATAGCGGCCGACCAGCGCTCTTTTCAGCGGACCTATACCAAAGTTTAATAAGAGCGATCCGCAAGTGCGATCCGCTCATCCGCGGATACAATAGCGCGGTTCGTGGCGCCGGCTTAGCTTTGAGAGCTTTTTCCTTTGTGCCGGAAGAGCCGTCATGCAGATACGCCAGCACCGCACGAAGTCGCGCTCAATTGCCAACCGCCGGGATCCAAGCCGATGGGTTGAAATGACGACGAACACCCAACCGCTGCGGCGCGATGATGACCCGCCGAGTGCTGCGGCGGTCGAGGCCACTCTCGAATTCGGCCGCTTCCGCGTGCTGTTGCGCCGGCGGCAGCTGCTCGCCAACGGTGTTCCAGTCGAGCTCGGCACCCGTGCCTTCGATCTCCTTCTGGCCCTGTTGGGGGTTGACGGCTCGCTAGTCTCAAAAGAGGAACTCATGAGCCGGGTGTGGCCCGGCATCGTGGTGTCGGAGGAAAACCTCAAGGTTCAAATTTCCGCACTGCGAAAAGCGCTCGGTGCGGACCGCGACCTCATCCGCACGGAAATCGGCCGCGGTTATCGATTCACCGGCGCTCTATACACGAATACCATGGGGGACATCTGCCAGCGTCCGCCGCGCCCAAGGCTGCGGTCTGACCGAACCTGGTTTCCATGCAGCTGTCGGCAATCGCCCCTGCATCGCATCAATCGGGGCTAACGACTGAAGACGGTGACTGAAACGGGCGGCGGTGGCGATGTCATCACAGCCGAAGAGCGACACCCACGTCAACCGGCCCGCCGATACTCCTCCCGCACCGGGCACACCGGTACTCGGTCCTTGCATCAGGACGGGCTGCATTTCTGTAATCTGGAAGAAGAGGGCCTAGACCGGCTCGATAGAGCGCCTCTAGGGCGCTGCTGGCCATGCAACACTGTGGCGAGCAGGCGCCGCCGGAAATTGGTAAAGTTCACGCTCGAGCGGGGGCCTTCAACAACTTAAATGCCGGCATTGGCGTCGCGACCGAGAGCATTGGCCGATCGCCTTGACCGAATTTTACCTCAGTTCACACTAGTTAACTGGTTCGCCGCATCATCTGAACAGATCTTTGCCGAAACGCTCTGATGCAACGCGTGGCAACTCCTTGGTGGCGGATATGGATTTGGCGGCTACCTGCCCGAGTGAGCATAACGGTCAGCACGGTGGTCCTGGTACCCAGCGAGCCAGGCGACCGAACCGGGAAAACCGAGACCTCGATGATGAGTTCGAAGCACTTATCCCTCGTCTGACGCGTTACGCGCGAACCCTGACGCGCGATGTCGTCGCCGCCGACGACCTGGTTCAGGACTGTCTTGTCCGTGCCCTTGGCAAAATTCACCTGTGGGAGCCTGGAACAGACCTGAGAGCTTGGTTATTCACGATCCTGCACAACCAACATGTAAGCCTCGCCCGCCGCAATGCGCGCCAGCGGGCCCGGATCGAACTGCAGCACGATGCTCCGGCCGTCAGTTGCCTGCCGGGTCAGGCCGCGCGCTTGGAGGTGCGGGACGTGGAGCGCGCCCTTCGTAAACTGCCGGAGGAGCAACAGAAGGTGGTCCTGCTCGTGGGGTTGGATGGCATGCAATACGACGAAGCCGCTTCAATCGTGAAGCTGCCGGTCGGCACGGTGCGCTCGCGCGTGGCCCGCGGCCGCGAAACGTTGCGGATCATGACCGGGCTCTTTCCGAGCCGGCATGCGCGACGTCCCAGGAGGGGTGGGGGGCGTTCGATGTCGGCGCCGAAATGCAAGAAGGTGGTGCAATGAGGATCCTATCTGTCACAGCCGCGGCGGCGGCCCTCCTGGCCGCTCTCGCCAATACTCCCGTTTCGGCCCAGCAGCGCGAGGTCGGCCCGATGCCGCAGCTGCATGCAGTCAATCCCAGTCTCTCGGTGACGGCGCCGACGAACAGCCCGCTGCAGGATCAGATGCGGCAGGAATATGCCACCAGCCTCATGGGCGCCCAGCGCGAACTGATGCAGCAGAACCCCTCCGGTCTGGGCCGGCAGGAGCAGGCGATCGGCCGCGAGCTCAACGGCTATATGGGGCCGCGCTGACTGGGTTGCCCCGCCGCTGCCACTAGCCATGACCTGTGTGATGCTGCTGCTCTCGGGATGCGCCTCGATAGTTGGGGACGCCGAGGCAGGGCGGAACCCGGGCGGCGGGTACTACACCAATAATGTCAATGTCGGGCGCATCAATCCTTGAGGCACCAGAGGATAGGGTTCCGGCGGGCGCCAGTCTGGCACGGTCGTGGTCCCCGTCAAGCGACCGCACTTTCACGCAGCGATCGTCTCCGTTTCGTGGGTGTGGAGCCCGAGATTGACGATGTGCCGCACGCCGAAAGCGCGGATGTCGGCGAGTTGCTGCCCGGTGGGCCGGCCGGATGTCGTTATCCGATCATCGAGACGACGCCTTGGGCTGCTCTCGCCGCTTCCGATCTACTGCGATATTTCGCTGCGGCGGTTCGAAGAGGTTGTACCCGCGGCCTGTTCGACCAATGCGACATTGTCATGTTTTTAGTCTTTGCGCGCGCGCACGCCCGAGCGTAGAGGCTAAAAACTTGCATCGTCTCGCAAGCTCGCGGAGCTAACCGGCGATCTCGCGGTAAGTTTTGGCTGCGTCGTACAATTTTGACGGGTTTTGTCCTGGCATGAGCACGGAATGCCAGAAGGCGATTACTCATCCGTTAAAGTATGGATCAAATGTTAAGTAATTGCGTCCAAAGCGAGTTTGTCCTAACGAGCGCACGCCTTGCGTTCCCATTGATCCTTCGTCTTGGCGTCGGCAACTGTTAGCCATTGGAGATTGGAAACCGTATCGGGTCCGCCGCAGGCGAGCGGCATAGTAATAAAAAGAGTCTACCTCAGCGGAAATTTATGTGAATTATGCAGAGTCGGCTTTGTAGAAGGCTGGCGCATGACCCGTTATGGACTTCGCGACGACCAGTGCGAACGGATCAACGACCTGCTTCCCGGCAAGCTGGGCGTCGGTGCCACCGCCCGTGACAATCGTCGCTTTGTCGAGGCGGCGCTGTAAAGGTACCGTGCCGGAATACCATGGCGCGACCGCTAGCATTACGGATCACATGCGCATCGCTTTCGGCGAGACCGGCGGATGTTGCGACATTACCTGGCAAACGGCCCAAACCGGCGCAGGCCTGAGTCCGGGTCCATCGGATGACGGTGCCATTCCCGATGGGACAGATTTACGGAAATCAGCCAGTCACGCGCTCGGCGTCGCTCGCTTGTCCCTCGGGCAATCGAATGCTCCACACTACAGAGACATAATCCTTTGACCGCCACACCCAGGTGGCTTCGTCCGCACGGTCCCAATCGCGCGCTTCAGTTTCGGCCCCCCGAGAGGACCAAAGCCGATTAACCACCCCACAGACTTCCTCTTTGGCCCCATCGGCACTCCAATGCAAACGTGTCGCCCGCCGTATGGCCCCGAGCACATGGATGTCCGCTCGGTAGATCACCCACAACCAGACGCCACGATTGTCCTCCGGCTGGTGCTCCGATGTGCCGCCAAACCGCCCCGCTGGATCGTCCTCAGGTGTCGGCACGTTTAGTTCCTCGGATGTTTCGGATCATCATCGAGAACCACCCAAAGAGATAACCCCAATAAAAGCAACAGCTACGTGAGTCAACGCAGGCTCCATGGTGTTTCAGCCGTCGCGCCAGCCTACCCTCGGCCTCGCTTTCGGGCTGCCCGGTTAGCCTGACAAAGCCTCATAGCACTCATTGCCAGGGGCCCAACTTGACGTCGCGGCGGGTGGAACCCGTCCTTTTGTTTCGATTTGGGTCGGACATCGCAGATGATAGCCTTCTCATGATATGATGCGATGTGGATCGGCTCGAAAACAGAGATGGTGGAGAGGCCGTGGGATATCACCAACGAATGATGGTGATGGTTCAGGACAGCTCCGACATGGGCGAGGAAACACGCCAGTGTCTGGAGGAGCGTATCGCCGCGGACCAACGAGCGATGACGCGGCTTCTCGAAGTCGGCCATCTGTGCGTCCGCGCGGATAGCCGGTTCGAAGATTGTCTTGCTGGAATTCTGGAGGCGGCGATCGCCTTAACCGGCGCGGACAAGGGAAATATTCAGCTGCTCGATGTCGCATCCGGATCGCTCGTGCTCGCCGCGCAGCGCGGGTTCGACAAGCCGTTCCTAAGCTTTTTTGCGAACGTTCGACCTGGGGAAGCGGCAACCTGCGGTGCTGCATTAAAAACGGCAAAGCGCATCGTTGTCGAAGACGTCAGGCAGAGCGAGATTTTTGAGGGGCAACCGGCGCTCGACGTACTGATCGAGGCCGGGGTGCGCGCAGTCTATTCCACGCCTCTGATCAGTAGCGCGGGTGAAATCCTGGGAATGCTTTCGACGCACTTCGACACGCTGCATCGGCCCAGGGAAGGCGAGCTACAGCTGACAGACCTGCTGGCGCGCCAAGCGGCGGATTATTTGGAGCGAAAACGCGCCGAAGAAGCTTTACGAAGTCTTGCAACCGAATTGCGACAGACTACCCATACACTGGCCACGGGTCTCACGCACTGCAGCCGCGACCTGCGCTATGTCTGGGCGAATCCGGCATATGCGGAGCTGGCCGGCGTTCCGCTCGAGCACATCGTCGGCCGTCCGATTGTCGACGTAATGGGAGAGGAGGCGTTCGAAACGATCCGCCCCTACATCGATCGGGTGCTCAAGGGCGAGCGGGTCGAATATGAAGCCGAACTTCCTTGGAGCGCTCATAGCCCAAACTGGATACACGTCGTCTACGCGCCCTACGAAGAGCACGATGCCAGCATCAGCGGTTGGGTTGCGTCGGTTACAGACATATCGGAGCGCAAGCGCGCGGAGCAACGACAGCAGTTGCTGCTCAGCGAGCTGAATCACCGGGTCAAGAACACCCTTGCGACGGTCCAATCAATTGCCGTGCACACGCTGACCGGTTCCTCCGGCATGGACAGCCGAGAGAGCTTTGAAGCTCGCCTGATCGCGCTCTCCCGAACGCACGATCTCCTCGCGCGCACGAGTTGGGAGGGAGCATCGTTGCGCGAACTGCTGTTGCAAGAACTCGATCCGTTTCGGTCCGCGGACGGTGCGCCCCTCACGGTGGAGGGCCCCGACTTCGAGATTTGGCCGAAGACGGCGCTGGCGCTGGGTCTGGCCTTACACGAACTGGCAACAAACGCCGCAAAACACGGGGCTCTGTCGACAGTCGGAGGCAAAGTTTGCGTGACGTGGGACATTTCGGGGCCGCTTGAGGAGGGTACGCTCCGATTGAAATGGCGCGAAAGCGGCGGTCCCCCGGTGAAAAAAGCCGAACGCAGAGGCTTCGGATTGACCGTGATAGAGCGCAGCTTGTCTCTCGAACTGGATGGCCGCGTCGAGCTGGACTTCGCCCCGACAGGATTGGTCTGCGAGATGGAGATACCCCTGCGCAATGCGGAGCGGCGGCATGTCGGCTGAGCAGCGCGGCGACAGTTTGTGTGGATTGCGCGTTCTTCTGGTCGAGGACGAGATGATGGTCGCCCTCCTTCTGGAGACGATGCTTACCGATCTGGGCCATCAAGTCGCGGGACCCGTCGCACGCCTCGAAAAGGGGTTGGAAATGGTCGAGCGAGAGGCGATCGACTTGGCTGTGCTGGATGTCAATATCAATGGCCGCGACGTCTATCCGATCGCCGCGGCGCTCGAAGCGCGGGGCATTCCCTTTATCTTCGCGACAGGCTACGGCAGCGCCGGCCTGCACCCGGCTTACTGCGATCGACCCATATTGCAGAAGCCGTATCGCTCCGACGAGCTGAAAGCGGCGATTGGACGGGTGTGCGACCGAAGCCGGTCGCGATGAAGAGCCCCCAGCCCCGCTCGGTCTCGGCGAGCAGCGCGTGCCCTTTATCGTGTCGCGGCGGCTGTCCCCCGAATACCACCGCCTCGCGGCGACGCGCCGGCTGCGCAACTTCGACGTTTTCGATTTTGCGCTGAACAGCGTCGCGCAACCGCTACATCGGCGGTTTGACGCCATCCTTTTCGGCCGTCACCCGGGCGGCCGTCAAAGTGCCGTCGGCCTGCTTCTGGGCCACGATAAAAACCGCCGCGCCGGGTTTCAGCAGGCTCATGTCGCCCGTGCCATAACCGAAGATCGGCGTCTCGGGTCCGACGACGAGTTCCGATTCGCCGCCCTTGTAGGTGACCTTCAAGGTTTGACCTTGCGGCGCGCCGGTGACGCCGGACACTGTGGCGTTGGTCATCAGGCTCTCCGGAGCGAGATCCCAGGCGTATTGTCCCTCGCCCACGCCACGCAGCGCCTCGGGAAAGATGCGCAGCTCGATCGAATGATTCTTGCCGTCAGTCCCCTTCATCGAAGTCGACGCGACAAAGTCGCCGGCTTTGATATCGGCGAGGCTTTTCTTGACGAGATAGGCCACGGCGACGTTCGGGGCGAGGGTGATCGTCACTTGCTGTCCCTCGCGCGACTTGACCGTCAGGGCCTGGCCGTCGAGCTTCTCGACCGTGCCGCGGATACGCGTCGGCGGGTTCTGCGCGGCAACCGGGAAGGCCAGGATAGTTACGACGATGGCGGTGAGAAGGTATTTCATGCGCATGACAGCTCTCTCCCCCGAAATTGTCATTGCTTGTTTGTAACAGCTGCAGAGATAGACTCTCACCGAGCAGAGCGCATCTCACATTTCAGTGACCGAAGTGCCAAGAAAGGAAAAGTGTTCGCATATAGCGGGCATCAGCGGCGCGACAATGTTTACCAGAGGCCTGCTTGCAGGTATCGCGGCCGGGGTCCCTTGGGTCTCGGCTTGCACCGTCGGGCCGGATTACCAGCGACCCGAGGCTCCTGTGCCGGCGCAGTACAAGGAAGCGGGCTGGAAAGTCGGCGAGCCGCTCGACGGGATCGACCGTGGCGCCTGGTGGTCGATCTACAAGGACCCGCTGCTCGACGATCTGGAAAAACAGATCGACATTTCCAACCAGAACCTCAAAGCCGCCGAGGCGGCCTTTCAGCAGGCGGAATGGATCGTCGCGCAGGCTCGCGCCGGCTATTTCCCGACCCTTGATCTGAACGCGAGCGCGCAACGTTCGCGAACCGGCGGGGGGTCGATTAGTACCACAGGCGCCGGCCGATCCGGGTTCCTCAGCAGCTCGTTCAGCACCTCCGCGTCGGCGAGCTGGACGCCGGACCTCTGGGGTAAGATCCGCCGTACCGTCGAGGGTGACGTGGCGAGCGCCCAGGCAAGTGCCGGCGACCTCGCCAGCGCACGCCTGTCGGCTCAGGGCACATTGGCCAGTGACTATCTGCAGCTGAGAATGTCAGACGAGCTGAAGCGTCTCTTCGACGCAGCGGCCGGGTACTATACCGAATCGCTGCGGATCACCCGCAACCAGTATCAAAACGGCACCGCGGACCAGTCGGCCGTCTCCCAGGCTGAGGCGCAACTCCAAGCAACACAGGCGCAGGCGATTGCAACCGGCGTGACCCGCGCCCAACTCGAGCATGCGATCGCGGTTCTGATAGGCAAGCCGCCCGCCGAATTTTCGATCCCGCCAACGGAAGCGCGGATCGCGGTGCCTGCGATACCGCCAGAGATGCCGTCCGCGCTTTTGGAACGCCGTCCGGACATCGCCGCCTCAGAGCGCCAGATGGCCGCGGCCAATGCCCAGATCGGCGTCGCGGTGGCGGCATTTTATCCCGATATCACGCTTTCGGGCGATTACGGGACTTCGGCGGTGCTGCTGAACCGTCTGCTGGCTACTTCGAGCCGCTTCTGGGCATTCGGCTCGAACCTCGTACAAACCGTATTCGACGCCGGTGCGCGCGCCGCGATAGTCGAAGAGACCCGCGCCGTCTTTGACCAAGACGTCGCGAATTACCGGCAGACCGTTCTGACTGCGTTCCAGCAGGTCGAGGATCAGCTCGCGGCCATGCGTATTCTCGCGCAGGAGGCCGAGGTTCAGGACAAGGCCGTGGCCGCGGCATTTGAGGCCGCACGGATCCTCAACAACCAGTATCTGGCCGGCACCGTCGCGTATACCAGTGTTATCGTCGCCGATCAGACCGCGCTCGCTGATGCCGAAACCGCCGTCAACATCCGGCAGAGCCGGCTGGTCGCCAGCGCCGCGCTGATCCAGGCATTGGGCGGCGGATGGGATACCGCGCAGCTACCGACCCGCGAGCGCATCGAGGAGGACGCGCCGCTCAATTTCAGCCCGTTCCCGCCGCCGCCCCGGCAATCGCTGACGTCTGCACCTTAGCGATGGCCGTCATAGGATTACGCGGTGCGCGGCGCCCGTTGGTGGCCGCTGACTTCAGCGCCGTCCACCGGCGACAGGCGCAGAAAGCCAAGCGCGGAGACGAGAGGAAACATTGCAATAAGGAAAAAGGCGAGGCGGAAATCGCCGATCGTCAGCGTCCGCGGACCGGCAATGACGGCGAGCAGTGCGGCGCCGATCGCGATACCAAAGCCGCGCGCGAGCTGTTGCGCGACACCCGCGACGCCGGTGCTCTTGCTCAAATCGCCGGCGGGCACATCGGCGTAGCTGATCGCATTGAGGCCGAGATATTGGATGCTGCGCAGACAGCCGGAAGATAGGACCAGGAATACGATGATCCAGACCGGCGTATCCGGGCGCAAGAGCCCGCAGCCGGCGGTCACCGCAGCGGCGAGGCAGGCGGTGCCGGCGAGTAGCCGGCGGAAGCCGAACCAGCGCAAAAAGGTGCCGGAAAGCACTCGCACGAGCATTGCGCCGAGGCTCGACGAGAAGGACAGAAGACCCGATTGGAGCGGGCTCATCCCGAACCCGACCTGGAACAAGAGCGGCAGCAGAAACGGCGTCGCGTCGAGACCCATTCGACAAAAGGCGCCGGTGACCGTGCCGATGCGGAACGTGCGGATTTGCAGCAGCCGGAGATCGAGGATCGGATCCGCACGCCGTCGCGCATGTCGGCCGTAGAGCAGCAGGATGGCAAAGGCGGCGACAAAGAAGAGTGCACCCAAGGGTCCCGGGACCAGCGGGCGTCCGACATTCTCGATCGCGAGTTCGAGCAGCCCGAGGCCGAGCCCGGCGATAAAAAATCCGGGCAAGTCGAACCGGGTTGGCGCCGGAGCGCGGAAATCCTCGATCCGCCAGAGCGCCAACGTCACGCCGATGACGCCGATCGGTAGGTTGAGATAGAAAATCGCGCGCCAGGAAAAATAAGTGGTCAGAAATCCTCCGACGATCGGGCCCACGGTCGGCCCGATCATCGCCGGGATCGTCATCCAGTTCATCGCAGAGACGAGGCGCGAGCGCGGAAAGCTGCGCAGCAGGATCAGACGGCCGACCGGCGACATCATCGCGCCGCCAAAACCCTGCAGCACGCGCATGACCAGCATCATCGGCAGGCTGGTCGAGGCACCGCACAGCGCCGAACCTGCGGCAAAGATCGCGATCGCAGCACAGAAGACGGGCCGGGCCCCGAGCCGGTCGGCGATCCAGCCGCTGACCGGAATGAAAACCGCCAGGCTCAGCAGGTAAGTGGCAATCACCAAATTGAGCCTCAGAGGCTCCTCGCCTAGGCTTTTGGCCATATCGGGGATCGCGACGGCGATCATCGTCGAATCGAGGCCTTCCATGAAGAAGGCGCAGCCGATGACGAGCGGAATCAGGACTTGGTACCGGGGTTGCCTTTCCGCATCGGAAATGAGTCTTGACTGGCTGAGGCGGGATGCTCGGCTTATTGCTGTGTCTCGCAGTTGACAGGAACAAACCCGCAAGACCATAGCCGATTGCAGAGATAAGGGGCCACAAAGGTGGATCGGCGCGAGATCGAACCCGAACTGCTCGAACGATGGGCGCTCCACTATCTCGGCCGGTACGCGAGCTCCGCCGAGAATTTGCGGCGGGTGTTGAAACGCCGGGTGCGCCGGCACTCTCCCGAGGCCGCGCAAGCGACGGCAACGCTGATCGATGAGCTCGTCAGCCGCTACCGCGAGGCCGGGCTGCTGGACGACGCAGCTTATGCTGCAGGACGGGTGCAGTCGCTGCAGCGGCGGGGCGAGTCGCTGCGGTCGATACGGGCACGGCTGGCAGCGAAAGGGGTAGCGGCGGGAGACATAGCCGATGCCCTGTCTGACTTGCGCGCCGCGGTGGATCCCGATCTCGCCGCCGCCTGCGCGTTCGCTCGCCGCCGCCGGCTCGGGCCCTATCGGCGGTCCGCTGCCGCCGACCACACGCGCGAACTCAGCGCCTTTGCGTGGGCGGGCTTCAGCCGTCGAGTGGCAGAGGCGGTGCTCGCTTGCGCCGATAGCGAGGCGGCCGAGGCGCTGACCCGTGAGGGGCTCGATTGAGGGCAGCCGGTCTCACATAGGCTCGCGTGCTCGCATCAGGCTGGCAACGGCGCCCGCATCAGCATCGCCTTGCGCCTCGAGCGCGGCAATGATCCCGGGGCGGTCCGCCACCGGGCGGTTCTGACTTAGCTTGTACTTGCCTTCGAGCCGGGCGACGGTGATGTCGAGCCCGATAATGCCTTTCAGCATGCCCTGCAGATAGGCTTCGGGCAGATCTTGCATCCGCCAAGGGTCGGGGCTGCGAGCTTCGTGGCGTTCCGACAAACGGTGAAGGAAACGGCGCAACCAATTGTCGTCGTCGACGAGGCGCACGGTCCCATAGGCATGCACGTCGACATAGTTCCAGGTCGGCACGCTCGGGCCCGTCGCGTACCATCTCGGCGAGACGTAGGCGTGCGGCCCGTGGAAGAGTGCAAGCACCTCGCCGGCCCGGGCGAGATCGCCGACCTGCGGGTTGGGGCGGGCAAGGTGGCCATGGAGATGCAGCACCGCCCCATCGCGTTCCACCAGGAACGGAATATGGCTCGCCACCAGACCGGCCGCTCTGTGGCTGACGAGCAGGCCGAATTCGTATTGCTCGATGTGCGCAATCAGCACTTCCGATCGAGCTTCGGTGAAGGCAGGGGGCAAATAGACCATGCAGTCAGCTCATATGCTTCAAGAGGGGAGCGGCGAGCAGCGCCGCCCCGGAGACCAGGAGGATGGTCCCCGAGCCGCGATTGATCCAGCCGAGATAGCGCGGCTCAAAGGAGCGAAACAAACTGCCCAGCCCAAAACTCACCGCCAGCCACCATATCAGCGATCCGAGCCAAACTCCGAGCACGAGGATCGCAGCACGTTCGAGCGTCGCTTCGTCGCCGCTGAGCCCGATGGCCGAGAAAATGCCCAGAAAAACGAGGATCGTAATCGGATTGGTGAGCGTCAGCGCGAAGGTCGACAGATAATCGCGCAAGAGGCCTTCGGCATCCCGATCGGTGCGTGGTTTCATCTCCGGCTGGGTGAGCATCGCGGAGCCGCCGACATAGAGCAGATAGCATCCGCCCGCGATGCGCAGCCATTGCTGATAGCCGATCAGCAGATCGGCAATGAAGGTCAGGCCGAACGCGGCGAGGAGCCCGAACATGGCATCGCCGGTGGCGGCACCGAGCCCCGAAATGAACCCGGCCAGCTTGCCTTCGAAAATCGTGCGGCGGACACACAAGACGCCGACAGGACCAACCGGGACGGCGATGACGACACCGACCACGATGCCCTTCAGCAGAAATATCAAAAGCAAGCTGAGATCCCAGCGCTGCGGCGTGACGAGAGTCGCGCTATGCTAATATGCACCGCAGCAACCTTTCCGGCGCTTGGAGATCGTGATGGCTGACACCGATGATGCCTACGGGTTCGAGTTCGTCTCGATCGACGGCAAGCCGCTGCCGCTTGATGCATGGCGCGGCCGGCCGGTGCTCGTCGTCAATACCGCGTCGTTCTGCGGGTATACCCCGCAATACCGTGATCTCGAAGCGTTGTGGCAGCGCTATCACGATCGTGGTCTTGTCGTGCTCGGGGTGCCATCCAACGATTTCGGCCAGCAAGAACCGGGATCGGCAGCCGAGATCAAGGAGTTCTGCGCGACGAACTACGCGGTCGACTTCCCGCTCACCGGAAAATGCCGGGTCATCGGCAGCGAAGCCCATCCGTTTTACCGATGGATTGCCGAGGTAGTTGGCGAGGCCGGCACCCCGCGCTGGAACTTCCACAAATATCTGATCGGGCCCGACGGGCAGCTCGCCGGCGCCTGGCCGACGCAAGTTGCTCCAGGCGATGGTCGGATCACGAGCGAGATCGAGCACTTGCTGCCTCAAGCCTCTCAATAGAGGCTGCCGGCGATGTTGCTGACGAGAACGCCGAGGATAAGGTCGATTACAACGATCAGCGCTGCGGCGGCGGCGGTCGTATCGAGCGCCACCCGAGCGATAAACCATTCGTAAACAAGAACGGCGACGGCAGCGACAGCCTCGATCGCCTGAGCGGGCGCGGCGTCTGAGGCGCCGCTCCCGGTTCCAAGACCAACCAGAACAAAGAGCGCGCTCTGCGGCACTTGCGACCAGTTGTAGGGCACCATGAAATCGAAGTAACGGTGGGCGCGGCCGATCAATCGCGTGACGGTCAGCATGATCAGCGGAAATGCCACCCACCCGATGACATAGGCGATCGTCTCGACGGTGACGATGACGAAGCCGCCCGACCGTTCCCATTCCGCGACCGTGACCCGCATCGCCAGCAGCAGGAGGTAGAGCGGATAGCCGATGACGGCGGCGCCGAACGAACGCCAGAAGCCGTCCAGCGAGCGGTTGAAGCAGGCAAGCCCGCCGCGATCGCCGCGCGCCAGCCTCAGCGCCCCGACCAGCGCCAGCCGCGCCTCCGGCCACGCCCTCGTCGGCATCAGACACCCGCGGTCAGGTTTGAGAACAGCGGCCCGGGCCCGAGAGCTTGGGCGCGTGTACCAGGGCCAGCCCTAGTCATAATCGTCATCACCGGGCTTGACCCGGTGATCCACGCTCCCCGCTGCGTCAAAGTCAGCAATTTCGGGGCCGTGGATGGCCGGATCAAGTCTGGCCATGACGGCTTCGGGAACCATAATCATTCAAAGAACAACAAAAGAAAAGTGTAATAAATCTCGGTCAACGCCGAGAGGTCGGCGAGATCGACGCGCTCGTCTACTTTGTGCATCGTCTGCCCGACAAGACCGAACTCGGCAACTGGGCAATAAGCCTGAATGAACCGCGCGTCCGAGGTGCCGCCGGTGGTGCTGAGCTCGGGTGTCCTGCCGGTGACGCGGCGGATCGCGTCGGCGAGGCGGTCGCTGAGCGTGCCCGGCGCGACGAGAAACGACTCGCCGCTGACCGAAACGTCGAGCGAGTAGCACCCGCCGGCCGCATCGAGCTTTTCGGCGAGCCAGCATCTCAGCTTCTCGCTCGTCCACCGATCATTAAAGCGAATGTTGAACACCGCCCGCGCCGTCGCCGGGATGACGTTGGAGGCCGGGTTGCCGATGTCGATCGTCGAGATCTGCAATGTCGAGGGCTGGAAGTGCCCGGAGCCGCCATCGAGCCCGGCGGTGGTCAGCGCGTGCAGCATCGCGACAAGCCCGTGCGCCGCGTTGTCGGCGAGATGCGGATAAGCGGTATGACCCTGCACGCCGTGCACCGTCAGCCGGCCCGTCATGCTGCCGCGGCGGCCGATCTTGATCATGTCGCCGAGAAACTGGGCGCAGGTCGGTTCGCCGACGAGGCAGGCGTCGATCGCTTCATCGCGCGCGGCCAGCCATTCGAGCACCTTGCAAGTACCGTTAATCGCGTCACCTTCTTCGTCGCCGGTGATCAGCAGGCTGATCGAGCCGCGCGAGTCCCGCTCGCGGTCGGCCAGATAGCGTTGCGCCGCCGCGGTGAAGGCGGCGATCGCTCCTTTCATGTCGACCGCGCCGCGGCCGCACAGCGCGCCGTCGCGCAGGCTCGCGGCAAACGGGTCGAAAGACCATGCCTCGGCTGCACCGGCGGGCACGACATCGGTGTGGCCGGCAAAGCAGAGATTAGGGCGGCCGACGCCATGGCGCGCGTAGAGATTATGGATTTCGCCAAAGACCAGCCGGTGGCAGGTGAACCCGAGCCGCTCCAATTCGGCGGCCACGATTTCGAGCGCGCCCTCGTCCTTCGGGGTGACGCTCGGCCGGCGGATCAGCTCGGCGGCGAGCGCCGCCGGATCGAGGGCGGCCTCGCTCATTCGCGCAGCAACTCGTTGATCGAGGTGCGGGCGCGGGTGCTCTCGTCGACCTTCTTGACGATGACCGCGCAGTAGAGGCTTGGGCCTGGCCGGCCGTCTGGCAGAGCCTTGCCGGGAAGCGAGCCCGGCACGACGACCGAATAGGCCGGCACGCGGCCCATCAGGATCTCCCCGGTGTCGCGGTCGACGATCTTGGTCGTCGCGCCGATAAAGGTGCCCATCGCCAACACCGCACCGGTCTCCACGATGACCCCCTCGACGACCTCGCTGCGCGCGCCGATAAAGCAATTGTTTTCGATGATGACCGGCTCAGCCTGCAGCGGCTCGAGCACGCCGCCGATCCCGACCCCGCCCGAGAGGTGGCAGTTCTTGCCGATCTGCGCGCAGGAGCCGACCGTCGCCCAGGTGTCGACCATCGTGCCGGCATCGACATAAGCGCCGACATTCACAAAACTCGGCATCAGGATGACATTGGGCGCGATATAGGCCGAGCGCCGCACGATCGAGCCGGGCACCGCGCGAAACCCGGCGCTACGGAAGCGGTTCGACGACCATCCGGCGAATTTCGAAGGCACTTTGTCCCACCAGCGCGCCGCACCGCGCTCGGGATCGGTCGGGCCGCCGGGGATCTCGACCATGTCGTTGAGGCGGAACGACAGCAATACCGCCTTTTTGAGCCATTGGTGGACGTGCCAGCCGCGAGCAGTCCTTTCGGCTACGCGCACCCGGCCGTCATCGAGCCCGTCGAGCGCTTCTTCGACGGCCTCACGCCAGGGCCCGCGCGTCGCCGGCCCGAGCGTCTCGCGGGCCTCCCACGCGGCGTCGATCGTGGCGGCAAGGTCGGCGTCGGTCATGGCTAATCCAAAGCGGCTCGAAGTGTCGAAAGGCGTCCGCACCATGCTCGACCCGCCCCGGCAG
>Ga0306923_10000082_pt1 | contig 58871 bp, 60 predicted proteins | sample sta12Can44000108_FD_203841 | JGI IMG/M metagenome (GOLD analysis project Ga0306923, IMG submission 203841) | Lab enrichment of tropical soil microbial communities from Luquillo Experimental Forest, Puerto Rico - statanox.12C.anox.44.000.108 (v2)... | ecosystem: Environmental > Terrestrial >... | reverse complement strand
TCGACATCTCCGGAGGTTTCCCGAATGGCAACTCAGGTACGTGATCAGCTTTTGGCCAGCAATGAAGTTTTTCGCAAACTGGCCGAGGAGCACACGCAGTATTCTCAGCGGCTCGATGCACTCGTCACGAGGAAGTATCTCAGTGAGGAAGAGAAGCTGGAAGAAGTGCGACTCAAAAAGCTGAAACTCCGCCTGAAAGACCAGATGGAGTCGCTGGAACAGCAGTTCCGCAAGACCCTGTCGGTCGCATAGTCGAGTCCCGATCGCCTTTCTGGCGGCAGAGCCCGTTTCTTCTGCCGTTCCGCTGCCCTTCTATCTGGCTTAGGCACTCTGACTCTTCCTCAATTCAAACCTGCGTAGCGCCATTCGAAACCGGCGAACCAAAAGGTTCTATAATCATCGAGATAAGCATGGTTCGCGACGGCTATTATTACGCTTTGGGTTGTCTCGCGGCTGCCGGATTGCTCGGCTGGCTGACCGCACCTGCCGTTGCGGCCATTCCTCTCATGTTCGGAGCATTCTTTCTGTGGTTTTTTCGCGATCCTGAGCGCCAGATTCCTTCCGATGCAGGCGCAATCGTATCGCCCGCCGATGGTACCGTGACCGCTGTTTCTCAGATTCAATACAATGGCGAGCTCCGCACCCGAATCAGCATCTTCCTGAATGTCTTCAACGTTCACGTGAACCGGTCGCCTATTACCGGTGTGATTACTGACGTTAAGTACGTCCGCGGCAAATTCGGTAATGCTATGGGTGCGAACTCGGCCCAGCAAAACGAGCAGAACATAGTGACCGTGCGGGGCGAGGTGGGCGACGTGATCTTCAAGCAAATCGCCGGACTGTTGGCCCGACGAATCGTTTTCACCAAGAAGATCGGTGACACAGTCGCTCGTGGCGAACGAGTTGGCCTTATCAAATTCGCTTCGCGTGTGGACGTGATCTTGCCGCCTACTATCACCGTGCAGGTACGTATCGGAGACAAAGTAGCCGGTGGGTCCTCAGCGCTGGCGTTAGCTTCGGTTTCTGCTGCGCTTCCGGCGGAGGCCCGATGAGTAGTCCTGCAACAGGCTACAAACCAGCAGGTCCGAACCCTCCCGCGCGTAAAGGGCTATACATTCTTCCGTCGGTCTTCACCGCCGCTAATATTGCGGCCGGGTATTACGCCATCTCGCAGGCCATCGCCGGATCAACCGTCGAGACTTGGCACTTCGATCTGGCGGCCAAAGCCATCGGATTTGCGATTCTGTTCGATGGGCTTGATGGCCGTATCGCCCGCATGACCAATACTGCCAGCGCATTCGGTCGGGAGCTCGACTCGCTGGCAGATGTAATCGCCTTCGGAATCGCTCCAGCACTTCTTGCCTGGTTGTGGGGATTTCGCAGTCTGCCGGCGATGGACGATTTCGAACTGCGCAGCCAGGTTGTGAAATTCGGGGCCGTGGCTACTTTTGTATTCCTCATGGCTGGGGCTGCACGCCTTGCGCGATTCAACATTCAGATGAACCCCCAGCCGTCGAATCCGGGGCGCCCTGGCAAGAAATACTTCGTCGGCATGCCCATTCCCGCCGGCGCCGGGGTGATCGCCGCTGTCGTACACTTCGCCGGCGGGGCTCCCCTGCAGTTCTGGCCTCTCTCTGCGGCGTGGGGCTTCGTTGTCTTAGGGCTGGCGTTCCTGATGGTCAGCACCTGGAGGTTTTACAGCTTTAAGGAACTCAATCTCGGCCGGCCGCTGAATTTCCGGTGGATTATCGTGTTCGGTGGGATTATCGCGCTGAACTGGTTTTTTTCGCGTTATGTATTGATGGTGGTTGCCGTCGTATATACCTTCGCCGGAATTTTCGCACGACTCTCCTATCTGTTCCGGCGACCGAATCTTCCGCAGTCACATTCGCAAGATGAGGCATCGCGCGCCTGATGAAGAACGGTTCGAAATCCAATATTGCTCGAGCGGAAGCAGGAAACTGGGGCGGTCTTTTTCGCGTCGCCATCGTGGGCGCTGCCACGCTAAAAGGGCGCGAAATTAAAGACGTTCTGAACGAGCGGAACTTTCCCACCCATGATGTCCGCTTGCTCGACGATGATGAATCGCTGGGACAGTTGGAAGCCATCGGCGATGAGCCGACATTCATTCAAAGCGTCCTGCCCGAACACATGGAGAATGTCGATTTCGTCTTCTTTGCCTCCGACGACAAGTTCACGCGCAACACCTGGAACATGGCTAAGAAGTCCGGCAGCGACATTATCGATGTTTCCTTTGGGCTGGAAGGGGTGAGCGGGGTGGAACTCCGTGCCCCGTGGATCGAACACGAACTAGGCAGTGTGCCTCGCCTGGACCTTGTGGGCGCACCTGTGCGAGTGGCGCATCCCGCTGCAATTGTTTTGGCCTTGCTCCTCTTGCGGGCCGGGAAGGCGGCCTCGGTTGCGAAATCGGTCGTCACCATTTTTGAGCCCGCATCGGAGCGCGGCAAGCGCGGCATGGACGAACTTCACGAACAAACCGTAAACCTGTTGTCGTTTCAGCAATTGCCGAAGAACATTTTCGATACACAAGTGGCGTTCAATCTGATCGACCGCTACGGTGCGAAGTCTGATCCACGGTTAGAGGCAGTCGAGTTTCGCATCCGCCGGGATTTCGCGCATGTTGTCGGAGGCCAGTTGGAAGTACCTTCGCTGATGCTGCTGCAAGCTCCCATCTTCCATGGCCATGCCTTTTCCCTTTACATTGAGCTGGAGCGGAGTGTTCCGATCGAGGAATTATCCGCGGCGCTCTCCGGCGACCACGTGGAGATTTGGCATGGTAAAGACGATGCTCCAAGCAACGTCAGTGCCGCAGGACAGGAGCAAATTCAACTGATAATTCGTAGCGACGTCGGATCGGACAAAAGGTTTTGGATTTGGGCTGCCTGCGACAACCTGCGTGTTGCGGCGCTGGCCGCGGTTGAGTGCGCCGAATCGCTGCTGCCGAGTCGTCCTCGCGGGACGGTTCAATGATCTTCCTTAAGCGCAACCTGTGCTGCTGCTTGCTCGTTTTCGCGTTCGCCTTGGCTCTATTAACCGGCTGCGGCTATCACACCAGCGGCCAGGCGGTTCGCTTGCCGGGTGACCTTCACACAATCTACGTGCCGATGTTCGAGAACACGACCCAGACCTTCAGGGTTGAACAGGTTATGACGGCAGCGGTCATCCAGGAACTACGCAGCCGTACAAATTACCGGATTGTGAGCAAGAATGATGGCGAGGCCGACGCCACACTGCAGGGTCTGGTGAACTACACCGCAAATAGCCCGCTGACCTATGATTCCGTTACCGGGCGCATATCCTCGTCCATCGTCACTATCGGAATGAAGGTCTCTCTGGTCGGCAAGTCAGGCAAAGTGCTGTGGGACAATCCGAATTACACCTATCGTGAGCAGTACCAGGTTTCCCGCGACACAGCCAGCTTCTTTGACGAGTCCAGCCCCGCCTTTCAGAGAATCGCAACCGAATTCGCCAAGTCGCTCGTCAGCAATCTCCTGGAGGCGTACTAGTGCGCAGCTTCGCCGCCTCCGACCGGTTCGTTGCCGACGTGCAGGCCCGCAAGCTGAAGGCGGGTTATGTTTTCGTGGGCGACGAGGCGTTCTTCCGCAAGCGTTGTCGTGACGCAGTGCTTCAATATCTGATTCCAGCCGAGGTGCGTGATCTCAGCATCTACGAAATGGATCTTGCCGAGATTGACCTGCAGCAGATCCTCGACCGCGCCCGCACACCGTCGCTGATGGCGCCGTTCCAGGTGTTCTTCATTCGCGGAATCAAGAACCTCTATACGCGGGGGAAGCACGATGAGGAATTTGCTGCCATCGCCGAATATTTCGAGAATCCCAATCCCGACGCGCTGATCATCTTTGTGGCGGACCACATCAGCATTCCTGCCGACGTGCGGCGCATGGAATTGCAGGACAGGGATCGTTACGAGCGCATCCGGCAAACGCTGGGCGAGTACTGCTCTATTCTCGAGTTTGCGCGGGTTGATGAAGGCGATGCCGTGAAATGGGCCATGGAGACTGCAGCCGCTGAACAGGTGAGGCTCGACACAGATGCCGCGCGCGAACTGGTCGACTCCTTGGGCGGTGACATGATGATGATCGCCAACGAGCTCGAGAAGCTGACGGTGTATGTCGGCCAGAGGCAACGCATCACACTAGGCGACATCGAAACCATGGTGCTGGCCGCCAAGCAACGCTCGTTTTACGAGCTCACCGACGCCATCTCCGCTCGCGATCGTACCCGAGCGTTGACCGTGCTCGACGCGATTCTCTCCAGCGGAGATGGTGAAGAAGCTGCTATTGGCCACCTATTTATGCTTGCCCGAACCTTCCGCCAGATGCTTGTTATTTCCGAACGTAATGTTCGCGATTCGCGGGCATTGTGGCAGGCATTGTGGCAAGGTTTCCGCGTGCCGCCGTTTGCGGCAGAAGACGTCATTCGCCAGGCACGTCGCTATAAGTCGCGGCGAGAATTGACCGCGGCGATTCGCCGGATCGCGCGCGCCGATTTTGCCCTGCGCTCGAATCCTGTAAGCAAGCGGCTGGTGCTGGAGAACCTGGTGCTGGACTTGACCGCTGAGCCAAAGCCGCAAGAAATTGCGTGGCTGCAAGAGCAGTTGCCGGTCTAAGACTTTCTTTGGTTGGGTGATTGAACGAGCACCGGAGTACCAGTGTTCGCGGCTTCTTCAACCAACTGCACGAGGCTTTGCACGGTCGGAATGCCCTGCGCCTTCGTGTAACAGAAAACAGACCGGCCATTCACCAGCACCTCAAGCTCGTGGTACTGATGGCGCATCGTCGGGCGGATGGCGTATCTCGCTTTGATCTCTCGCTTCAGGCTCCCGGCCAAGCGTCGCAAGCCGCTTCAAAGCAGGCATCGGCGAATTTCGATGTGGGTGTTGGGGTCCATGGCTACTTCTTCTCCATCACATCCACCTTGGCGATGGTGTCGGCCCAGTCGAGCTTCAACACCGCGGAGCTCGTGCCAGTCTGGTCGAAGCCGATGGTGAACTGCTCGGTTGGTGATGCGTTCTTCGAGACCTTCATTTCCACGCGGGCGAGGTCCTGTTTCTCGTCGTATTGCGTGCCCCACTGACCGGTCTGCTTATTAATGATCAGCGTCCACTTCTTCTCTTCCGGAATGGTGTAGAGGGTGTAGGTGCCGGCGGGGACATTCGCGCCACCGATCGTCAGATTCGTGTCGGTCTTCAGAGTGGTAGCGGCGTTGGCGCCGGTGCGCCAGACTTGTCCGTACGGAACCAGGCCGCCGAAGATCTTGCGCCCGCGTACGGAAGGACGGCTGTAGTTGACGGTGATCGTCTTGCCGTCAGCAAAGGCGAAAGTGGCGGTCCCCGGAGGACTGGCCGGAGGATTCTGTCCCTGCACGATTGAGCTCATTGCGACAATAGCGACCACGATAGCGACGAATAATCTGGGGCTCTTCGGCATTGCTCTCTCCTTTGAAATCGGCGAAAAAAGCGTTTTGACTGCGCGGCTCTATTATTCACACCAATGCGGAACGTTACAATCAGCGGATGAGTGTTTGGGACGAAAAGCACGAAGAACTGGAACACTACGAATTCCGTATGGGTGTAGCGCGTGGGCGATTGGCGGTGGCGCTCGATTCGCTGACGGATGCGCTCACCATGGTGGGCCAGCACGGCGTCTATTGCCGGAGCGCCCGGCAGCCGGGAATGCCGGCGATGGATATTCAGATCGTGATGAAGGGAATCACGAATGCCAAGGAATTGATCGCTTCAGTGATGGAAGAGATTCGCCGAGGAAATCAGAACGAAGAAAGCTAAGCCTTCTTTTCGACGACCGCAAACGCTGGCTAAGTGGGGCCACCTGCCGCAGAACTTCGAGCTGATTATTGGCCCGAAGCGCAGCAAACTCGGAGTGCATTTCGGCGCGAATGCTTCGATGGTCTTAAGCAACGCATCGTGCTGGACTCTGAGCTGCTTCGGGAAGGATTGCTGACGAGACAGAACTGCTTTCAGATCCTGTCCCCACATCCTGGATTCCTTGCTGCAATCCTTTGACGAGATCAGTCACAGTAAAATCTTGCAGTCGAGGTCTGCTCTGCCGGCAAGTATCGTTCGACACCGCTCAGAATAAATTCACCACAGAGACACGGAGAATTGTCAGATGTTTCTTTTCCTCTGTGTCTCAGTGTCTCTGTGGTTTCATTTCACTTACACCGTTACGTATTTGCCTGTCTCCAGCACGCGGGCCGCAATCTGCTCCTGCAATCCGATTACATTGACCGGATCGAACTTTACCAGCCGCCGAACAATCGCCATCTGGGTACGCAGCATGTCGCCATCGGCAACGGCAGCGATGACTTTCTTGGCCGAAGCTTCTAGGCGATTCATTGCGCCCGCGATGTAGACCTGGGTCATTGCCGTAACCAGCGAAGCCTTCGACTCGCCGTGGGTCTCGATAAACTTGCGCGCGCGCAGCAGGCAGGAATCCATGGTGAAAGTCTCAACCACCATGTCGGCGATGGCGCCCATGATCTCCTGCTGGTCGGCCAGCTTCTGCAGGTATTTCTGCGAGGCTGCTCCGGCCACCAGCATCGACAGCTTCTTGGCATTGCTGACGATCTTCTGTTCGGCCTCCAGCGTGCCTTCGAGTTCCTCGAGCGACGGACCTGCCATGACCTCGTCCATCGTCTTCTTGATGGCGGGCAGCAGCGGAAGCTGTCCGCTCATGGCGCGCTTGAGCAGCCATCCGGTGATGATGAGGCGGTTGATTTCGTTCGTGCCCTCGAAGATGCGGTTCACGCGCGAATCGCGATACGGCCGCTCCGCCGGGTACTCCTCGACGAAGCCGTAGCCACCGTAGACCTGCACGGTCTCGTCCACGACGAAGTCGAGCATTTCGGAGCACATTACCTTGATGATCGAGCACTCGACGGCGTACTCCTCGATAGCTTTACGGATAGCTTCGGGAGTCTTATCGGTCAGTCCGAGCGCGGTGTCCATCATTCCGACGGTGCGATACACCATCGATTCGCCGGCATAGATGCCTGCGGCCATCTGCGCCAGCTTCTCGCGGATGAGGCCGAAGTCGGCGATGCTCTTGTTGAACGCCTTGCGCTCCTTAGCGTAGGAGATAGCGCTCACCAGCGATGAGCGTGCGCCGCCGACACAACTTGCGCCCAGCTTGAACCGGCCTACGTTGAGGATGTTGAAGGCGATGACATGGCCCTTGCCGATTTCACCGAGTACGTTCTCCACCGGCACCTTGCAGTCATTGAGAATGAGCGGGGCTGTCGACGAACCACGGATTCCCAGCTTCTTTTCTTCCGCACCGACGGAGAAGCCGGGAAAGTCTTTCTCAACCAAGAAGGCGGTGAACTTCTCGCCGTCAATTTTGGCGAAGACGGTGAACAGGTCGGCGAAGTGGGCGTTGGTGATCCACATCTTCTCGCCGTTGAGGATGTAATGCTTGCCATCGGGCGAAAGCACTGCACGGGTGCGGGCGTTCATCGCGTCGGAGCCGCTTGTGCTCTCCGAAAGCGCGTAGGCTCCTACGATCTCCGCGGTCGCCAGCTTGGGGAGGTATTTCTTCTTCTGCTCCTCGGTGCCGAAGAAGACAATGGGCAGCGTGCCGATGCCGCTGTGCGCGCCAAGGGTCACCATGAAGCTGCCGGACTTCGACATGAAGTCGGAGATGATCGCCGATGAAACCTTGTCCATGTCAGAGCCGCCGAACTCAGAGGGGATATCGGCGTTGGTGAGGCCCATTTCCGCGGCTTTCTTCAGCAACTCGCGGCAGACGGCCCATTCCTTGTGCTCCATCTTCTCGGCGTTGGGGACGACTTCGTTGACGGCGAATTCCTCCGCCAATTTCACGACCATCTGATGGTCTTCGTTGAAGTCTTCAGGGGTGAACAGGTCGTTGAGGTTGTGTTCTTCGAGCAGAAAGCTTCCGCCCGTGAGTTTCGTCTTGGGAGCTGCGGTCGTTGTAGCCATCGTAGTCCTCGCTGGTTGAACTTCTAAACCTTGTTTTCACCGCAGAGGCACAGAGAATTCTTAAATCAAGAACTTAACCGCGGATCAGATCTGGAACCGGATTTTTTTGGACTTACGTCTTCTCTGTGTCTCAATGCAAATTTTCGAAAATGCCGGCTGCGCCCATGCCGCCTCCGACGCACATCGTAACGATTCCATACTTAGCCTTACGGCGATGCAATTCGCGAATGATGGTGGCGGTGAGCTTCGCGCCGGTGCATCCAAGGGGATGCCCGAGTGCAATAGCGCCGCCGTTGGGGTTGATAATCTCAGGATTGAGCCCGCCTTCTTTGATGACGGCCAGCGACTGCGCCGCGAAGGCTTCGTTCAACTCGATCAAGTCAATGTCGCTCAGCTTGAGACCGGCCATCTTCAGGGCTTTGGGGATGGCAAACACCGGAGCGAGTCCCATCTCTTCGGGTTTATAGCCGGCGGTCGCATAGGCGACGAAGCGCGCGAGCGGCTTGAGGCCCAGCGCTTTGGCGCGGTCGGCGGACATGACGACCGCGGCGGCTGCTCCATCGGACATCTGCGACGAGTTTCCGGCCGTTACCGTGCCCTTGGCGTGGAAGGCCGGCTTAAGCGCGGCGAGGGCTTCCATGGAGGTGTCGGCGCGAGGGCCTTCGTCCGTCTTGAAGACACTGTCAACCCGCTTGGGCTTGTGGCCGTTGGGCGTGGTGAAGCTTACGGGCACAGGCACGAGCTCATCGTTGAACCTACCGGCTGCGATGGCGGCGATGGCTTTCTTATGGCTGTCGACGGAGAACTTGTCGGCATGCTCACGAGTGATGTTATAGCGCGCGGCCAGCCGCTCGGCGGTGAGTCCCATGGAAAGGTAGGCGTCGGGGTAGTGGTCCACCAGCCAGGGATTCGCCGAAACCTTGTTGCCGCCCATCGGGATCATAGTCATGGACTCGGTGCCGCCAGCGACCACTACCTCGGCTCCGCCTGCCATGATGCGCTCGGCGCCCATGGCGATCGCCTGGAGGCCCGAGGAGCAGAAGCGGTTGATGGTCATGGCCGAGCACTCGACCGGCAACCCAGCGCGCAGCGAGGCGATGCGGGCGACGTTCATGCCCTGCTCGGCTTCGGGCATGGCGCAGCCGAGGATGACGTCCTCGACCTCCTTGGGATCGAGCTGGGGAACACGCTCCAGCGCACCTTTGATGGCAAAGGCGGCCATGTCGTCGGGACGGGTGGCGCGCAGGGTTCCTTTGTAGGCTTTGCCGACCGGGGTGCGAACGGCACTGACGATTACGACTTCACGCATTTTTTGGCTCCAAGCAGTTAGCAATAGCGATTGGCAATTAGCCGGTCGCCACTTACGAGTTGGTTAAATCCGATTATCAAATTCGATGTGCGACAAATTGCGAACATTCCGTCTGTGCGAGCGTTTACAGACCAACTCCAGGCCAAAGAGAACGTTCTGGCGGTTAAAGGCCTCCAGGCTCAACTCCGATATCTCGTACAACAGGAAGCTGACGAGGACGTGCGTCTGCTGCACGAAATACCCTTGGGCATCGACGCTGTCCTTTGTGTCCCATGTATGTACTAACAACGCGGACGGGCCTACTCGGTTCAAATGCACGCTAATCACTTCTGCGTCGTGGAAGTTCGGCCAGTATCCAAAGCAGTCAAATAACTTCTGCGCTCCCGCGACCTCCTCGAGCTCTGTCGAAAATGTGTTGCGCTCGGCCATCTAGTTCCTTAGCGTCTTTCCAGTCTTCAGCGTGTACTGAATGCGTTCCTGCGTTTTCTTCTCACCGCAGAGCGATTTGAAAGCCTCGCGCTCGAGGTCGAGCAGGTATTGTTCGCTCACCAGCGTGCCCGGAGTGACGTTGCCGCCGCAGAGCACTTCGGCGACCTTCGTAGCGATCTTCACTTCATGGTCGCTGATAAACTCTCCCTGCCACATCATGTGCACGCCCATCTTCAGCGTTGCCAGGATGCTCTCGCCGGGCGCCGGGATATCGGTGCGCATGATGAGCGGCCGGAAGCCTTCATGATAGAGCTCCAGCGCGCGCGTCTTTGCGTCTGTTAGGACGCGCTCGCGGTTCATCGTGATCTGGTCGCCTGGAGAGATGAAGCCGTAATCTTTTGCTTCAAACGCCGAGGTCGAGACCTTCGCCATGGCCACGATTTCGAAAGCCTGCTTCATGGCTTCCATGAGCTCGACGCTCTCACCTCGACCTTGTGGGCGAATGTGTGCGGCCTTGTGAATAGCGCGGATAGTCATTTCTTTGCAGCCTCCGCCGCCCGGGAGCAAACCAACTCCGACCTCGACTAGTCCGGCGTAAAGCTCGGCATGGGGCTGGCGCGCGTGAGCGTGAAGCGTAACTTCGGTTCCGCCTCCCAGGGTCATGCCGAAGGGCGCGACAACCACAGGCTTGAACGAGAACTTGATCGCCTGAGTCATGTTCTGGAACTGGCGGATGGCGAGTTCAACCTCGTCCCATTCCTGTTCCTGCACTGCCATCAACAGCATCATGATGTTAGCGCCGACAGAAAAGTTTCCGGCGTCGTTAGTGATGACGAAGGCGTCGAAGTTGTCGCCGATGCCGCCGGGCTTCAGCGTCTGCCCAATGAACGAGACGATGTCGCCGCCGAGGGCGTTCATCTTGGAGTGAAACTCGATGCAGCCCACGCCGTCTCCGAGATCGATGAGCGAGGCGCCCGCATTCTTCTTGACTACACCGTTGGCCTTCTTGGCCACCGTAACCGACCAGACTCCGGCGGGAACCGCTTCCGCCTCGTAATCGGCAGTGGCGATGTCGAAATACCTGCGACCGCTGGCTGTCTTGGGATCGTCGGCGTACCAGGTGGCCTTTCCCGAAGCGAGCAGCTTTTCGACGTTGGCCGCGATAGGGCGGTTCTCCTTCTTCATGCGCTCGACAGTCTGCGCGACGCCAGCGGCATCCCAAAGTTCGAACGGCCCCATCTCCCAGTTGAAGCCGGTCTTCATGGCGCGATCGATCTCGACGATGGAGTGGGCGATTTCGGGCACGCGGTTGGCCGAGTAGGTCCAGAGATCCGAAAGGACGTTCCAGAGAAACGTGTTGGCCTTGTCCTTCGAGGGAGCGATCAGTGTGCGCAGGCGCTCGCCGAGGTCTTCGATGTTCTTCGCCATCTCGAGGGCAGGGAACTTCGGCTTAGCCTGCTCGCGATATTCCAGCGTCTTCCAATCGAGGGCGAAGCGCTTCTCTCCGTCGGGTCCTTTCTGTTTCTTGTAGAAGCCGCCCTTCGTCTTGTCGCCCAGCCACTTGCGATTGAGCATCTCGAGGAAGAACCCAGGCAGGGCGAGGTCGCTGCGCTCGTCTTTGATGTTGGTGGCGGCATTGCGAACTACGTGGCCGAGGACGTCGAGGCCGACCAGGTCGCCGAGCCGGAAGGTGCCAGTCTTCGGCCAGCCGACGGCGGAGCCAGTGAGGGCGTCGATTTCCTCGACGCTGAGCTCCATCTCCTGCATAACGCGCATGACGTTGAGCATGGAGAAGGTGCCGATGCGGTTGGCGATGAAGTTTGGCGTGTCCTTCGCGTAGACCACGCTCTTGCCGAGGTGCAGACCGCAGAAATCGGCGATTATCTTCATCGCGGCCGGGTCGGAGTCCTTCGTCGGAATGAGCTCCAGCAGGCGCATGTAGCGGGGAGGATTGAAGAAGTGCGTGCCAAACCACGAGCGGCGGAAATCGTCGGAGAAGCCTTCGGAGATTTTTGCGACCGGAAGTCCGCTGGTGTTGGTAGTAATGATGGTCCCCGGCTTGCGGAAGGCTTCGGCCTTGCGCAACAGCTCGCGCTTGAGGTCGAGGTCTTCGACGACCGCTTCAATGATCCAGTCGACCTCGGCGAGCTTCTTCAGGTCATCTTCAAAGTTGCCGATTGTGACCAGACACTCGAGCGAGGGCTTCATGAAGGCGGCAGGCTTGGATTTAACTGCGGCTTCCTTACCGGCGGCGGCGATGCGATTGCGCGCGGGGCCGTCGGCATCAGGAGGAACGATATCGAGGAGGTAAGAGGGAACACCGGCATTAGCCAGGTGCGCGGAGATGCGGGCTCCCATGGTGCCCGCGCCCAGTACGGCGACCTTATTGATTCGTTTCTGCATGAGTGCTCAAGCGCTCCAAACTTTTTGCCGGCTGGTGCGGCAGGCCAGCCGAGGCTACGTTAATTCAGACGCAAAATCAGAATGAGCGATTTAAGAACTTCGATTCTGTGAATCGACGAATTCAGGATGAACTTTGGAAGATGAATACAAAAAAGCGCGAACAAGAAGAGGCGTATGAATATTCATTTGTGCTCTCCTCTCGACAAAAACGGCTTCAGACAACAATCAGCGCGCGCCGCAAGATGTGGGGTGAGGATGGCAACGACGCGCGCCGTATTAAATTGAGCCCATAGTAATGAATGAGTCTTCATTCAGTCAATGGGAAAGGTCACATTATTTGTGAGAATTTGCGGATTTCCCGCCATGGGTTAGGAGATGGCCCTCGCCATAAGGAAGGCTGCGGCTGCCGCAAGTCCTCCAATTACAACGGTTTGCAGTGCAGAACGGCGGGGACGGGCGCCCGTGAAACGGCCTTTGATGTAACCGAACACTCCCAAGGCCACCAGGGTTATCAATGCGGACCACACCAGAGCCCGGCGCGCGCTGTGCAAAACCAGGTACGGCGACAGCGGTATGAAGCCTCCGCCGATATATGAGCCGGCTATGGTTATTGCGCTGCGAAGGGCGCGCTTGGGGTCGGGCTCTTCCAAGCCCAGCTCGAAGCGCATCATGAAATCGACCCACTCTTTGGGCTTTTTCGTGAGCGCTTCAACCACCGGAGTGGCTTCTTCGCGGGTAAGTCCGTAGTCGGTGAAGACTCTCTGAACTTCGCGGGCTTCTTCGTCGGGGATCTCTTGCACTTCGCGCTCTTCACGATGGCGCTCGCTATCGTAATGCTCAGCATCGCTGCGGGCGGCAAGGTAACCTCCTAAACCCATGGCGATGGAGCCAGCGGCGATTTCGGCGAGTCCGGCAACGACGACCAGGCGGCTGTTGTCAACAGCGCCCGAAAGGCCAGCGGCGAGGGCGAAAGGAACGGTGAGGCCGTCAGACATGCCGATGACCACGTCACGAACAACCTCGCCGGCAGTGAAGTGGCGCTCAATGTGCGGTGTTTGCGGCATGGTCTCCTAGCTCGGGATGTGCCTGAAGGTAGGCAAGGGCCTGCTGGGCGACTTCGCGCTCACCTTTGTAGCTGAGCTTCGCCGCGGCTTCTTCCAACGGCAGCCAGAAAGCATTCTGCACCTCAATGCGCATGGCATCGGAGATGTTGCCCAAACGACCGGAGCGATACAAGAACAGGTAAAAGCTGACGATCTTAAAGACCTTGGCGCGATCGCCCCAGTTGCGGACGTAGATGTATTTGATGTCGGCGAGCTTGGCGATCAACTCGGCGCGAACGCCGGTTTCCTCGCGGACTTCGCGAAGAGCCGTCTGCTGGGGCTTCTCGCCGGGGTCGATGGAGCCTTTCGGCAGGGCGATCAGTTCGGCGTCCGTGGCAGTGCGCTTGGTTCGGCGCAAAGTAATGTTGCGTCGGGGGCGGTCCATATGCGGCTCAATCACCGCCAAATACCAGCGCCCACGCATTTTGCGCAGCACGACACCGCCGGCAGAAGTTTCGCGGACCATGTTGGGGAACGAAGCAGGGCTAGTTTCGCAGAGTCTAGCGCGTGGGGCAACTGACTTAATAGCGCCCGCTTGAACCCTTTTTTATATCGATTTCTCCGGCCAACAAATACGCACGTGGGCACCAACTCTATGGCAAAATTACGGCAGTTAGGGCGGGAGTTCGCCTGTGGGAGAGGAACCTCTAGCTTTTTTTAGCTACAGTCGCGAGGATTCCGAGTTTGCCCTGCGCCTGGCAGAAGACTTGAAAGCCGCGGGCGCGAACGTATGGATCGATCAGATCGACATACATCCGGGTGAGGAGTGGGACAGTGCAGTCGAAGAGGCAGTTGCCAAGGCTCCTCGGATGCTCCTGATTTTGTCTCCAGCCTCAGTCAAGTCCAAGAACGTGAGGAACGAGATCTCCTTCGCCCTGGACGAGAACAAAGTCATAATTCCCGTTCTCTTCCGCGATTGCACAATTCCCTTGCAACTGCACCGCGTGTAGCATATCGACTTCCGCACCAAGTATGACAACGGATTGAAATCGCTGTTGCATGCGCTACGCGTTCCGCAGAGCTCGGTGGCATCGCCAGCCAGTTCCAGAAAGGAAGGCGCCCAGGTACCGATCGAGGGAAGTGCTGCAATTCGACCACTGGCCGAGACGGCCAACTCGAAGACAGAGTCGCCGGCGTTTCAATCCTCTCCCACTTCGCCGAAAGATATGGTGCCCTCTGCTCAAGTAAGCATGCGGAGCTACGCCCTGCGGCCAAAAACTGCGATTCTTGCGGCAGCGATCTTGGTCGTTAGCGCAATCCTTGTATGGAATATTTCAAGCTCCCGTGAAAGACAATAGGCAAATATTCCGACCGACCAACAGCAGGACACGCAAGCGCAGCCACAGACGAGTCAACAACCCTCATCGCCAGCGACAAAAGAATCAGCGATGTCCTCAGGCCAAAACGTGCAGGAGGTGAATCCGGCTGCCAAGCCTAAAAACCAAGGTGGAGAAAAGATAACCGCCGTAAGCAAGACGCCGCCTACGGACCGCACAGCCGATGACGGCGCCGCCCGTAAGACATCGCAAGCGAGCAATTTGGAATCAAGCAATTTGCCGGCGAGTTGGGGGCCCAGTTGGGCGGAAACTTTGCAGAAGGCACAGCAGGGGGACGCCGATGCTTTAATGGCCATCGGTAATCGTTACCAGTACGACCAGGATCACGCGAATGCCCTCGTCTGGTTTCGCAAAGCGGCCGATGCTGGAAGCACTTGGGGAATGACTAGCATTGGGGCGGCGTACGAGTACGGTCAGGGAGTCGAGACGGATTATCGTCAAGCCGCTAACTGGTACCGCCGTGCGGCCGATCGTGGCAGTCGAGATGGTATGTACTACTTGGGCATTCTCTATGAGAACGGTCATGGAGTGCCTCAGGATCAACAAACCGCGATTAATTGGTATCGCAAGTCGGCAAAGCTTGGGTTGGGAGATGCCGAACGGGCACTGATGCGGTTGGGAGTACCCCAACAGTAACTGGTGGTGCAAAAGAGTCGCCTGCGTTCGCCTGTCGAAAGGCGAGAGCGTAGCCAGTCAAACGCTCGAATCGTAAGGAAGACCAAGCTGGCTATCCTTCGTACCGTCCTTGCATTTGGCAACCACCAACGTGATGTCGTCCTGCTGTTCATGCGGGCAATGTCGGCTCACATCCTCGACAATCTTGGAGACCACACCGCCGGCGGACAGGTCACGGTGACGGAACAGACACTCCAAAAGACGCTCTTCGCCGAATTCGCTCCCGTTACGGTCGCAGGCTTCTGTCACGCCGTCGGTGTACAACGCAACGATATCGCCGGCAAACAGGTCTGTTTCGGCGACTGAACACTGCCAATCATCAAAGAGGCCCAACACGGTTGCGGTAGGCTCGAGACGGTCGATGCGATCATCGCCGCGAATTACCAGCCCGGCGAGATGGCCGCAGTTGGCGTAGCGCAGCCGACGAGCGTGGTCATCGTATTCGGAGAAGATGAAGGTGGCGTACGAATTGTCGGGCGTGTTCTCGCAAAACAGGCGATTGACGGAGCCCAGCAGGCGGTCGAGGTTGTCGATTGCGCTGGTGCATTGACTGCGCAGGTTCGCCTGAAGGTTGGCCATGAGCAGAGCGGCCGCAATGCCCTTACCGGAAATATCGCCAATGATGAGGCTGAGGCGATTGGGGCCAGTGGCCAGGAAATCGTAGTAGTCTCCTCCGACCTGTCGCGCCTGCAAGCACCTTCCTGCGTAGTCAAGAGTGTCTAGAGCAGGCAGGTTCTGCGGGAAGAGGTGGGCCTGCACTTGTCGCGCTATCTCCAACTCCTGAGCAACACGGCGCTCGGCCTCGGCCTTTTCGGCGAGGGTGCGGCGCTGCGCCTCAATAGATTGGGTCAGTTCATCGAAGCTTATCAACGAAAACGAGTTGCCATCGATGTCCTTGAAACTAGTGAAGATGCCGCCCCAGACAGGTGGTTCGTGATCCGGAACCTGGGGAGAGGAGGTCCACACGCGCCGCAATTTGGGAGTGGACAAGAACTTGACTCCGCGACGCGACCATTCCCGGTATTGAGCGAGGACGTCATCAGTCACGAAAACGACATGCGTGGATCGACCGATGAACTCGTAGGCTTTAGTGTCGGGTGCCGGGGCCACCAGAGCGAGCAAAGCCTGGCCGTCGGGAGGCGCTACGGCCAGCCATCGTTCGCCGGACTGCAGTCGCGTGTCGGCCATCAGCCGGAAGCCAAGCTGGTCCCGGTAGAACCGCACACTCTCCTCCAGATCGCGAACATATACCCTAACGCAATGAATGCGGAGGATCGGTTCCGGTGGCTGGGAAGGTGTTCCCATGGGCGCGATTATAAAGAGTAGCCAGTGAATAGTGGCGAGTGATTCTTGGTAAAAAGAACCACGGAAGGGGGAGGGGGCGGGTCCTCCGAAGTGTCGTTTGGTGCATTTCGACTGAAGGCATTAAGCGAAACTAGCGGCCTGTGGCCCTCGATCAATACGAGATAAAATTTCGCCATCGGTGTTTAAGAAGATACTTACGGCGGTTAAAAAAATACCGCATGATGCGTCGAAAGACAGTCATGTCCGTGCCGCACGGGCTACGACTAGCATCCAAATAGGCCAAGGGTGCCGGAAACCGTCAGGTGTAGCTTGGAAATCAGTAGGCTGCTTCGCTCTGTTCGAGCTTTTTCTCGCGAACTCAACCAATCCCCAAAAACTTTGCCGAAACGGCCATCGCTGGGAGTGGCGCTGGGCGGCGGATTCGCGCGCGGCATTGCGCACATCGGCGCGCTGAAGGTGCTGGAAGAAGAGGCCATTCCCATCGACTATGTTGCCGGTACCAGTGTGGGAGCGATCATTGGAGCGGTTTATTGCGGTGGCATGACTGCTGCCGAGTTAAGCGAATTGGCCCGGAAGTTGCGGCTAGCCGACTTTGCGCGGCTTACGCTTTCGCGCTACGGCTTTTACAACAACGACAGGATGATCCGCTTTTTCGCTCGCGTTCTGAAGCGGCATACGTTCGAAGAACTGAGAATCCCGCTCGCGATTGCGGCGACGGAATTCCGTACTGGTGAGCCGGCCGTCTTCACGAAAGGGCCGCTGGTGGATCCAATCCGCGCGAGCTGCGCCTATCCGGGAATGTTCCTTCCCGTGCTAATCGATGGGCGCTCCTACATCGACGGCATGCTGGCGTATGCTGTGCCGACTACCCCATTACGGCAAATGGGAGCCGAGCGCGTGATCGGCATTTATCTTAGTGCGCACTGGAGCAATGCCAAGCCTCCGCGGCATGTGTTTGAGGTCATTGGACAGTGCTTCTCGATTGCACAAGCAAGACTGGAGGACTCGTGGAAAAAGGACGCGAACCTGGTAATTGAACCGGCCGTAAATGGTTTTGCCTATGACTGCTTCGAGCGAACTCCGGAGCTCATTGCCGCCGGCGAGGCGGCGATGCGGGCGGCGCTGCCTCAGGTGCGGGCGATGCTGAACTTGCCGAGCCCGCAGAGCCTTGCAGTATCGGCGGTAACTCAGCCGCAGACAAGCCCGGCGGTGTAAGCACTGCTGGCCGCTATAACATTGGCCCAGCAGCGATTCAAGTCACAGACTTCGAATATCGCCACCAGACGTTGATCCATCAGTTGATTGTTGGTGCCGCGTTTCTTACCTACCTGATCCAACCAGACGACATCGTCTGGCGGCTCGTCAAGGATCGCGCGGAGCCACAGGTGCTCGAACGCTTTCTTTTCATCATCGCTGCGATCTTGATCGCGTTTGGTGCCGCCCTCTGCACTTGCGCTCGTACTGATACCTGGCTGTACCGCTATTTCCGCCATCCGTGGCCTCTCGGCGAATTCCTCGACGCAATTGGGCTGGGATCGCTGGCTGCTCCTGTAGGATTTGCGGTCATGGTCGTGGGTGAAGGTCTTCGCCTGTTGCGTCTGATTCGGCGCGAGAATGGTCCGTCTTCAATTCCTATGGAGGTAGCGGATAAACAGCCTCCTGACCCTCAGTGGAAAAGTGCTTTCCAGGGTGAGGCCGTGAAATGGGGAGTCGTAGTTACGATGATTGCTTTTGTGATCACGCTTCGTGACAGAGTGGCAGAGGTTCTGCTGGTGGCGAGCTTCTTGGCAGGGCTGCTGCTGAATGCGCCTTTCTTCCGGAATTCCCAGGGTATTGAAGGATCGGCTTAGGGCGGTTGGATCTGGTTGCACCCATGCGCCCAAGAAGACTATGCGAAGGATAGGGTGCCGAGTTCTCGTTCCAGGAGGAAAGGATCCACCCGGCCAAAGGAAGGCCGAGTGGGGCTCCCCAACTACCGGCCTGCGCCGGTAGTGGCGCCGGTTCCCGCTTCTAGGCCGCGGCGCTTCAGCATGGGTTCGATACTAGGCTTTGCCCCCCGCCATTTCTCGTAAAGCGTCTCCAGTTCTTCGGTGTTGCCCCTCGAGAGCACCATCTCGCGGAAGCGATCGCCATTGGCGCGGGTGAGCCCGCCGTGCTCAACGAACCACTGGTAGGCGTCATCGGCGAGCATCTGGGTCCAGAGGTAGGCGTAGTAGCCGGCGGCGTATCCGCTGCCCCAAATGTGACTGAAGTAGCTGGAACGGTAACGCGGCGGAACGTAGGAGACCCACAGCTTCGTCTTTTGCAATGCGGCTCTCTCGAACTCGTCCGGCGGCTGCAACGGTGCAGTCGCAGGAAGCGTATGCCATTGCATGTCGAGCATGGCGGCGGCTACGAGCTCGGTCATCTCATAGCCTTTGTTGAAAGTCTGCGACTTCTTGATTTTTTCGACCAGCTCAGCTGGCATGGGCGCACCCGTCTTGTAGTGCTTGGCGTAATGCTCGAAGACCGTCGGGTACTCAGCCCAATACTCGTTGAACTGCGAGGGGAACTCGACGAAGTCGCGCGCGGTTGAGGTGCCGGAGATCGCCGGGTATGTGGTATTCGCGAACATCCCGTGCAGGGCGTGTCCGAACTCGTGGAACATGGTGCGCACGTCGTCGGAGGTGAGCAGGGCGGGTTCTCCAGCCGCCGGCTTGGCGAAATTGGCTACGTTTACCACAACCGGCTTGGTGCCCATCAGCTTCGACTGCTCGACGAAGTTGTTCATCCAGGCACCGCCCTGTTTGTTATCGCGCTTGAAGTAATCGGTGTAGAAGAGCGCGAGCGAGCTGCCGTCAGCGTTGAAGACTTCAAAGACACGCATATCGGAGTCGTACACCGGAAGGTCTTTGCGCTCTTTGAAGGTAATTCCGTACAGCTGGGTGGCCGCATAAAACACGCCGTTTTCCAACACGTTGTTTATTTCGAAATAAGGCTTAACCTGTTCCTCGTCCAGATCGTATTTGGCCTTGCGTACCTGCTCGGAGTACAGGTCCCAATCCCAGGGCTGGACCTGGAAGCCACCCTTCTGCTGATCGATGAGCGACTGAATGTCCTTGGCTTCGCTGGCGACGCGTGCCGTTGCAGGGGGTGCGATGGAATTCAGGAATTTCAGGGCGTTTTTCGGATTCTTGGCCATCTGATCTTCGAGCTTCCAGGCGGCAAAGTTGGGGAAGCCGAGCAGCTTGGCTTTCTGCGCGCGGAGTTGGGCGATTTTGGAGATGGTGTCGCGTGTGTCGTTGTCGTCGCCTCGCTCGGCGCGGTTCCAGGAGTTGTTGAAGATGGTCTCGCGCGTGGTTCGGTTGGTTAGCGTGGCGAGCTCAGGCTGCTGAGTGGTGTTCTGCAAGGGAATCAGATAGCCTTCGACCTTGCGCTCTTTCGCTTTCTCTGCCGCTGCGGTGATGTCGGCCTCGCTCAATCCCGCTAAGGCAGTCCTTTGCTGGCTGAGGAACGCGCCCTCTTTGGTAGCTGCCAGCAGCTTGCGCTCGAAGGTTTCGGAAAGGCCGGCGATTTCTTCGTTCAGCTTCTTGAGCTGAGTTTTGTCGGCCTCGCTAAGATTGGCTCCGGCGTGTACGAACTCGTTGTAATACCACTCCAACAGGCGTTTGGACTCGGGATCGAGCTTAAGCGAGTCGCGCTGCTGATAAACGGCGGAAACCCGATGGAACAGCTTGGTGTTCAGGAAAATCGCGTCACGATGGGCCGCGAGCTTGGGTGCCTCGATCGAGCGCACCTTCAGCAGCGTAGGGTTGGTGTTAGCCCCGGCCTGGGCAAAGAAGGCAGAGGTAGCACGCCGCAGCGCCTGGCCGCTTTTTTCCAGCGCGACCAGCGTATTGTCGAAGGTAGGTGGCGCAGGGTTATTCGCGATGGCATCGACTTCCTTGAGCTGCTCAGCCATGCCTGCATCGATGGCAGGTTGGTAGTCGTCGTCCTTGATCTTGTCGAAGGGGATCGTCTGATAAGGCAAGGTGCTCGGAGCAAGCAGCGGATTGCTGGAGGCGGTTTGGGCGTCAGTAGTGATTACAGAAGTTGTCATAAGGGCAAACAGCAGAGCTCCGAAAATCAGTTTGGGCATAACCATACAGTGTAATTCGTTTTCGCATGGGTTTCAGGGTAGAACAAAAATAGTCGGGATCGTCCTTAAACGGTTAGCAAGGGCAGGTGGTGCGGGGTTGACCGATTTTAATCCCTGATGCGTTGCAGTACAGGTTGAGAGATGAACAAAGCCGGCTCGAGTAGAACTTTTTTGCCCCCGCAGAAGCTAACGCGAGCCGGCTGGCAACGAAGTGTGCCTGAGCCGCTGTGCTGCGTAAGCCAGTATCAAACTCTGGAAGACGCCGGTGCCCAGCTTGACCCATTTTTTTCGGCGCCCGGCACACCCGGGCACAGTGCTCCAGAGGGCTAGCGGCAGAGTGAGGGCAGCGCCACGAAAGGTCCAGTGACGTACCAACTCAGCGGTCATCTGTCAGCGGGACGCCGGACCAATATAGCCGCAAGAAGTAAAACGGTACGCCGGCAGCCCAGCCAACGAGCCTGATGTTAGCCAGCTTGTACGCGGCGGGTCCGATGATGCTGCAGGCCAAAAGTTGTGATCAGCACATCGAGAAGAACAACGATGATGATGGTCATGACTCACCTCATAGAAAAACCTGCAGGAAAGGAACTGCAATAGAGAGGTAATGGTTGTATTCCTATAAATGCTCCTTAAGAATACGGGGTGAGAAAGCGGATTCATCTCTGCGGAATCGATGAGCGAGAATCAAATTCACAGGTCGTGGTCCACCAGTGGCCCGGCGATTGTCCTCTATGTCGCGTCCGCCGTGCTGCTTCTGCAACTCGCAACTGCGAACCGTTACGGCTATTTCGGCGACGAGATGTACCACATGGCCTGTGGCGAGCATTTGCAATGGGGCTATGTAGACCAGCCGCCGCTCATCGCGCTCATTGCCTGGCTTACGCGGCACATCTTCGGGACGTCTGTGTTCGCAATCCGCATCATTCCGGCCTTCGCCAGCTTTGCATTAGTGTGGCTCACGGGATTGCTGGCCCGAGAGTTGGGCGGAGGAAGGTTCGCTCAGGGGCTGGCTGCACTGTGCTCCGCCTGCGCGGGTGTGTATCTCGTCCTCGGTCACCTCTTCACGATGAACGCCTTCGAGCCGCTGCTGTGGATGGGTTGCGCGTACGTGGTGATCCGCATTGTGAAGACCGGTAATCAAAAGTTCTGGCTGTGGTTCGGCCTGCTGGCCGGCATCGGGCTGGAGAACAAATACTCGATGGCGGTGTTTGGGTTCGCCGTGGTGGTTGGATTGCTGTTGACGCGCGAGCGCAAGGCGTTCGCCGGTCCGTGGATCTGGATTGCGGGGGCGATCGCGTTTCTGATCTTTCTGCCGAACCTTTTGTGGAACATTCAACATAGCTTTCCTTTTTTCGAGCTCCTGCGCAATATCCGGGAGAGCGGGCGCGATGTGGTCTTTACGCCCCTCGGATATCTCAAAGCGCAGATGATGCTACTGACACCGGTGACGCTCCCAGTGTGGCTCCTGGGCGCGATGTACTTCTTTTTCTGGAAGACTGGCAAACCATTTCGCGTGCTGGGCTGGGCGTTCGTTACTGTTCTTGCGGTGCTTATCGTGGCGCACGGCAAGGATTATTACGCCTCTCCGGTGTTTCCCATGATGTTTGCCGGAGGAGCAATTGCCATTGAGCAGCTTTCGGAGCGTCGCGGATTGCGCTGGTTGGGGCCGGTGTTGGTCGTCGTTATTCTGCTCGGAACGCTAGCCTTCTTGCCGCTGATGGTTCCGGTCTTGTCGCCGGAAGCCTTCCTGCGCTACCAGGCGAAGTTGCCGTTCAAAGTTCAGCAGTCCGAGAAGAGCATGGCATACGAGCCGTTGCCGCACATCTATTCCTGGTGCTTCGGGTGGGAGGAGATGGTCGCGGCTGCGGCAAAGGCTTACGCGATGGTGCCTCCGGAGGAACGTGCAGACACAGCAATTTTCGCTAACGACTTCGCCGAGGGCGGCGCGGTTGACCTCATCGGCCCAAAATACGGCTTGCCCAAGGCGATTGGCGGCCACCAGAGCTATTGGTTATGGGGTCCGCGAAACTACAGCGGGCAGACGATAATCGCGCTCGGCGATACAGAAGCGGGTGCGCGTCAATGGTTCGACGAAGTCACGGTAGTGGAGCAATTGCACAATCCCTATGCGCCTCCGTGGGAGAACAAGCCGGTGTTGCTGTGCCGCAAGCCGAAGGTGTTTCATTCTCTGGCAGAGGCTTGGCCCCACGTGAAGAACTGGGACTGAAGAAAGCTGTTTCAAGTTTCAGGGTTTCGAGTTTCAAGAACGCCCCCCGATTCAGCCGTGACCTCTCGATCAGTTTTCTTAGAAGTGCCTTTTGAACCACAGATAGAGTGTGTGCCAAACAACCGCGCTTCAGTTTCGTCGGTAACCTCGAGGCTAGCCAGACCGAAAGCGCCATCACGTCCCATCACCGGGCGTAAAGGAGAATCCAGCCCGCGTCGAACTGCTGCTTGCAATAAGTGCTGTGTTGTTCCATCGCGCCTTTTCTTCGGCAGTCATGGTCGAATGGAAAACTTGGCCTCGGAGGAATCAGCTTGAAATAATGTTGCTGTTTGTTCATTGCCAGAGCAGGATAGCGCATCCAATGGCGCAGCGGCCTTTGTGTCCGCATTCGCCTGCGTCAGAACAATGTGGTCTTCGGGAGCTAGCTAGCTGTCCTTGCGGTAGAGTAGGTTGCGCATCGCCTCTCGGCGAGCTTCGTTCTGTTCGCGGGAATCGGCGGACAAAGCGCCCTTCTTGGTATTGTCGGTGTCCGGCACACTGCACTCCGGACAGCGGTTGGCAAAGCCGGGCTTACCGGGCTTCAGTTCGAATTCTTCTCCGCAGACGACGCAAACTTTAATAGGGAATACCATACAAACTCCAAGCTCGAAGAAACGGTCCAGCGCTTTAGTGTTGTGAATATTTTATTCACTGATGATCGGGCTTGGGTAAAGAAGGCAACGTGGTAGCTAGAGGCTGCCTCTTCGTCACCTAATTCCCCGAACTGAACTCTTGCTCCGCTCTGTGGGCTCCAGGCGCCGAATTCTCTGCGGGAGGCCTCCATGAGGGCTCTGTGAATTCGCGCTTCTATCCTGATCGCGGTAGCTGGTCGATCCCCCTTCAGCCCGAATATCCCTATGCGCACTGCATCAACTCCGGCGCGGAGAAAGCGGTATTGGAAGCGGAATTCGAAACGGGGGCCGAATCCACTAACCACGACCAGCCTGACAGCGCCCGGCGTGACGCCAAGTGGCCGAACATTGAGGCATATGCTGAGGAAGTTTCCGTTGCGAGAACTGGCCTGGCAAAATTACTTGAAGCCCGTTCAATCTTTGCCTTCGTCGGCTGAAGGCCCGTAAATAGCCGGAACCTTTTCTCCAAGCAACCGCAGATACACCGTCAGCTGGCCGCGATGGTGTGCCATGTGGTTCAGAACACCCTCGCGGATCGCCTCGTAGCGTGATTGTTCCATCATGAGCTTACCTGCTGATAACAACCGCCACTTCGTGTTGAAGAGGTGATGGTCGCTCGTCTTTTGCAGAACCTCGCGTCCTTTCTTCAGGCTGGTTTCGAATTGATCGAGCAAGTCGTGACGTGTCTTCCACTGTGGCGAGCGATATGTTGAACCCCCAGGCGGATTAATGTCGAGCTCGTCAACATTTACGACCATGTCGAGCCATGCCGCGACGGTAGCCACAATCGTGGCCAAATTCCCGAGCGGCATCGACTTTTCATGGGGTTTCCAGTCGTTCTTTCCTTCGGGAACGCGTTCGAGCGTCTTGCGAATTCCGACTGCTTCGTGATCAAGCTCAGCTAACAGCAATTCGGTGATCTGCATCTTATAGTCTCCTGGCCGCCCGGTTTAGATGCACTTCGCTACCGAATGGCCATTTTTAGTTTGAGGTGACTTCTCCTATGCTCGCCGAATGTTCAGGGTAAGCCGAATACTTTTCCTGGTTCTGTACGCCGCGCTGGCGGCGGCCCAGGATTCGCCAGCGCCTGATGCACAGGCGAATCAATTCAGTTTGCTCAGGCAACCCCAGTGGTCCATTTGTCAACTGGCCGCTGGTGTCGTTTGATCGTCTTACGCGAATCAACATCGGCACGACAACCAACCTTGGTTGAATGTGCTGGGCAATGGATTGCGGCATTACGCGAACAGGGCGAAGATGCAGACGCGATGCGCCCCTGGGTTTAATCTAGTTACAACCACATGGTGAGGAGAGCCTCGAATTGAACCGATTTTTCGCCGCCCTTTTAGTCTTGGCGCTTAACCTGTCTTCCCTCGGCTATGCCCAGCATTCGGTCGATAAACCAGCCTTCACTCCGCCGACGAAAATTACCGGCTACCGTGACGCCACCGCCGAGTTGCAAGCCGAGAAGACCTTTCTCGCCGTCCCCAGTGCCGCGCTGGCGAAGGAACATCTGCGCACGCTCACAGCCGTACCGCATGTTGCCAGCTCGCCGGAAGACAAGGCTACCGCCGAATACGTGCTGAAGAAGTACAAAGAAGCCGGACTCGAGGCTTACATCCAGGAATACAAGGTTTGGATGAACCTGCCTGCCGAGATTCATGTTGACCTCGTCGCGCCCGCGGGTGTCGAGATGCATGGTCCTTCGCGCGAGCACGTTGACGGCGACGATCCGTACCAAAATGATCCGCGCGTACTGCCTGCCTATAACGGCTTCTCACCTTCCGGCGAAGTCACAGCTGATGTCATCTACGCGAACTACGGCCGTCCTGAAGATTTCAAGAAGCTGAAAGAGATGGGAGTCGAGACGAAGGGCAAGATCGCACTCGTCCGCTACGGCATGAACTTCCGCGGCGTGAAGCCGTTCGTCGCCTCCCAATACGGATGCGTGGGAGTGCTCATATACTCCGATCCCTGGGATGACGGCTACTTCAAGGGCGACAAGTATCCCAAGGGGCCGTACCGTCCTGATACGGCGGTGCAGCGTGGTTCGGTGCAGTATTTGTCGCAATATCCCGGGGACCCGACGACCCCCGGCATCGCGTCGCTTCCTGATCTGCCCGACAGCAAGCGCACTCCGCCCGATAAGGCCGCCGATCTGACCAAGATACCGACCACGCCGCTCTCGTACAAAGACGCCACCCCGATCCTTGCAAACCTCGACGGCCCCGACTCTCCGCGCGACTGGCAAGGCGCTCTGCCGTTCACCTATCACGTCGGACCCGGTTCGGCGAAGGTCCACATTCTGCTCAAGCAGAATTACGAGTACAGGACCATCTACGATGTTATCGGCATGGTGAAGGGCAGCGCGCATCCCGAGCAGTGGGTGATTACCGGCAATCATCGCGACGCGTGGGCGTATGGCGCGGTTGATCCCAACAGCGGCAGCGCCGCGCAGCTTGAGGCGGTGCACGGCGTCGGCGAGTTGCTCAAAACCGGATGGAAGCCGAAGCGCACCATCGTGTTCGCCAGCTGGGACGCGGAAGAGTTCGGCCTGATCGGCTCGACCGAATTCGCCGAGCAGCATGCCGACGAGCTGCACAATGCGGTCGCGTACTTCAACATGGATGTTGCCGTTGCCGGCCCGAACTTCGGCGCCTCGGGAGTGCCCAGCCTCAAGCAGTATCTGCGCGAAGTGTCGCAGGGCGTGCCGAGCCCCAAGGGGGGCAGCGTGTACGACCAATGGAAGTCCGTGCAAGACAAGCGTGACAAAGAACGCGCCTCCGGCGTAACCAACGCCCTGGGCGGTGACTCGCGCCGCGCAAACGCTACGGTGAAGAAAGACGTCAGCGTCGGCGATCTTGGCAGCGGCTCCGATTTCACGCCGTTCCTCCAGCACCTCGGCGTGCCCGCCACCGACATCGGCTCGGGTGGGCCTTACGGCGTGTATCACTCCGTGTTCGACAACTTTGCCTGGTTCACCAAGTTCGGTGACCCGACCTTCGAGTACGAGCAGCAGATGGCGCGCGTGTACGGTTTGCAGCTTATCCGCATGGCCTCGGAAGACGTGCTGCCCTTTGACTACGAAGAGTACGGCAAGGAAATTGTCGAGTACGTGAAGTCTGCCGAGAGCAAATCGAAGGAGACCTTTGGCGCAAACTCACCGTCGTTTGACAGCGTGAAGCAGGCGGCATCACGGCTGGAGAAAGCCGGCGCCCAGATGCTCCAGGCTGAGACCGCAATAGAGGGCAACCCGGACAGAATGAACCAGGCGCTCATCGCCACCGAGCGGGCTTTTCTTATCGACGGCCTGCCCGGCCGCACGTGGTACAAGCACTCTATCTACGCTCCCGGCGAGTACACCGGCTACGCAGCGGTGGTGATTCCGGGAGTGAACGAGGCGATCGATGCACAGAATCTGGAGCGCGAGCAACAGCAGTTGCAGGTGCTGACGAATGCGCTGAACCGCGCGGCCGAGACGCTGGAGAAGGGAATGTAGCCAGGCCTAGAAGCACCTTCAGAGCCTGCACTCAGTGGAACAGTTCAGCGCTCGAGAGGCAGCCGATGTTGCCTCCACTCCCGTCATACCCTCCGACGGCCAACACTTCTCCGTTGCTCAGCAAGACCGCCGAGTGGTCGGTGCGCACGGTGTTTGAGTTCCCCGTAAGGCTGAAGGTTGCGCTCGTCGGAGCACCCTCAATTGATGTACATAGATATGGACAATATGTACATCAATGATATAGCTGCACCGAGCGGGAGCAATTTCATGACGACAGCAACCAAGCGATCCCACAAACACTTTCAGTTGGATTCTGCCAAGATTAAGCGCGCCCAAGGAGCTTTGCACGCCAAGACGGAGAGTGAGGCCATTGAGCGGGCTCTGGATTTCGCGATCGCGGAACACAAGAAGAACCGCTTGGTTCAGCAGGCCACTGAGCGCTTCATCAAGAGCTGTGTTGAGATCAAGGATGTCTACGCCACCCTGCTTGGTTAGTCACACGGCTGCGAAACCCCCGGTTGTCAAAACCCGGGAAATTACTCGCTGGGGTCAGTCTGTTCAGAATCCCTTGACGGCAACCACTGCGACCTTGTTCACGCCGCTGCATGCCAGATACAACTTGCCGTCAGGCGTAGCTACCATGTTGCGCACTACTCCGCCGCCTGAGGGGATCGCCTCCGTGGCGAAGCTGTCGGATTTGGGATCAAAGCGGACGAGGGTGTTGGGGCTTACGCCTGATTCGCTGTACCACACCTCACCATTCGCAGTGACCGCGATTCCGTAAGGATGCGATTCTGTCCCTCCCGGCGAGGCCCACTCTTTCAGCAGCCTTCCCGCGGCGGGATCGAAATGACCGAGGTATCCGCGCGCGTAGTCGGTGTAATAGATGGTGCCGTCAGGTGCGAGTGCGAGCCTTCGCGGTCGCGCCGCCGGCGAAGTCAACCTGTACTCGCGGATGGCCATCGTTCTGGGATCAATGCTGGCCAGCTTATTGGTCCCAAATTCGCAGAAGAACAGGAAGTCCTTAGTGGCTACGATTCCGTATGGGATCGCGTGTGGAGTTGGGACTTGCTTTAACTCCATCTTGCCTGTGGCTGGATCCAGTCGCCCGATATAGTTGGTCTGTTCATTGGTGAACCACAGAATTCCGTTGTGATCGAAGACCGGCGTGTGCGGGTCAATGTCGCTCCCATCGGAAGGCCGATACTCCTGGATCTCGCTCGTCCTCGGATCGAGTTTGCCCACGTAGCCGCCTGAGATCGCGGTGAACCAGATGTGGCCTTGCCCATCAGCGACGAGTCCGTGTGGGCCGGAATTGGGTGTCTTCAGAGGGTATTCCTTGAAAGCGCCGGAACTGGGATCGAGGCGGCCAATTTTGTTCACACCTTGCGCGGTGAACCAGAGCGAACCGTCGGGTGCGACCGTCGGATCGTGAGGCCGGGAGTTCGGCGTCGGCACGGTAAACTCCCTGATAGATACTTTCAAAGTGCCGACCGCCGCAAATGCAAGAATTCCACTTGCAAATGCAAAGAAACAGACTTTTCGTAAATGCATGGTCGCCTCGATTCTCGGACCCTGTGCAACACTAACAAGAGGTTTGATTCAGGGTACTTTGGGCGCCATAAACTCCTCCCGAACAGAAGTGGTCTGTCTGCCACGTTCGTGCCTTTGGCTTGGATGCGTTGCAGTTATTACTGTCAGCTAGAGAATGCTATTTCTGTCAGAAACGCTGTCAAAACCGCCGGGAAACGAACTTCACCTCTTGCCGACAATTATCGGTCGTCACCTCAAATGTTGTCCAAGCACCGAGGTTCCAAAACTCTATGCAGCCTTCTCGCCTTTCCCCGAAGGCAGCTTTGCTGCGAGGATGTCGACTTTCTCAACGGAAGGCGGCTGCGCAAACAGGTCGGCCTTCTCCTTCAGACCAGCAGCTACTCTTCCCGAAAGGTGAGCCTGCCGCCCTGCCTCGTCACCAAAGGTGTCAAATATGCCATACGTCGAGGGTCCAAGCCGAATCGCGTACCAGCTCGTCGTGGCAGGTTCTTGCTCAACCAACGAGAGGCTTGCGCGAAGAAAACTCTCCAGGTCTTTCTCGCGTCCGGCCTTTGCTTCCAGGCGAACCCACAGTGCAAGCTTTGCTTCGCCAGCCATTCTTCTGCCTCCTCTTCCGTAGTTTTGGGACTCCTAAATATCTATCGATCCCCAGGTCTTCTCGCCAGATGGTCCGTTTGCGGTTGATGCGTCGTAAGTTGTCATGGCCTCGGGAAAGGTTGTCTGGGTGTAGAAGAATCGAACTAGCGCTGACGAACACCGGGCCGGCACGAGATCCAGAAGCTCTGAGCAATCCCACATTTCCCAGGGCTAGGGAATGTGGGCCTCGCGGTGACGAGCACGTAGGAGATAATGGCCAGCATGCGCATTGCAGGCATGATCGGTGGGCTGGGGCCTGAGTCCACCATCGACTATTACCGCTCTATTCTCGCGCGCTATCGCGCGCGCAGGCCCCAGGGCGGCTCGCCACACATCCTCATCAACAGCCTCGACGTCGAGAAGGGCATCGCCATGATAGATGCTGGACGGATCGATGCCCTGGCCGACTATCTGGCCGCCGGGCTGGAGCCGCTGGTGCGCGGCGGTGCCGATTTCGCTTTCATGGCAGCAAATACTCCGCACCTCGTGTTCCACGAGCTCCAGCGCCGTTCGCCCATCCCACTGCTAAGCATAGTTCGAGCTGCTATTGACCGTGCCGCGTCTCTTGGACTGAAGAAAGTTGGCCTGTTCGGTACCGGATTCACCATGGGAGCGAGTTTCTATCCAGAGGAGTTCCAGCGCGCGGGAATTGCCATAGTGATACCCACCGAGGCGGAACGCGATCTCATTCACCGAACGTACATCGGCGAGTTGCTGAAGAACCAGTTTCTCCCGGAGTCACGAAAAGCAATCCTTGGCATCGCCCACCGCATGAAAACTGAAGATGGAGTGGAAGCCATAGTTTTGGCCGGTACCGAGCTGCCGCTGCTGCTGCGCGAGTCCTCCGCCGACATCGACTGGCTGGATACGACGGTGATCCATGTGGAGGCGGTAGTGGAGGAACTGCTGCGCGAATGATCGTTTTGACTAGAGTGTGCTTCGGAAGCCGAGGTCATAGGATGTCTATTTCTAATCGCAGATACCTTGGCTCGCATTCTGTGCAGCCTTATGTCTATACGACACGTCATCCGGACAGTGCAATCCGGGTTTCCACGCGGGCATTCAGGCTCAGTTTGTACATATGACGCCGGGGTTCAGACACCCGCCCCTGGTTCGCCTAACTTGTTTGCTGTTCAATGACTCGGATTCGGTAATCACTGTTGTGCCTCAGTCCTAGAGAGTTCTAATTGATGGCAATGAGCGACAAGATTCTGACGTCATCGATGGAAACGGTCCTGCGCCACTCCGGGGTCGGGGCCTCTCGGGACCCGGCCAGGTCTATCAGCCAGGCAGAAGGCGGGACGTATTCTGATATTTCAAGCATCCCGGTGACTATAGAATCTCGTGGAGAGGCGGCAATTCAAAGCCCGACGATCTTGATAACCTTCCCTCCTGATGCGTACCGTTCGCACGGCTCTGTCAACAGCCTTCGCTAGCCGTCGTGCCTTCTCCGATAGCGGTTGAATTCGTGGTCTTCTGATTTGCGGCAGCTCATCCACGTCCACCGTGTCATGGTTTCACGGGTGAAACCGGAACCGCCGAAGATGGTTGGACGCAGCAAGGGATTGATGGATTGTTCCCTGGGCAAGCGCTCCTGCTCCGGCGGAACAACCTGCCCAACCTCAACCGGCGCAATGGTCAAGAATTTCTCGTCGATGAGATCGGCACGAGCCAACGTGCCGTAGAGCGTTGGTCCTCCTTCGCAGAGAAGGTGCTGAATCCCCAGATGAGCCCGCAACTTACCAAAAGCAGCGCGAAAATCTATGATTTCGTCGGTCCCTCCCGCAATTACGGTTACATGCTGATGCTCCTGCTGGAGCGAGAGCCGGGCGGCGCCCGCAGGCGACGTGAGGATGACAGGATCAACCAGATCGCCGTCGAATACCTTCCACCGTGACAGGTCAAGGTGCTTGGCGCTGGTAACGAAGATGTTGCGCTGGCGGCCTTTCCCGAGCTTGCGGCGCAGCTCCAGTAGCGCGGGTTCCACAATCTGGAATACGATGCCGCGGCTTCCGGGCCCGCGCAGGCGCTGCTCCTCGCGGAGCGTATTCATGCCGGTTAGGACGCCGTCGGCGTAGGCGCGCAGCAAGTCCATCAGCCATCGGTCAGCGTTCGACTGAGCGATGTCAGCTCCGGACGGACGCGCTCCCAGCAGACTGACGATTCCGTCGAGCGACTGCACGAAGTTGCTGTAGATCCAGGGGCGATCGGCACGCGCAGGTGGAAATCCAAGGTTCCCGTAGGTTGCAAGGGCTTCGTCATTCAGCGGGCTGGATTCGGCACGGTCGAAGAGAACCTCGAAGAGCGGTGGTGGAGAGGGGTCGGGCATGAAGGTTGATTTTAGCGCTGTTCGCTATGTGCTTCTGGCAATCTCGAATTCACTACGGAGATACGCAGGCAAGCAGAGGGGCAAATTGGCCACAGAGGGCACAGAGAGCACTGAGGTTTTTCGATGTATTTCTCCTCGTCCTCTGTGTTCTCTGTGGTAAAGCTTTTCTCTGCAGTAGAACAGCGCTTCTAGTTCTGCCAGTGGACAAAGAAGAGGTTCGGAAGTAGTTTTAGGACACCGAATCGGTCGAGAAATCCTGTTTGCCGTCAGGAGCCAGCTATGGGAGAGCGTGGGGGAGCGAACATTGAAATTGCCCACAAACTTAACGAAGGCGAGGAGCAGGGAGCGGAGCACAAATCGCGCTGGCTCGAGGCGCTGGAGATCATCGAGGCCATCGTGCTCGCGCTGGTGGCTATAGCTACGGCGTGGAGCGGCTACCAGGCAGCGCAGTGGGACGGGCGGCAGGACGAGCTTTATGCAACCTCCACTCGCCTGCGTGTGGAAGCGCAAGGGTTGCAGACGCGCTCGGGACAAGAACAGATGTATAACGCTTCGGCAGTAGCGGAGTGGATCAAGGCGCAGGCTGCCGGCAATCAGAAAGTTGCCCAATTGTTTGAGCGCAGAATGCTCCCGGAGTTCCGCCCCGCATTTGAGGCGTGGAAGGGGACCGATCCGCTGAACAATCCCAACGCTCCAGCCGGTCCGGCGGTGATGCCGGAGTACCACAACGCGAATGCGGAAGCGGCCGTCAAGCGTGGCGAGGAAGCGACCGAGGCTTTTGAGCAGGGCGCCGCCGCCCGCAGAGTTTCGGACAAATACGTTCGTGTGACAGTTGTGTTGGCGACAGTGCTCCTTTTGACGGTGATCAGTCAACGGTTCAAGACGCACGGCGTACGCCTGGGACTGGCGATCGTGGCGTTCTTATTGCTGTGCCTTCCCATCTATCGACTAATGGTGTTGCCGCACCTCTTCTGAAGGTTGATGGCCCACTTGGCACGGGAAGCACTGTTGATACGGGAGCAATCACCAAGCCCAGTGTGCGTGGCGTCACAGTCAGCGCGATGAGCGCGGGCAGTCGGTCGAGTCGTATAGTTTAGAAAGCCTGAAAGCCTGCGCAGGGTCCGGCCCAGACCCGGCATGCAACAAAAGCGGCGGACCGGTATCCAATGTGCAGAGGATTCATATGAGTGAAAAAGTCAGAAGGACCGAGGAGGAATGGCGCCAGGAACTTACTCCGGAGCAGTATCGCGTACTGCGGCAGAAGGGTACGGAGATGCCGTTCACCGGAGAATATGAAACAAGCAAGACTCCCGGTGTGTATCGTTGCGCTGCTTGCGGGCAGGAACTGTTCGAGTCGGAGGCGAAGTTTGATTCCGGATGCGGTTGGCCGAGCTTCTTTCAGCCGGCCGGCGAGGACAAAATCGATGCGTTTGAAGACAACACCTTGGGGATGAGACGTATTGAGGTGACATGCTCGCGCTGCGACTCGCATCTGGGGCATGTCTTCCCCGATGGGCCCAGGCCGACCGGGCTGCGGTATTGCATTAACTCGGTGTCGCTGAAGCTGGACCCTAAAGAGAAATAGTTTTTTTCGCCACAGAGACACGAGGAGAACGCAGGCATTCAAGCACTCGCGCATTTCGCGGGCCCTGCCTGGGTCTTTAATTATTGAATTTTTCCGTATTGTCTGTAATCTCTGTGGTGATCCTTTCCTTACTACGGCGCCAGAGCTTCGCCCGCACAAACTCAATCAGCTCCGAGGTGACATATGGCGGAGGGGTGATGGAGAAAACCGGTTTCGACCAGACCGGTTTCAGTGAGATCTTCTGCCAGGCTATAGCGCTGCCCTCAAGGTTTCGATTCTGCAAGATGACCGCATCCGCGCGGTCGAGAAATTCTCTTGCTGAGGCTTTGAAGTCCGGATTGGCGGGGTCCAGCACGGTCAAATAAAGATCGGGCCGCAGGAAGCGCATCACGCTGTTGGACTCGAGGATCGCATTCTCTGCTGCCGCCAGTTCCTTACGAAGCCGGGGCATGGCTTCGGCCAGCATCCCTTGACGCGTCCGCACCCAAAGCGAGCGCACCGCGCCAGACACCAGAAACCGTGACGAGTCGCTTTCGCCGCCGCGGTCGCGTTCCTCACTTACAGCCCAGGAGTGATCGTCGGTGGCACAGTCGCACGGCTCGCCGTCGGCTGAGCAGATGCCATGTCCGTATTGCGTGATCTTGACGGCGATCCAGCGCATCTCAGGCAGCGCAGCGATAATTTCAGCGACTACGCTAGTCTTACCGACGCTTCGTGAGTGCCCGCCGACCACGATCACTGCCATACGTTCATTTCTCACTCTTGCGTGTAAGCCGCGACAAAACTGCGAGTTCTTTCAGGTACTGGCGGATTGGCCGCGCCGGAGTTCCCCAGAAGACTACGCCTTTACCGCGAATCGTCTTGTGGGATGGGATGCCGCTCTGTGCTCCCAGGATGGCACCAGCTTCGATGGTGACGTGGTCAGCGATGCCAACCTGGCCTCCCACCACGCAGTCTTCACCGACGGACGAACTGCCGGAGACACCGGTCTGGGCGGCGATAACAACATTGGCTCCGATGTTTGCGTTGTGGCCGATATGTACCATCTTGTCGAGCTTCGTACCCGGACCGATGATAGTTTCGTCCAGAGCGCCGCGGTCGATGGTACAGTTGGCGCCGATTTCCACGTAATCGCCGATCACAAGCCGTCCAACTTGGGGGAATTTCACATATCGACCGAACTTTTCGTCGCGCACAAAACCGAAGCCGTCAGAGCCAAGCACCGCGCCGGCGTGAACGATGACTCGTCGACCAATCGTCGTGGCAGAATAAATTACTACGTTGGGATAGATGTCGCAGTCGTCGCCGATGACCACGCCTTCCCCGATGTAGCACCCCGCTGCAATGAAGCAACGTTCGCCGATAACCGCATCGGATTCGATAACCGCGTGCGCGTCCACACTGGTGGTGGGCGCTATCTTCGCCCGCGGATCGACGATAGCGGTAGGGTGAAATGCCGGCGGGTACTCCTTTCTCGGATACAGCAACCTGGCCGCTGTGGCAAAGGCCAGGCGTGGGTGAGGGTTGATCAGCAGCGGCTTCGTGGTAGTGATTTCGGCGTCTGATTCTTTGACGATGACAGCACTGGCATGCGAGTTCATGGCCACTTCTAAATGGCGCGCTGATTCGACGAACACGAGGTCGCCGTGCTCGGCGTGAGCCACGCTGGCGACTCGGGCTATTTTCATCTCGCCATTGCCAATGAGGCGCGATGCGGTGTACTCCGCGAGGGCTTGCAGGCTTTGCGGCATGGGTCAGTTATAGGCGAAAACCAAAAGACTTACCACAGAGACCGAGAGCACAGAGACGAAAAAGGCCAAGTCAACCGCCGATTTCGTAAAGAAACACGGATTTCGCCGGCGGTTATTCCTGAGGTGTTCTCTGTGTCCTTTGTGTCTTTGTGGTGATTGGTTTTCAGTAGAGCTGCGGCTCACTGGGGGGTCTTGTCTTCCAGCGGCGATGCACCCACAGCCACTGATCGGGATACCGGCGCACATAGTCCTCGAAGACGCGGTTGAAGAGCCTGGTATTTGCGACTGCATCCTTCTCGGTGTTCCCGGTATGCACCAGTTCCACTGCTGGGGAGAACTCGACACGATACTTGCGGAGAATCGGGTCCCAGATGGTAAAGGCCGGAACAACAACTGCATCGGTGTGCAGGGCGACGCGGGCGATGCCAACGGCGGTGCACGCGAGGATGCCGAAGAAGTCCACGAAGACGCCTTGCGGCGGAGTCATGTTGGTATCCATCAGGATGCCAACAGTTTCGTTGTGCTGCATGGCTTCGAGCAGGCCGCGAGCGAATCCTTGCTTGCCGATGACGCTGTTGCCGTGCAGCGTTCGGTAGCGGGTGACCAGCGCATCCACGTAGGGGTTGTCGATGGGGCGAACGACAATTCGCATGGGGTGGCCTTGCAGCGAATGAAAAAAGGAACCGACTTCCCATCCTCCAAAGTGTCCGGTAAGTAACAGCACACCTTTGCCGCGTTGTTGAGCGGCTGCGAAATTTTCAAAGCCCTGATAGGTAGCGATCTCTGCCGCATTTTCTCGGGTGTAGCGGGGGAACAGGCAAAATTCACCAAGCAGTCGTCCCAAAGAAACGTAAACGCCGCGAAGAATATGGCGACGCTCTTGAAGAGATTGCTCAGGAAACGCGAGTTCCAAATTGCGCATGCCTACACGCCGCAAGCGCGGATGCAAGTAGTACGCCAGCTTTCCAACCAGAATGCCGACTGCATGCGCGAGGGGTCTCGGCAAAAACCCGATGCAGCGCACGGGCACAAGCAGCAACAGATATTGCAGGCGATCGAGCATGAGCGAGACTCTTGACCGTAGCACTCGGCGAGAAGGGAAGGCAATTAGAAGTCGAGGATTGAAAGTGGCTTACCATCCCTTCCAAGTCAGGGCAGGCTGCTTCCTCAAGAAGGGAAAGGATGGGGCACCCCAACAAGAACGCGGTGGCCGCAGCCACCGCATAGGAAGGTCGCTGCGAAATGTCTAAGGCTGCTTTGTTGTGGTCGGGTCCGAAGGCGCTTGAGTTGTTGCGGGGGCGGGCGTCGCTGCCGGTGTGGCTGCAGGTTCCGTCGCGGGCTTTGCATCTGTGCTTGACTCGACAGGCGTCGCAGGCACCGGAGTGGCCGTGGAGGTCGTCGCGGGAGCAGCAGAAGGTGTACTTGCCGGAGCAGGCATGTGCGACTGGGCAGTCTTTGGTAGCCGTTGCGTCGGCGCGTACAGTTCGATGGTCTTCAGGAAATTCTGAGCATCGGTGGGGGGCGGAACCTGGCCCTTCAGCAGCGAATAGAATGTCCAATCCTTTCCGTAGAAGGCCTGAGTCGCGCCGTTATCCTGATGTACCACAGCGCCACTCACTGATACTCCTGCGAACAGTCCGCGCGAGCGGGAATAGGTGAGAATTTGCGCGCGCATGGTGAGGTCGGTGGCCGCTTGGGCGTCCCGTCCCACAGGACCACCCGCCGCCGATGCATCGGCGCCCAACTTAAACTTACTTTGCAGCAGGTGTTGCATACCGTCGGTGGTGCGGACGATCAGCACCAGATCCGAGGCTTGCCCACCTGCTTGAAATCCGAAACTGCCGCCTTCTACGCGGAAGAACACCGGGCTGCTCCAGCCCGTCTCGGTGCGGCAGGTCGCGACGCCTTTGCCGTAGTTGGCTCCGAAGATGAAGCTGGCTTTCAGCATGGAGGGAACTATGGCGACACACTTGGCTCCATCCATGATGCTGTCGGGAATCGCCTTGTCCGGGGCTTCCATGATTTGGCTCAGGATGACGGAGGAGCTTTGCAAACGCTCCACGTCGGCACTGTGCGCGGCTGTCTGCGCCCACACACCGGTGGTTAGAAAGATCAGCACAGTAAGGCTAAGTCTCTTCATCACACGCTCCAAGAGGGTTCGCGGCCAGTCGACACCCTCTGAGGCCATCTTATTGCGATAAAACACCACTTGGTACTGAATTACGCGCGGCGGATGGTTACTCTCTAGCGTCTTGCTTGCAAGGGTTCCCGGCTGCGCCTGAAGGGCTGCTTCTGATCCGCGGAGCAAAAACTTTAGGGCCGGAAGAGGAGACCCTCGCGTCCCCCTCCAGCCCTTCTCCCAGGTTCTGTGGTAGGTGAATGGAGTATCCGACTGTCCGCGAAAGTTGTGCAAGTTACCAAAGTACGTACCCCCTGTACTTTAGTAACCACCTCTCGTTGTCGGTAAGCGGCCCGGAATGAAGAATCAATCTGACCATCCGACGCCCAGCAAAGAATGGGTGAGGGCGTGAACAGAAAGCGCGACTCGATTCGTCACGCCCGCTTTTCGCATGAGGCTGGCGACATGCATCTTCACCGTACGTTCTTCTATGCCCAGGGCACCGCCAATTTCTCGATTGGAATGACCTGCAACCAGCAGCTGCAGAACTTCACGCTCACGCTCCGTGAATGCCAATGGTTGTTCAGCGACGGGCGGACGAGGAACGAAAGTGACCCGCTCAATGAACTTACTGAGCAGTTGTGGAGACGCCCATACTGAGCCACCATGGACGGTCCGGATCGCCTGTTTGAAGTCTTCGGCTGAGGCTGATTCTTCCAGATAACCCTTAGCACCAGCTTGAAGAGCTCGCAACGCCATCTCCTCGTTGCCGAGATTGCCCGTAGCGATGATACGGACCGACGGATCGAGCGATTTGAGGCCAGCCATGACCTCGTACATGGCCGAGCCGGTCCGGGAACCGATGAGTACCACATCGTAGCCGTGTGTCACAAAGATGGAAGACGGAGTACAGCCTTGAAGCACAAAATCGTTTTCACTTTCGAGGAGCGTGCGAAAACCTACCAAGCGTAGGGGATCGATATCGACTACGGCAACACGGATCGGGCGTTTGGCGCGCTCCTGGGCAGACCGTTTTCGCGGCATAACGATAGAGTAGTACAAGCCGGCCAGCAATCCTCTGGTACATAGGTGCCATAAAGTGGGGCGGTCCAGGGTACATTCTGCGCAGTCTGTTAGGATTCGCTGCAAGCTGTGCTCAGGTAAGACAGGAGAGACTTCGAGTGTCGCGCCATGGATTGTTGCCTCAAGGACACACACTTAGCCAGTGATGAGTGTTGAACATTCAGGTGGTTTGGCAGCAGCCATGGTGGCGTTAGGATTTGCGCTGCTGGCACGCGGCTTGCGCGCAGTGACTGATGGCGGCGCGTTGATGGGAGCCTGTGTTGCCTTTCTGTTGATGCTGGCAGGTGGATTGTGGGCGTTTCTCCCACTGTTGGCCGTGCTGGTGCTCACCATGCTGGCGACCAGCTGGCGAGCCGAGCGCAAGACGAGGCTGGGCATTGGCGAACGTGGTGGGGGGCGTAACGCGACCCAAGTGCTAGCAAATCTTGGCGCGGCCAGTCTCTGTGCTATTGCTGCAGTAGTATTCCGGCATCAGTCGGCGACATTTCTAGTTGGGGCGATGGCAGTGCTAGCTGAAGCGGCGGCTGACACGGTCTCGAGTGAGGCCGGACAGGCGGTGGCCAGCCGGCCCAGGATGATTGTGGGTTTCCAGGTCGTGGCGCCCGGAACAAATGGAGCGATCAGCTTGGAAGGCACCTTTGCGGGTTGCATCGCAGCAAGCATCGCGGCCTGGACGGCCACGTTAGCCGGCATTGTGGAATGGCGTTGGGCACCGATCATTGCTGTCGCGGGGGTCGCAGGAATGCTGTTCGACAGCGTGATGGGTGCATGCTTCGAGAATCGTGGAAAGATGGGCAACGATTCTGTGAACTTCGTTAGCACGATATTCGCTGCCGACTTTGCGCTGCTGGCCGCTCTCCTGCTGCCGCGACGTTAAAGTGTTCAATTAGTTCTTGCAGGTACAACCAAGGGGACGTCTTGGCGACAACGAGACTGAGATTACTTCTGCTTTTCGTCCTGGATGTCTCGTGCGGATTTGCCCAACAATACGACATCCTCATTCGCAATGGAAAGGTAGTCGACGGAAGCGGCAATCCGTGGACCTATGGCGACATTGGAGTGATTGCTGACCGTATTGCATTCGTTGGTCACGCCTCCCTAAACGTAAACGCCAAGCGCACGATTGACGCGAAAGGCCTGGTGGTGGCGCCGGGGTTCATCGACATGCTGGGCCAATCAGAGCTCAACCTGCTGGTCGATAAACAGGCCGTGAGCAAGCTCACGCAGGGCGTGACGACCGAAATTACTGGCGAAGGCGATACCATTGCGCCGACGAACGACGCGATCAACGCCGAGCATGCCGACGTGCTCGAGCACTACGAAATCACTGCAGACTGGCGTTCCCTCGAGGAGTATTTCCAAAGGCTGACCAGGCAGGGCAGCGGCATTAACCTGGGGACTTATGTTGGTGCGGCGCAGGTCCGGCGATTGGTCATTGGCAATACAAATCGCCCCCCAACCCTTTCAGAGTTGAAAGACATGGAGATCGCGGTGGATGACGCGATGAGCGATGGTGCCATGGGAGTTTCCAGCGCGCTGATCTATGCCCCGGGAAACTACGCCACCACTGAGGAGTTGATTGCGTTGGCAAAAGCGGCCGCGGCTAAAGGCGGAGTGTACGCGTCGCACATCCGCAACGAAGGCGACCGGGAGATGGAGGCCTTGAACGAGGCGTTTCTTATCGGGCGCGAAGCGAACATACCAGTGCAGATCTTTCACCTGAAGGTTGCGGGCAAACAGAACTGGGGCAACATGCCCAAAGTGATCGCGGCAATCGAGCAGGCCCGCGCCGAGGGCATCGATGTAACCGCCAACCAATATCCCTATGTCGCCGGCGCTACTTCCTTGGGTGCCGTTGTTCCGCCCAAGTATCACGCAGGGGGGACAGACGCCTTCGTGGCGCAACTGCAAAATCGGGCGACTCGCGCAGAGATCCGCAGTGAGCTGGACGCCCCGAGCAGTTCATTCGAGAATCTGTGGCGCAGCGCTGGAAGTCCGAGCGGAATCCTGGTTGCATCAGTACTCAATCCTCAGCTCAAGAAGTACGAAGGCAAAACAGTTGCCCAGATCGCGCAGATGGAGAGCAAGGACCCGCTTGACGCGGCTCTCGACCTCGTAGTGGCCGATCGCGACAACGTTGCGGCCGTGTACTTCATGATGAGCGAAGACGAGGTCGAGCTCGCGCTCAAGCAGCCGTGGGTCAGTATCGGCACCGATCATCCCGAAGTGAGTCCAACGGGCCCTCTCAGCGAAGGCAAGGCGCATCCACGCGGCTACGGCAGCTTTGGGCGCATCCTGGGCAAGTATGTTCGCGACGAGCAGGTCATTACGCTGGAGGATGCGATTCGCAAGTTCACATCACTGCCGGCGCAGCAGGTGAGACTGGAAAATCGCGGCTTGCTGCGGGCGGGCTACTTTGCCGACATCACCATCTTCAATCCCTTAACAGTGAGAGATACGGCAACCTTCGAAGACCCGAACCGCACCTCGGTTGGCTTCGAGTATGTCTTCGTGAACGGAGTTCTGGCTCTGGCGCATGACAAAGTGACCGGCCAGTTAGGTGGGCGTCCGCTGCGTGGTCCGGGCTATATCATGCGCGACTACTTGCCCGATGGGCTTCCGCCGCGCGGCAAAGTGCAGGGCGTCGTTACGGATGAAGGTGGATATCCCATGCCGCGGGCGACGTTGTCCTTAACTAGCGCCGAAGGAAAGCTTATTGGCACGGCAACAACGAAGAAAGACGGCCGCTACGAGATCATCCTCGAGCAACCCTGCAAAGGCTGTTTGCTGAAAGTCGAACGCATGGGCTATGCACTGCAAAGCCATACCGGCGTGAACTACAACGGGTCCAACTCTCTGTGGTTCAGCTTCATGTTGAAAACAGCCAGCGGACACTAAGGCATTCTCAGTTTTGGTGCAAGGCCGAGGAGTTGGAGTACTCGATCCCGCGCTCGGACAAAGTGGGTTGGGACCATCCTGGGAAAGCACACGGCGATACAAGTTGCTGAAAAACTCTGGTGCAGGGCGGTTTTGCGTCAGGGGAGTGCCTGTCTATACTTGTCGGAAAAGCGCCTATCCCCCCGCAATCGCGCCGATGACCAGCAATGGCTCCTTACCCGAGGCCACCGCCTCCGGCAGCGGAGCATCCTGCGACTCGTGCGAGAGATCTTCCTCGCAGGCAAAGAACCGCAGGAAGGGCCGTCGCTGCTTCGTCACGTGATCGCGGATGGTACCCTCCAGCACGGGATAGCGCGTCTCAAGCACATCTAACACCGAATTGAGCGTAGCTATCCCTTGCACCTCGAGCTGCACCTGGCCGTCAATCTTGGCCAGGTTGCGCAGATGATAGGGCAACTCCACGCGAATCATGCGATCGTCTGCACTTCTACCGAGAATACTGCAGGCAGATCATGCACAATGGCTTGCCAACTGTCTCCGTCATCGTTTGAGCAGTACACTTGACCGCCGGTGGTTCCGAAATAAATGCCGCAGGGATCTATCTTGTCCACCGACATCGCGTCGCGCAGGACATTCACGTAACAATTGCTCTGCGGAAGGCCCTTGGTGAGGGGCTCCCACTCGTTGCCACCGCTTCGGCTGCGGAACACGCGCAGCTTGCCGTCGTGCACAAAGTGCTCCGAGTCGCTCTTGATAGGCACGACGTAGATCGTGTCGGGCTGGTTGGAGTTCACGTCGATGACGAAGCCGAAGTCCGTAGGCAGGTTGCCGCTTACATCGTGCCACTCGTCGCCTGCGTTGTCGCTGCGCATCACATCCCAGTGTTTCTGCATGAAGAGCACGCCAGGGCGCTTGGGATTCATTGCGATGTGGTGGACGCAGTGCCCGATTTCGGCCCTCGGGTCAGGAATGTACTGCGAGTAGAGACCTTTGTTGATGGGCTTCCAGGTTTTACCCGCGTCGTCGGTGCGAAACGCGCCCGCCGCCGAAATGGCAATCCACATCCGCTTAGGATCGCTGGGATCAAGAATGATGGTGTGCAGGCACATCCCGCCCGCGCCCGGTTGCCATTTCGGACCTGTTCCATGGCCGCGTAACCCAGACAGCTCCTGCCAGCTTTTTCCCCCGTCGGTGCTCTTAAAGATGGCCGCGTCTTCCACCCCGGCATAAACGGTGTCAGGATCGGTGAGCGACGGCTCGAGATGCCAGACGCGGAGGAACTCCCAGGGATGCTGGGTGCCGTTATACCACTGATGCGTGGTGAGCGGCTTTCCGGTCGTCTCGGAGGTGTCGTATACGAATTTGTTGGGCTTCGGCTTCAGCAATGAATCCGGTCCTGGCGTGATGTCCCCGCCAGGTGCGCTCCATGTTTTACCCCCGTCATCCGAGCGTTGGATGACCTGGCCGAACCAGCCGCTGGTTTGCGACGCGTAAATTCGGTTTGAATCTGCCGGCGAACCTTTTAGGTGGTACATTTCCCACCCCGCAAAGTAAGGGCCTTCGACTGTCCAGTTTTCGCGTTTGCCGTCTGCGCTGAGAAGGAATGCCCCCTTGCGCGTACCAACTAGTACTCGTACTCCGCTCATTCACTTGCTCCTTTTGCTCGGCAGCATTTTTCCCGATTCAAACGAGATTTGCAACGTGTGGAAAACGGCAGGCGAACCGATTCGGGTCTAATTGCCGTAAACGGCTATTGAAGTGGGCCAGAGCAGTGTGAAAGGGGGATTAGTAGATGTGCAGTATTGCTGTACGGGTGGAGCACTGCTTCATTCAGCGGTCGACTGCTGGTACAAGGTTGCGTACCGCTTAGGCGCTCAGGTAAAGTCCGCTCCAGTCTCGATGATTTGACGGTTTTCCCTAAAAGATCTGGAGTCCGCTATACCCGCTGCTCGCTTGTCCGCCAGTCCTTCACGGGAAGAGGCTGGGTACGTAATTCCGCTCGCTCGCCGTGGCGGCGGACGTGCTCAGCAACCAGTTTCAGCACCTCAGCAAGTGCACACAACACCTCAGGCCCCAGATCCGTACCAACTTCGAAGCGGCTGCCGACAACTCCGATCGGCAGGACCTCTCCGAGATGAATGTCCGCCGTCTCCGCCGAGTGAAGTGTTTCGTGCAGGCACGGCTGATGGGCGCTCAAACGCATATCCGGCAGAACGTTTTGAGACGCTCTTTCTCGAAGGTCAGAATCGCACCCGGCACACCACTGCCCGCCAGAGCGTCGATGAGGATCACCACTTCGCGTCCGCGCAGGTAATTCACGAAGTCGAGGGTGGGCAACTGGATTCGCCATGCCTAAACAAGCTACTGTTTGCTGACCTGGTCCAAGAAGGTGGAGTTCGCAACACTAACGTCTTGCCCTGCACTGTCCAAGATCGCATGTGTGGCGGTGATTGCGTGCAAAACCCCCCGCTGGCCCGCAATTTCTAGGCTTTTACCTACGGCAAGGAACTTTCGCGCATAAAAACCAGCAACTATGTTTCGCACAATGTCGCGAGTGCCTAGTCCGAATGCAAGTCCAAATGCCAACGCTCCGCCTGCCAGGACAAAGCTGGTGACAATCCGGATCATCTCGGTATCAATCTTCAACTGGCCAACGGCCATAATGGCGACGACAAAGACGATCAGGCCTGAGACCAGTTTTCCGAGCGCGGGGGCAAAATCAATTCCCGAGCTCTCGGCGGCCTGAGCAACCGTTTGCCCGGCGAATTGCCCCAGGGTTGTACCTAGAATCAGGAGCAGGAGAGCGGCGAAGATGTTCGGAAGATAAGAAAAGAACGCTCCTATCGCATTGGATATGGCAATGAGACCCAGGGCATCACTGGCTGTTTTTGCCAAAAGGAAAATGACGAGGAAATAGACCAGCCGCGGAAGGAAGAGGTTCAGTTGCTGACGCAACCCAATCCTCTGCAGCATTTTGTCAACCCCAGCCTTCTCCACGAGGCTGTCGAAGTGTACGCGGACCAGAATCATGCGCAGCACAATTTCCACCAGCTTGGCGACGATCAGGCCGGCGATAAACAGCAAAATCCCCACTGCCACCTTGGGGGCAGCCGCGATGACTGAGTTGGCGAGATTGGCAAACGACTCCACTAGCTTTTCCCTCATGTTCGCGACCCTTTCTCGACGTCTTTCAGTTGGAGTAACTGAATCAGAACGCGCCAAAGCTCTAGCAGAACGATTGACGGAACATTCCAGGTGAAGGAAGCCACTTGGGCGGTGGTTGTTCGGCGTTGAATCTTGCGGCGAACGCGCATCATAAAGCCTGGCGAAGTGTTCCCCTCGAAGCCGGCCAGCGCTGCGATAGGTTCGCCGGGATCGACTTCTTCGCTCTCGTGGGCTTCCGGTTTTTCAGGCTGCTCACTCATCGTCGACCCGCTTCCAGAACTATAGTTTGCATGTTCAAGTACCGGCTTCGGAAGTCCTCGCGGGCACGTTTGATGCGCATCTTTACCGCAGACAGACTGATGCCCAGGACCTTGGCCACCTCCTCATAGGACAGCTCGTCCATATCACAGAGGACCAGTGGGATGCGCAATGTTTCCGTCATAGAATTCAGGATCCTTGCAATGAGTTCTCGCTCGCCGATGACTTCCGCCTGGTGCTCGGCCGTGGCTTGGACCCTGAGCTGATCAAACCCGCCGGCTTCCGGCTCCTCGACGCCGATGTAGGACCGGCCCTCCTGCTTTTTCAGATGGTTCAAGCAGTGATTCACCTTGATTCTCTGCAGCCAGTGCCGAAATGTGGATCTTCCCTCGAAGCTGCGCAGCCCGTAAAACGCTTTCACCATGACTTCCTGGGCAAGGTCTTCCGCCTCGTTGGGGTCGTGCGTGATGTACCGGCAATTGGCAACCATCCGTCTTTCGTAGCGCAGGACGAGTTGCTCAAAGGGCCGTAAGTCCCCCTCGAGCGCCTCGCGCGCCTTGCGCACTAGGACTTCATCCTCGGATCCGGCGAAATCCACATCGTCCTTAGAAGATTGATTCATGAAGAACTGAAAATCTTACACCGCGGCTTCCCTCCTACCAATTAAAGACAAGTTCATGGGTTAGAAGTCACACTAGGAAGCCAATCGACTTCCGGCCAAGACGTATCCCTCCCCCAATGTGACTTTCCAGCCCGGTCGGCTATCTCTCTCAGCGTAAGCAGTTCGACGAAAGAGGACCCTCGCGATGTGTACCAAGCAACAGGGAGCTGGTGAAGTGACCAACTATGTGATCGTCGAAGTTACATGCCGTGTCTTCGGTAGAGGCCAAGCCAAGCTCTTGACGAGTTTCTGGTTTGGCGATCGGCGCTGTCCCCGCTGCAAAGGGAAGTGTGAGTGCTTGTACCTAGGACACGGGTTCACCATGGACCACGGTAGCCGCGAAACCCAGCTCGACCACCACGTCATTTGACCGTAGGCGGTGTAGATTCTGATCTGCTGCTGTTCTGCGATAGAGTACGCAGAGCACCTTAGAACAGGTTGAGTCGTTGACAAATAGGTGATACGAGGCCTCCCGTTTTTATTCGGTCGCGGGACTGTAGAACGATTTATGACGATTTTGGAATGGCCGTGCTTTTGGCCCATGTTGCCCACATCCAGATGACGGTGGGATTCGTATGCACATTCCCGGTCACCGTATCCAGTTAGTGAAAGTTACTTACTCTCCCCAATGTGACCTTCTTTCAAAATTGCTTGTCTTTACCAGTGTAAGCAGGTTTCTCGAGGGCAGAGCCCGAGGCCTAAATCTGGCCGGGCCTCGGACAGGCCTAGGGATAACCCAACCAGGAGTCGTTCCCTTGCGAATCCGGGGCAAATCCCCTTCGGGGGAGGATTTGCTTCGGATGAAGCAGTAGGAGCCGTCCCGGCCTTACATGCGATCTGGCCTTGTCGGTCAGGGTGTAGGACGACGGCCTTGAAAGGGGGCAGCACTTCACAGGGCGGGGCTACGGCAAGGCTGCTCTTCCTGCAGACAAACAAGGGTCTACTGCTGAACCGTGCAATGGAGATGCTAGGGGGGACCACAGACGTGAAAGGAGAACTTTTTTGTCGAGTGCACGTGTGATTCTATGCGTTGATGATGATGCAACAGGACTGACGGTACGTCGTCTGCTGTTGTCCATCGCCGGTTATAAGGTCCTCACCGCAACCAGTGCCAAGAATGCCCTACAACTGTTGGGTTGCAATGACGTGGACCTTGTGATCACAGATCATTTCTCGTCCGATGTTGCGGGGTTTGAGATCGTCACCGAGGTCAAGCGGCTCAAGCCAAGAGTCCCGGTGCTTCTGCTCACCGGGTTGGCGGAACCGCCATCAGGATCTGAGCAGGCAGACGTGCTCCTCGGCAAAGGAATAATGCCGGAGGAGTTCCTTTCTGAAATTGCGAGGGTCCTTTCGCGCCCGCCGTTGACCGATGCAAAATTGGCTTAATTCATACTCATGCTCACGCGAAATATGCTCACGTGACTGCTAGAGCCGCGTCACCTTTACAGCTTGAGCCTTCTGTAGCCCAAGCCGTGCAAGAACGGACTTTTTCGACACCCACGCGATTTATCAACAATTACGCCGCCTCGCGCTCGATCCGCAGGCCCGAGAAACTGCGGCGGCTTCCAACCGAAGTAATCAAGCCGATAGAACCGTTAGTCCGGCAACCGGATGCAGCGCACCGGGGGAAGTACCATCGCTTGGTTAATCATTGTGATTGGCAGCAAAGCCTGTAGTGTTTGAACTCTGTTGTTTGCCTTGTTTGCGTCCAGGACGATCCGCTGAGGAGTCGCCCCCAAGGACGAAAGCTGGTTGAGGTACGCACCCCAAATCGGGGCTGGCATGTCGATATAGACCAGCACCTCGGCCTTCTCGTTGATCCACATCGTTCCAGCGCGAACTGCATCCTGGACTGTCTTCGGGAGTTTCTCGACGGAGAAGCCGTTCGGGGGCGCCACTTTCTCGCCCGGTGCGAGTGGAGCATTTCGCTGTGTGACGGCTTGGGCCAATTCAGCAACTTCCGTGCTGAGCTTTCCATTCTCGCAATGTTGTCCTGCGCTTTCCTGGCCCCAACTCGGCAAGCGGAACAGAGCGATGAATACAAGCCCGAAAACGATTGCCATTTTCATGGATCTGTCGTTACTCGTGTGTGCGAGATTTTAGGTCGTGCTAGATAATAAGCCAAAATTTCTATTTTGGAATCGAAGAGATGGTTAGGGCGAACTGACTTGTTGACCGCAACGATTATAAGCGAGCCATGGATTGGTTGCGCCCGATTGAATTGAGACCAAAATGGCGCACTCTTGGAAGTGAAAGGGAGCGGTGTGGCCATGTTGCAGTTGACACACCCGACGTTGTTAGAGACGGCGATTTATCGACAGTTATGAGTCTGCGCGAGCATCAACAGAATGAACCCGTAAGCGGCTACGGTCCCAGAAGCTACTGCCTATGCCGGCAATCCACATTTCCCGCAGGCCCAAATGGGACTCTTTATAGCCTGTCGGAATCTGAAACAGTCCCTTATCCAGCTTATCTGCTGAAAAGGAGGTGACGCGCAGAGTGAATTCCGTCGCCAATTGCTTACCGGATCTCTCACCACCCTCAGCTTCTGAATCAGCAGGGGCAGTACCCGCTGATCGAGAGTCAGTCTGCGCATCAGCATTACCTGGGTTAGCAACCCCCTTTGGTATCTCCGGCGCGACGGGTGGCACTGTGTATTCCCCGTAGATTTGAAGAAGTGGCAGACCGTCTGGTGCATTGGCGACTTTGCAAAGATCAAGAATTCCTTTCGACATCACAGCAGGCCAAACTGGCAGAGAGTTTAGGCTCGACTCGGTGGCCATCATAAGTTCTGCAACCCCCATAACCGCAGGAAATCGCGCAGCATCGGTGCCGGAACGAACCGTGGAGGCAAGCCGCTCATAGAAACCGTTCACTTCATCGAAGCCGGCAACTGAGGCAGCGATCCAGGAATCGATTACCAAAGACTGTTTCGAGTTGTGCTGTATCGCGAGCTTGGTATCCTGTGCGGTTTGGTGCAGGAGAGTGCGCGTCTCCCCTGTAGAGGTTACCTTAAGACTTAGATCCTGCGTCATGTGAGAAGGGAACTGCTCGCTTGACGCTTTATCACGTGCGCGAATTTCATCAAAGGTTGCGATGCTGTAGGTTCGGGTCTTGGGATCAATCTGAATGTCGCGGCGACCGTCCAAATCGATGATTCCATACGTGCCGTCAGGCAGATCAATTCGCAGAAATGCACCCTGAACGTACACTGTGACCTCGGCGGCCTGAGTACCCAAGACAGCCTTGACCTGAGCGAGGCCATTGGTGAATTGTCCTGACTGCGTGTACTTAAAGTCCGCATGCGCCAGCCCGCAAAACATGCAAAGGAACGTTGCGACCAGCACGACGGTTCTCCGTGGCATGTTTCCTCTTTCATTGCTAGGGCAAATTGACAAAAGAGCCAATACCGGCAGGCGGTTGCCGAACGGTAGCGCTCAGCCCCCGCCACTTAGTGACGAAGATTCGTTATTCGATAAAAGCCTCAGTGAATCTCCTTTTTCCCGCCAAGTCAGCCTCATACGTTCCTGTTGTAATCAGCCCTGGCTGTTGAAAAAACCTCTTATCCGCCCGAAACGGCAGAAATCACATCGCGTCAGGATGCCCTATAAACGATCTTCTCGAATTTCGAGACATTTCTGGTCACCCGATTTCACCCGAATAAACGACCAAAAAAAGATTTTTCAACACCCACAGCCCATTACGCTCACAATCCTACAACGGCAAGCCCAACCGAAGGTTTTTGGCACGCGAACCTCTTACCCTTTTCACATTTGGGGGCATATCCTAGGCCACAGACGGAATTGAGGGAGATCCAAGTCATGAGAAAAGCACTTACCTATTTTGTGGCGGCGCTCGCCACCTTCCTTTTATACAATACCTCCATGCTCGCCCAGGCGGCACAGCCGGCGCAGCAAGCCGCGCCCGCTGCTGCCTCGCAGCAGCCGACTACCGTTAATGACAAAGACATTGAGCTGCTGCGCCAGGACCTTCGCGATCAGCGCAAGCAAATCGTGGCCTTGAACCTGCCGCTGACTGCTGAGGAGGCGACCAAGTTCTGGCCTGTATTCGACCAGTACAGAAAAGAAGCCATCAAGCCGAATGACGAGCGCTGGGCAGTTATCAAGGAGTATGCGACGAATTACGACACGATGACCGATGCGCAGGCGGAGAGCCTCATGAAAAGAGCAAACACAGTCGATGAGCAGCTGCTGGCGCTGCGCATGCGGTATGTCCCAATTTTCGAAAAGGTCATCTCGCCCAAAAAGACGGCTCTGTTGTATCAGATCGATCGCCGTGTCGATCTGCTGATCAATCTGCAGCTGTCGTCGATGATTCCCATGGTGAATGCCAAGTAAGATGAACCGGAGAACTCGCCTGGCTTAGGGATCTTGACGCGGCTCAGAAGCATAAGTTCGCACCTACGCTTCTGGCCATGCATAAGTATGGTCCCGTGAATAAAAATCGATTATTTCCAAACGCAAGGTACGACTGCCTGTTACCAGCGTTGTGGCACAACCTGATGCTTTAAGTTGGGGATGGTGGTTGGGGGCGCCCTTCCGCAGCGCTGGCCCATATGGCTGAAACCCGAGTTGGTCGAGCTGAATGGACCTGCGCTTGGCCCATTCCCGTCTTCGTATCCCATCACACAAGACGGCCGGATAGTCCTCGTCCCCACTCCCGGACATGCCATCGGTCACCTCTCCGTAGTTGTAAGGGCAGAGAGTGTGTCGTACTTTCTCGCCGGAGACGCGACATATGCGGAGAGATTTCTGAAGTCCGAACAGGTGGATGGGGTCACCTACGCCCCCGCCATCTCCTTGCTGACTTTGCAGCGCATCAAGGCTTTCGCAGCTCAGGAACCAACGATCCTCCTGCCGGCACATGATCCGGACGTGCCAGCAAGACTAGCAGGAAACAAGCTCCTCGACTAAGCCGGAGCCCTTTCCCTATTTAAGATAGAAATGGAGAATTCATAAATGAGCGGGATCTTACGCAAAAACTAACGGGTTATTCTCGCCTATACACCTTGGCTGTTTTAGGAGGGGTGAGAGAAAGCCGAATCCTATTCACATTTGGGGCTTTACGCCGCAGCAGACCTTTAAGCGACAGCCGCTGCGGGGTTCGCATTACACCGGAACCGACGTGTACTCCCGTTACCGTTCAGGCTACTGCAATCCCGCCTGGCTCGAGCGATACGACAGGAAATTCTGCTGGCATTCAGTGGCCGACTGGAGCACGGCCGCGTAGCCGGACAAGGCGCGGACAGTTTCCAGCAATGGGTCTTTGCGCATGAATTCCGGCACGCAATAGCTCTGCTCGACGGCGGCTCGAAGGAGTCGAATGCCAAGTTCAGGATGGCCGCATCTTGCCAATCGGGCTCCATTAAAATATTTCTGTTCTGCATCGCGGACTCCCATACTCTGATCGAAGACACGCGTTACGCGAGCATCGTCTGCGGGAAAAGTTTGTCCCTGCGCGCAAGCCAGCATGACTTCACGCGCGGCGCTCGGCGCCACATTCCTGTATCGCTCAAACGCCTCCTGCTTTCGTCCTTCTCGCATGAGCAGATCCCCAATCAGCCACCCGGAGGCGGTGGTGCCGGTATCGAACTGCTGGAAGAGCTCCGATGCCCGCTTCCAATTTCCCATTTGCACGTAGGGAAAGCCACAACTGCGAAGGAAGAGGTTGGTCGGGTCGAGGCGAATGGCGGCTTCGCATTCCCGAGCTGCCTCTTCCGACAGACCCACGTAACGCAGCACGTATCCCATCGCGAAATGCGCGTCGGAGTCGTTGGGCCACTTCCGTAGCAGAAGCCGCGCCTGCTGCCAGGCAGCCGCGAGCTGGTGCGACTCGGCTTTCATGATCGCCAGCCCGCGCTGCGCCTGAACGAAATCCGGGTCCAGCGCTACGGCGCGCTCGTGATATTCAATCGCACGCTGATACTCCGCATCGTCACCACTCAGGTAATTCACATCGTCGTAATAGCGCACGCCGAGGTGATACCAGCCGGCGGCGTATTGCGGATCGAGTTGCGTGACCTGCTCGAGCATCTGGATTGCCTGCTTACTGAACTTCGCATCATCGCGGGGTATCGCCAGGGCGCGAAGAAAAAGTTCATAGGCCTGTGGATTGCGTGCGGTTGCCGGCGGCCTGCTCGTTGGGACAGAGCCCAACGCGGGCAGCAGGCGCTCCCTCACCGCTTGCGAAAGGCGCTCCTGCATTTCGATCGGAGTGCTGACTTGTACATCAACCGAGTCGCGCCATGTGACCTTGTCTTGATCCACATCGACCAGTTCCAGCGTGATGTGCCAGAGTTCTCCCTCGCGCAAGTATTGGCCCGTTACAACCTTCATGACGCGCAGCTCGTGACCAGCGGCTCCAGGATCGGTCTGCGTAGTGAAGCGCTGCGTGAGGCTCGCCGGGCGAATTGCCAGCGACGGCGAATAGCTCAGGTCGGTCGTGACTTGGTCCGGTATCGCCAACCGCAGATAATCATGTGCGGCATCGTCGCCGACGTTCTGAAAGGGAAGCACAGCGACTGTCGTGTTCGAGCCTTCCGCTTTTGCCGGCGCGCGATGAGTGGGCCGGTACCAGATCGCAAGCGCTGCCACCAGCAGTGTCAGTACGATTATGATGAAATATCGCGAACGATAATGCCGTTTGGCCGAACGGGCGACGACCTGCGGGCCAGCGCTCGCCACCGCGCCGAAAGGGGAGTCGTCGTGGGCGTAGCGCCTGGTTTCGCTGTCGCGCTTCAGCCGCTGCAGATCGGTGCGCATCTCAGCCGCGCCTTGATAGCGCAGGTTGCGGTCTTTCTCCAAGGCCTTGCCTATGACCCCTTCCAGTCCTGGCGATACCTGTCGGTTGACCTGCGAAGGTAACGTCGGTTGGTCGCGCAGAATCGCACTGCAAATCTCGCCTGAACTCGCGCCGTCGAACGGCATTTTGCCGGTCGCCATCTCATACAGGACCGCTCCAAATGAGAACAAGTCGGTGCGTGCGTCCAACTCCTTGGCCTTTACTTGCTCGGGCGACATGTAAGCTACCGTCCCCAGCATCGCGCCTGGGCTGGTGAGGTGGTCGCCATCGGAATATGGCAGGGTCACCGTCTCTCCAGTTGACGAGACGTGCCTTCCTGTCACCTTGGCCAGTCCGAAGTCGAGAATCTTGGCGTGACCCCGCTCGCTGACAAAAATGTTCGCTGGCTTGATGTCGCGATGCACGATGCCTTTGACATGTGCTGCGTCCAGCGCATCGGCAATCTCAATGCCCAGTGACAGGATGTCTTCGGTGTCCATCGGCCTACCTGCGATACGATGCTTCAGCGTCATGCCGTCGAGAAACTCCATGACCATGAAGGCACGTCCATCTTCCTCACCGATGTCGTGAATCGTGCAGATGTTGGGATGGTTTAGAGCGGAAGCAGCTTCAGCCTCTCGTCGGAAACGGCTTAATGCCTGCACATCGCCAGCCACATCGTCAGGCAAGAACTTGAGCGCGACAAAACGGTGCAGCCGCGTATCTTCTGCTTTATAAACGACGCCCATGCCTCCACCGCCGAGCTTGCTGACGATGCGGTAATGCGAGATCGTCGTGTCAATCATGACGATAGGGTGCAAAAAGGATGCTTGATGATAGGGCCAAAGGAACTGTCGGTCAATTTCGGCTAATCATCAACAGTCAGACGCTAACTTTAGGCTGGCATTTTAGAGCCCGTAAAAACCTCTTGGCCAAGCGAAGAGTCACCCAAGACTCTTGGGGGCATTCCCAGCGCCGTAAGTGGCCTTCCTGAGCGGCTCGATGGCAAGATAATCGACAGTCTCTTGTCTGCCTCGGGATTGTGCTGGGGGCCCGGTGTAAGCCCGACGTTTTTGGGCAGACCTAACCCTTACCCTGTTCACATTTGGGGCATTAGGTGCGACAGACCTCAATAATGAGGGTTCGGAGTGGACTGAGTTGGCTGGGCAGGCGCCTTCGTTGCTAGGGCGTGCTTTCTTCCTGGTGCTTCGCGGGCCTTCTGCGCATCTTGCTCGTCGAGATACTTGAGGCGACTCTTCATCGCATTAAAAGGGGATGGTGTTAACCCGGCTATCGGGCGGAACGAGTGCGATGAAGTTGGATTCCCAACCCAAGGCCATCGCACGGAAACCTGGCGCTCGCGCTGGTTGTCTTCGGGGTTGACAGCTTGACCACGGCGGCGACCTTGCTAGACGAACTAGCCGTCGAAAATGCGTAAAACCGCTCTTCAAGCAATATGCGGGGTAGTATGGTTTTGATTACCTGATGATCGTCGCGCAAGCCTATCAGGAGTCACTGCTAGACCAGAGCAAGCGGAAGCGATTGGCATAATGCAGGTAGCAGATATGAGATCCACTTCCGAGCAGACTGACCGTGCCGTGGATCATGCTCCTTGCCGTCGCGTCATCGAGGTGTGGTGAACTGCCTGACGGGACTCGGCATTCTGTCGCTCTTCCCATTGGCTTCCGTGGCCTCAACCTTGTAGTAGTAGGTTGTCGCGGGCTTGAGCCCGTCCAAACGCACGCGGAAGACCGTGTACGAATGTGCGGGGTTTAACCTGATTGGTGATTTCGCCGTCTGATCTAGTTTTGTGGGATCCGTACCGTACCGTACAACCCCGTAATGCTCGGGAGAGCCTCCGGGGTTGTTACTGGTCCACCTGACAATCGCAAATTCGGGGTCAGCGCGCTCAATCTCCGGCCCTTGCGTGATGCGCACGAGCGCGGCTTTCTCTTTCGTAGCACTCACCTGCGTGGCCGCTGGGACCGAGTGGAGCACGCCACCTGCGGCAACCGCCATCGCCAGCTTTATAACCAGTCTCTGGATGGGCATACATCCCACCGTCCCCTAACTCATTTTTCCTATGGGATCGGATTGGGGACAGGCTGGACTCCGCAAATGGCCGTCGCGCAAGCCGGAAGTTTGGGAGTCGGAATAAGGGACTCATTACCTTGCGTCTTTGCCGAGCCGCCCGTCATGCAAGTACCCGTATACGTATCGCTGTTTGGGTAAGGTCTCGTGTAACCGTCCGTTAGTGTTAGCAGGAAGGCGACGATCTGGTCCTCTTCCTTGTCCGTCAAGCCGAGGTTCCCGGTTGTCATGTCGATGTTGTTCCGAACCTCGGGCATGGGCCAGCAGTCTACTTTTTCCGTGGTTCCCGCTGGGCAGTGCCCGGACGTGACGTTGTACTTATATTTGTCGCGCGTATTGTAGAAGTGGACGAGTTGCTTCAGGCTTTTGATGTAGCCATTATGGAAGAACTCCTTCTGGAAATAGGGCCCGGGCGCTTCGGTGGTTGGACACTGCGGTGGCGTCATCGCAACATTCCGCGCCGTAGTCACTTGCATCTGGCCATCGGTGCTCGTGGCATACTGTGTCCAGCTCGCGTTTGGGTTGGGCGCGGAACCAAAAGCGCTCCTCAGGAAGGCTCCCAATCCCAAGTCTCTATAGCCAAAGCCGTAAGGGTTTGCGGTGAAGCCGTAGGAATCCGGCGTGGTCTGGTAATAGATCGCATCCCTGGGATTGAGAGGGAGACCCTCATTGGCCGAACCAAAGCAGGTGAATAGCGGATTCACAGTGGCAGCCGCACCGGAGTCGGTCTGACCGCGCTTAAGCGTGGTTCCTCTGCCATCAAGGTGGCATGAATTGCAGTTGCCCTTGCCATCGAATAGCTTCAGACCGGTCATTTCGTCTGCGGTCAGTTTGTAGCTGCCTTTCAGGAAGGCATCGAACTTGGAGGAAAAGGCGCTAACCTGCAAGGACTGCTCGTATGCGTCAATGGACTGGCCCCAGCGGTCAAAGAGGACGTTGGAGCGGGTGCGGTCTTCCGGCGTTAATGGAATCGGGGTGGCGCTCCCGGCGAAGGTCGCGGCCCCTCCGGGCGTATCGCAAATACGCTCAGTTTCGGGTGGGAACTTGATGTCGAATGAGCCCTTGCCCCACACCTGCTCAAACAGCGGTCTGTACTCAGCCTGCGAGAGCCGGAATGCGATGCAGGCGGTGTCGGGGAAGCCCATCTCGCCCGTATCCACGGGAGGATGCTGTGCCTGTTCGGCGTCGGGATTTCTCAGCAAATAGCCGGTGGAGCGTGAATCGAAGAAATTCCCGCCAAAGAAAAGCCCCTGCACCTGGTTGTACTGGAGTACAGGGAAGAACGGTGAATAGGTGTACCGCTGCGCCGTCCGCTTGCCTGCCCGAAAGTGAACCGTACCCGGATACGCAATCATGGTGAGATTCACGGATGGTATTGGTCCGCTGAAGGCCGCGTACGGCATGTGGCAGAAAGAACAGGCTCGATTCTTATTGGGCGAGATGTTTTGGTCATAATTCATAAGTTCGCCCAGCGTTTCGATCGCCTCGGTTCCAGTGTTCTGAAGTGTGGGCGGCTGACCTGTCAGAATTGGTGGCTGCAAGCCGTGCCACCGTTCGAGAGCTCGTCCCTCGAGTACGCGAAGTTCACGCCGCACCCTTTCAATTTCCGCATTCAAATCGGAGGGGAGGATCCCAGGCGGGTACGGATCGTACACCTGCGTGTGTGTCTGGGCGTCCGCATTCTGGCCCGACACTTTTCGTGCCGGTAGCGTCATGCATAGCGCGATCATACCAAGCACGAAGATCCATATCATCGGCGCCAATGCTCGACCCTGCATAAATATGCCCTTTCCCGCGAGGTCGTTTGTTGGGTTCGGGGTATCAGAGAGGATATTTCATTCCTTGCCGATTCGTATCCCTTGTTTAGTAAGAATCTTAGTGGCCATGAATTGTCTCTTACAGGGTTAGGTTAGCAGGCTGGCTTGTCGGCTCAGTGAGACTCACGTCTGTCAGGACCTAATGCCCCGAAATGTGCATAGGGGTAAGGGTTAGGTGGTGGCAGACCTTGGAAGGCCCACCCAAGCTTGCAGCGCCTGGGTGGGTTTAGGATGGGTTCCCAGCCAGGCCGTTGCCAGGAGGGAAGTCCGTGGCGGAATAACCTAGACCCCAAAGGCGACGTTGGGGCAGGTACTGTAACTCGCGTAGAGCCCCCGATCCTTCGACGGCTCACCGCACCCAACTCAGCGGTTGCTGGAAGGGTTATGTCAGCATGGGCCGACGCGGAGCCGACGACAAGAGAGCAACCAGCCGAAGGCGAGCCGGCTCTATGGGCAAATTGCGGATGGGCCGAATGACTCGAGAAGGCCCCCGCCATCGTCTCAGCCAGCATTTTTCTCACGTCCGCAGCCGACTCGGGCGGGGCAACGGGTTCCGTTGGCTGCTCGAAGGTGTGCTGACGCCGCAGACCACCGCTACGCCCCAACTCTACAGCCTTATTGGGGTTCGCATGGAAATAGCAGAGGCCGCCTTCCGTAGCCCAAGCCATGCAAGCCGCACCGTTTTTCTGTGTGCCCTTGCACCGCCTTCTGGTGGCTACCGATGGCTCAAGCTGTAGGGGACACACCCTTTCCGTGGACGCTCCAGGCGGGCTTGCTGTCTGATCGCTTTCTATTCCACCGCCCTGCGCGCCTCAAGCTGCTTCGGTTCGCTAGGTCTGGCACTTTGGAACCTGCTAGTGTGTTGAACCTCTTTAGAAATGTCCCCTTAGGCTAAAGCCTCCACAGGGAGGCTGGATTGGGGGAGAACGGCGTTGAGTGCACGAGAGGTGGATCGAGCTGGACTGTTACGACGAGTCAAAGAGGGCAAGCTCAAGCTGGCCAGTGGGGCGCGGCTGCTGGAGATCAGTGATCGGCAAGCGAAGCGGATTTAGAAGCGCTATCGAGCCGAGGGGGTGGCGGGTTTAAAGCATCGAGCTGCGGGCCGGAGCAGCAATCACGCGAAGGCGGAAGAGTTGCGGAGTCAGGTCTTGCAACTGGTGCGGGACAAGTACAGCGGCGGGATCGAGGAGCGCTTCGGTCCCACCCTGGCCGCCGAACACCAGAATCGGCCACAACCGTGAACTTGCCCTTAGGGATGTGCTGGGCACAGATCGGCAGCTCCGGATTGCACAGGATGAACTGACTCTGACACGGGAGACGTCGGCGCACGCGGCGGAGGGTTCTTTCCGGGCACCCAGGGGTTGGACGCCCTAAACGGCCAGTCGAGTCGTAACGGTAACGAGTTCCAAGTCATTTGGCGCAAGGGCGTCGCCCTTTACATTTTGGACGTCGAGTCTACGCGGCGGTTTTAGGGTGCGCTTGTCCACGATCTGCAGGCGCTTCTCTCGGCGAGAAAAAAGATAATTTTCTCCCCACTGGCGCAAGGCGACGATTACCGGGAGCAGGTCGCGGCCCTTCTTGGTTAAGACATACTCTTGGTAGGCGCTTCCATCCGAGGCAGGCACCTGCTTCATGATTCCGCACGCTACCAATTTCTTGAGACGTGCGCTCAGGATGTTCTTCGCCAATCCCAAGTCCTCTTGAAAATCCGAGAATCGGCGCATGCCAAAGAGCGCATTTCGGACGATCAGCAGGGACCACCATTCACCGATGGAATCGAGTGAACGTGCCGCGGGGCACAGGTCGTCTTTGAATGATTTGCGTCGCATGTTGCGTCTAACGCTCCTTCCCAAAAATGAGGTTGCATCATTATACCAGATTCAACATCCAACATTGTGGTTGCATTATGCAACTGCTTAGCGAGACATGTTCTACCGAAAGGAGTGACGACAATGGGTAGGCTAACGGACAAGAACATCCTTATCACCGGCGGCAACAGTGGGATCGGGCTGGCCGCAGCACAGGAATTCGATAGAGAGGGCGCGCGCGTCGCCATCTGCGGCTTGAACGAGGGGTCGCTGCAGGCGGCTAAGAAGACGCTTCGAATGGGAAGTCTTGCCCTTCGCGCGGACGTCAGCAATCTTACCGACCTCGACACGATGTTCGCCACGATCAAGCGGGAGTTCGGGCATCTGGACGGCGTCTTCGTAAATGCAGGCTACAGCGAGTTCCTGTTGTTCGAAGACGTGACAGAGCAAAGCTTCGACAAGGTGATAGCCGTCAATTTCAAAGGGGCTTACTTCACGATTCAAAAAGCCCTGCCGCTACTCAGGCAAGGCTCGTCTGTAATCATCAATGCGTCCGTTGGCGCGCGCAAGGGGTGGCCGACAACCTCGACCGTCTCGACCTCCAAGGCTGCAGTCGTCCATCTCGCTCGAATCCTCAGCGCCGAACTCATGGACCGCGGCATTCGTGTGAATACCCTAAGTCCAGGCCCGACGGACACGGCGATGTTCGGTCGCTTCCCAGGCGTAGAGCAGGGCGAGGCGGTTAAGGGCGTCCTCGGAACCAACAATCCAAGCAAGCGGATTGCCGATCCGTTGGAAATCGCGAAGCTGGCAGTTTACCTCGCGTCGGACGATTCTGCGTACGTCGTCGGGGCAGACTTCTTGATCGACGGCGGGGTCACAGCCATTTCGGCCGTGGGCGCCTGAGCCTCGTTCTAGAGAGTGGAGACTTCAACAACACGAAAGGAAAATTAAGAATGAAAGCGAAATTGCAAGTATCCAAGAACGTGACCATGAACAAGCCGGACGAGAAGAGACAGGGAATCAAGGTACGCACGGTTGTCACCGGCCATGACGCCAAGGGCCGGGCTGTTTTTGTGCGAGACGAGCAAGTCGATGGAACGCCCATCCCTGGCTTAGGAGAGCTCGCCTTCCTCTGGAATGCCGATGAGCCCGCAACCTACCCGAACGCGGGGAGCAATCCGGCGGCGCCCGGTATATTCCCACCCGTAGGTGGCATCCGCTACATCATAGGGACG
>Ga0306923_10000081_pt1 | contig 59026 bp, 76 predicted proteins | sample sta12Can44000108_FD_203841 | JGI IMG/M metagenome (GOLD analysis project Ga0306923, IMG submission 203841) | Lab enrichment of tropical soil microbial communities from Luquillo Experimental Forest, Puerto Rico - statanox.12C.anox.44.000.108 (v2)... | ecosystem: Environmental > Terrestrial >... | reverse complement strand
CCTCCTGTACGGCGGTGTCGAGCGCGTCCTTGGCGTCGCCCTCCGCGTCCTCGCGCATTCCCTTCATCTGCTCCTCCGGGGACATCGGGCCCGTGCCGGCCTCGCCGTCCGAGCGGACGGGCGTGTCGGTCGCGCCCTTGCCGTCGATGTCGCCGGACTCGTCCCCGGCTCCGCCGTCGTTGGACTCGCCCTGCTCGCCGGACTCGCCGTCGTTGGACTCGCCCTGCTCGCCGGCCTCGCCGGACTCGCCGCCGGGTGCGCCTGCACCCGAGGCCGAAGAGGAACCGTCGCCGGACTCGCCGTCGTCGTCCTGCTCCTGCTCGTCGCCGGCGTCGCCCTGCTGCTCGTCGTCCTTCTGCTCCTCCTCCTTCGGCTTGTTGACCTCGTCCATCAGCTCGAGGTAGACCGGGTACACGGCGTCCGCCAGGTCCGACGTGGAGTCGGCGTTGGCGATCATCGTGTCGACCCGCGCCCAGTTCGCCCGGGCCCACTCGATCCAGCGCGGATCGCCGATGCCCTTGGCGCCCTTCTCGACCAGCACCCACGTGAGCCCGACCTGGTCGACCGCGTGGAGCTCGTCGGCCGTCGGTGCGAGGAACCCGTAGCACTTCTGCACGAAGGCCTGCGCCCGGTGCCAGAAGCCGCCGAACTCCTTGCCGAGCATCCGCTCGATGCGGATGTCCTCGACGGCGTTGACGAAGCGGTGGAACCGGACCTTGTCCTCGTTCGTCATGCCGTCGGCGAACGTGTGCAGCCCCGAGAAGCGAAGGTGCCCGGCCTCGTGCGCCACCAGCACCAGCATCTCGTCCTCCGTGATCACGTCGGACGGCGGCCACGGGAGCGTGGTGCGCCAGCCAATCGTGCGGGTCTCCATGTTGGCGACCCACGACTCCGCCATCTCCTCGCGGATCGGGCCGTCCGTGGACACGAGCGAGGCGGTCTGAGCGACCATGCGCCGGAAGTCCCGGATCGCGAGAGGCGACTCGGGGTTGTCGCGGAGCCGGTCGATCGGTGACGTGGTCCTCAACGTGTTCACGCTCCCTTCTGAAGCTTGACGAGGTTGCGGATGTCCGCGTGGTACATCCGTGACGCCTTGCTCACGACCGCGATCTCGGCCGCTTCCTTCCAGCCGAGGTACGGCAGGGCCAGAGCCCACCCCTCCAGCTCGCGGAAGCTGATCGGGAACCGCACCTGCTCGGACTGCCTGATGCGAGTGGCCGCAGCCACCATCTCCTTCGCGTCGTCCTCCTCGAGGTCCTTGACGCGGAGGCGAAGCGCCATCGCCTCGAGCTCGGGATCCGGGTAGCCGACGAGCGGCTGGATGCCGAACCGTGACGAGAGCGCCGGGTCGAGGTCGGTGACGCCGATGTAGTCAGCGGCCTCGTCGTCCGACGGGTTGCTCGTGGCGCCGACGTAGAGGTCGCCCGCGTGGAGCATCTCCGCGGTGCCACCGTTGGCGCGCTTCTCCTTGAGCTCCAGCACCTTCGTGTCGTCGAGCAGCGAGTAGATCCGTGCGAACTCGGCGATGTTGCCGATGCGGTTGAGCTCGTCGAACACGAGCAGCGTCGGATGGGACTGGCTGGCGCGCACGGCCTCGGTGACCGGCATGTCAGTCCACATGAACTTCCCGGCCTCGTCGACCGGGAGGTACTCGCCCACGAGGTGAGCGGACTCCGTGCCTCGGCTGATCGGCATCAGCACGAAGTTCCAGTTGAGCTGGTACGCGAACCAGCGGTACAGCGTGGTCTTCGCCGTGCCCGTGGGACCGGAGAGCAGCGAGTGCCGTCCGAGCTTCAGGGCCATGGCGACCGCGAACACGACGTCCTGCTGGCCGTACACAGCGTGGGGCTCCTCGGTCGGCGTGAGCGGGCCGGGCTGCGGGGCGATCTCCAGCTCCACGACCGTTCCCTTGGACGACCAGACCTTGAGCTTGCCGTCCTCCACCTTCCACGAGGCCTTGCCAGCGGCCGCCACCGTGGAGGCGTCCACGCGGGGAGCGAACATCTGCTGCTTCCCCTCGTCGTTCACCTTGACGTGGGCGCGGGTGTTCACCGAGAGCACCACCTCGCGGGAGTACGGTTCGATGGAGAGCTCGAACAGCTTCTCGCCGTTGGCCGTGTTCGTGACCTCCACGACCTCGTTGTTCGCGAGCCGCTCCACCTCGAGCGAGACCGGAGCCGAAGCACGACGACGTCCGCGCTTGGGCTCACGAATGAGTAGCTTGGCCATTCCTTTCCCCTCCTGGGTCTCTGATCCGGCCGGGCTCATCCCTACCGGACAGTGTCATTATACCACAGGGCCCAGGCCGTTGTCTAACGGGCAGCCTCGCGCTTAGGCCAGGGGCCAGACGAATGGCAAGTCTGGCGGGACGTCGGGCCACATGGCCTGATACACGTCCGGAGCCTGCTTCACGAGGTACGATCGGTGCGAGCGGTGAAGAGCCTCATCGCCGAGCCACCGCGGCGTGGTCGGGTTGAGCACGGTACGGGCGAACTCCTCCGGCGAGATCAGCATCACGGCCTCGTCTGCGGACTTGTCGCTGTAGCCGCGGGTGCGGCACTCCATCCCGATGGCGAAGCAGTACGCCGAGAGCAGCGCCTCGTGTCCGCGCCACATCCTCGTGGCGGGCCAGCCCTCGTCCGGCTCGGCACCGACCAGCACCCTCAGCAGCCGCAAGCCCTCGGTCCGTTGTGTCCGCAGACGCTTCCCGTCGAGGCAACGCGCAGTGCCCGCGAAGCTACTGTACGGTAGGAGCGTCTTCACTGCGAAGGTACGGGTCTGAGAACAACCTGTCGTGCTGCTCGAAGCCTAGCGCGTCGACCGCTTCCTGGCAGAGCCCGCAGAGTTCGCCGGTGCGGCTGAGCATGGGGCACGTTCCGAGCTGCACGCGGAGGAAGATCGACACGAGCTCGTAGCGCTGTTCAAGCTCGGTCTTCATCGAACTCCTCCCACACCAGCCGGTCGATCATCGGGTCGTAGCGGTACGTGCCCTCTTCGTGGTCGTGCACCACCACGCCGAGGCTGCCGGCGTGGAGGGCGAACGGCGGCACCGGGATGTCGACGCCGTCCATCGGCCCACCCACGGCCGGGATCGTGGTCGGCTGCATCCTCATCTCCTCGAAGCTTCGCCTCGCCTCGCGGGTCTCGCCGGAGATGAGACCGAAGCAGTACGCGACGATTACGCCCGCGAGGACCGGCACGATGTGCCAGCTCATGGCGTGGATGCCCAGCGTCGCGATGACCGTGGCGAGCAGCAATGCGACGATCGCCCTCACGTGAGCCTCGCCTCCAGCGCCCTCGCCATCACGAACGCCTCGAGCTCGTCTTCCACCATGTCGACGCTCTGGCCCTTCAGCGTGAGCTTCGCCCACTCGAGCGCCTGCTCCTTGTTGCCGCCGAACCCGGTCGCCAGCTTGCGTGCCTCGGACGGTGTCATCCAGGTACACGGTATCCCACACAGCGAGGCGCCGATGGCTGCCGCTGCCTCGAAGTACGCGATGAGGCGAACGGTCTTCATGCTGTACGACACGGACACGCGCTCGATGCACACCTGTTCGACGTCGTGCTCGTGGCAGACGTTGTTCACCAGCGACGAGAGGCTGAAGAGGTTCTCCTCGAGCTCGGCCTTTCTGTCTCGCCTCCACGCCTCTGCGTGCACGAGGAACCCGTCGTTGATCACGGCGAGCCCGGTGACGTAGCTGGCCGGGTCCACCCCCATCGTGATCACTTCTTGCCCCCGTTCGGTTTCGCCCACGGCGGCAGGTAGTCCTCGCCCGCGTTCAGCCGTCTCGTCTCCTCGGCAAGCGCGTCGGCCACGCACCTCCGCAACCTCTTCGGCATGATCGCGATCGCGACGACAGCTCTGAGCTCGATGAACCCGAGAACGATCTGCTCGCGGCTCTTCATCTTCGACCGTCCAGCGGACCGAGGTCGCTGACGACCGTGTGCCATACCTCCCACGACGAGAAGCCGAGAGCTGTGACGAGCTGGTCGCACTCGTGCCAGTGCATCCCTTCGTCTCCGCAGTCCGTCTCCTTGTGGAACTTCAGCAGCATCATGTACGCTGCCCACTCGACGTCCATACGGCGATCTTCATCGTTCGCCAGTCGAAGCTCTTCGTTGTTCACCTGCCACCTCCAGACATGTCGAACTCGTCTCGCCTCATCCGCCAGTCGCGGCTCAGCCGCTCGACGTTCCCGGCGTAGATCTCGCGGAGGGCCTGCAGCATCACGAGCTTGCTACCGTGCTCTGCTGCGCGCCTCTTCCACTCCATCGCCTCGACGTCTGCCTCTGCCTCGGCTCGAAGCACGGTCGCGGGCTTGGCTTTGCCGTCCCCTCCCGTGCGGTCGAGCTGCTTGTACGCCATCGACGTGTGCCTCTCGGCCAGGGCGTCCGCCGCTGCCTGGTCGCTCCTCTCCACGCCGATGAGGTACTGCACCCTCGCCAGCCACGCGTTGAACTCGCTGTGCAGCCGCCGGCACTGGCGGTCGCCGATGCTGGTGAGGTCTCGCGGCATCTCCGGCGGATCGCCCTCGATGGCGGGCGGGATCGGGAAACGCTCCCTCGCCATCATCTCTGCCACCGCTCCGTCGCCCGCCGGCTCGTCGTCGAGCGGTGGAGCCGGCTCTCCGCGGAAGCCCTCGGCCAGCCGCAACAGGGCTTCGGCCTCTGGGACGCGGTCGTCCGATGGGAGGTGCTCAGCCATCAGCAGCAACTTCACTGCCTCGTCGTGCCTCGCGCCCTCTTCCTCGGGGTCGGGCTCCTGGAGCACGCCCATCTCTCGAGCGCGCTCCAGGATCTGACCGACGACGTCCGGCGGCAGTGACCAGCTGGCCCTGGCCGCCGGCACTCTACTCGTCTCCGCTGCTCGCCCGCTCGGAGCGGCCCACCTCGACGATGTGGTCCACGCTGGCGTGCGGAACGGCGACGCGGTAGCCGCGGTCGTCGACCGTGAACACTGCCAGGCCGTTGGCCTCGATCGCCTTCTCGACGTACCGCCGCGCCGTCGAGAAGCCCTGCATCACGCCGATGGTGTTGCCCTGCGTCGTGACGATCTCCGCGAGGTGGTTCGGCTTCGCGGACGCCTTCTTCTTCGTGGTGGTCGTCGTGTTGCTCTTGGGAGCAGTCGCTGCTTCCATCAGGTGGCTCCTTTCGGTCGTTTGTTCCACCTCCCGAGGACGGCCTCACGGGCCTTCGCGAAGTCGTAGCCGGGGCGGACCGACTGTGCCTTCGCGATCCCTGCGCTGTCCTCGAGCCTCGTGACCTCGTTGCGGAGGTCGAACTTGCACACGTCCGCGTGGTCGCACCACTTGCACGGCTCTTGCGTCCACTGCCACGACCGAGGCCGTGCAGGGAGCGTGCCGTCGAGGAAGTGCGCCTTCCAAGCGCCGAGCACTGCCAGCCCGCGCTTCATGCGCTCCTCGTCCCACGGGACCCACACCACTGCCCGGTGGCCCGGGCGCTGGCGGCTCACGTAGAGCAGCACCGCGCCGTCGGCCATCTCCAGGCCCATCTGCTTCCAGCCCATCTCAGCGTGGAACGTGCGGCAGAACATCGTCTGCACGAGCACCTGCCTCACGTGCCCTTCGTCGGGTTCGCGCTTCCCGTAGCTGATCTGGGTCACCACGTCGTGGTCCTTGCCCTTCACGTCGACGGGCAGCACCTTCGCGTAACCCGAGGCGTCGCGGAGGTCGAGCGCTGAGTCGAGGCTACAGGTGAGCCAGTGCTGCCTGTCCTCGAAGTTCGTCTGCAGCGGAGAGTCGGGCGCGGCGGTGAGCAGCCAGCCCATCCTCTCCCAGCGGCGGACGATCTGGGTCTCGATGTCCTTGCCCGCGTCCGCCACCGCCACGAGCCACGGCTGCGCCGGCTTCTCAGGCGGCACGCCCATCATCTCGTACATCGCCTTGCGGGCGCAGGCTCGCTTCTCGGACGGGAAGCCGGAGGCGTGGAACGACGTGTGCCACGGTTGGCCGTGCGGGCTGTCGTCGCTTCCCGTCTTCAGCATCTCCCACGAGAGGTCGTCGTACGCCTCGTCCGTGAGCTTGTCGAGGTCGAAGCCCATCGTCGGAGAGCCGGGCTTCAGGAAGCCGAGCGCGATCCACAGCTGCTTACGACTGATGCCCACGCTTGCGCCTCCTCTCCATCAGCAGCTCGCCGCGCCTCTCGAAGCCGAGCTTCTCGTAGAACGCGTGAGCGTCGACCGTGTGCAGAAGCCAGTCGCACCTCGGCTTCATGTCGAGGGCCGTCTGCACCAGCATCGTCCCGATGCCCTTGCCCCTGAACGCCGGGTCGACCACGACGTCGGCGAGGTACGCCACGGTCGTGTCGTCCGTGACCACGCGGAGGTAGCACACTAGCGTGTCCTTCAGCTCGCCGATCACGAAGCCCGCGAGGTGCAGCCGAGTGTTCATCTGCCTCAGCTTCACGTCGCCTGGACCGTAGTCGTCTCCCCAGCTCGTGTCGGTCAACAGCTCGAGGACACGCACCCAGTCGATCAGGTCCGGGTCAGTGGTGAGCCACAAGGGCTCTCCAGTTGACTCCTGTTGGTCCGGCGACCGTTCACCAATGGGGTATCCTTTGCTCACTTCTCGTGGCCTCCCTGGAGCTCCTGTGAGTTTGCATGCTCCATCGTATCTCTTAGCAGCTGTGGCTGCGACGATCGAGCTATCTTCTGGGCCGTCTTGGAAGACTCGCGCTTCACCGTGATCGGGACGCGCTCCTGCACGGCGATCATCAGGTCGCTCAATCGCATGGTCGCGTAGAGGTCCCCCGCGAGCTCGAAGCACAGGGCCGGGATCGTGTCGCCTCCGCGGCCGCCCGGCGCCTCGACGGCCTCGACGGCCTCGACCATCGTCGTCGTCGTGACGCTGAAGCTCGAGCGCCCGGTCCACTTCAGCGACCAAAGGATGCGACCGCCCTCGAAGTCCATCGTCGCGAACCACTGGTTGCCTGACGCGGGCGTCGGCTTCGCTCCCGTGAGCTCCTCGAACCGCCGCTCGAAGGCGCGGCCGGCCTCGAAGCTGTTGCTCATTCGAGCCCCTCGACGACGCTGATCCGCCAGCCGTCTCCGTCCTTGAGCCGCTCGATCCTCGTCGATGCTGTGAGATCGAGGACGTCGTTGACGGTCGTGTCGTCGGCCGCTTTCTTCACCATGAGGCCGATCACCATCAGCGCGCCAGCCATGCGTTCTTCCTGGCCATCGCCTGGAGTGAGGCCCAACGACACCTGGCCAGCGATGGCGACCGCGAGGCCCAGCTCGATGTGGCTCATCACGCCTTCCTCGACGCGATGGGCTCGTGCTCGACTACGAGGCTGATCACCCTGCCGCGAGCCCTGTCGCGGTCCCAGTCCACGTAGCCCGCGTCGAGCGGAGCCGGCATCTTCATCTTCACCTCGATGCCCACTCCCGCCAGGTCGGCTCTCGCCTTCTCGTACTCGGCGAACGCTTCTTCCGCCAGCCCAGCTACTCGGCGGAGCTCCACCTCTGCCTCCTCGAAGGCTCTGATCGCAACGCTCGGGTCCAACGTCTCCTCCTCAGTCATCGTAGGGCTCCTGCAGAGTCGAGCACCTTCGCCAGCGAGCGGAACTCGAGCGTGTCGTAGAGTGACCGCAGCGCGTCTCTGTCGACCGTCGGCTCGCAGACGAAGAACGACTCGTCAGTGCGCTTCTTCACGAGCGCCAGGTTCCTCAGCGCCTCGTGGTACTGCTCGACCGATAAGTTGGCCTGCACGTGCGCAAGAGCACGCCCGTTCGGGGGCATGCTCTGCATCAGCTTCTTCGCCTTCGCCGGCATCAGCACCCGGGGGACGTTGTCCGACGGGTCGCCGGCCACCGCGAGGTAGATCTCGTACAGCGACGGCTTGAAGCCGAACATCGAGACGAAGTCGTCTTCGCCGAAGCGCTTGTCGCCCCACACCAGCTCAGTCCTCGAGTCGAGCAGCGAGCGGAAGTCGTGGTCGCGGCTGAGGATGAACTGCCTGTGGCCCCGTTCCCTCATGTGCACGAAGGCGATCGCGTCGTCCGCTTCGAGGCCCTCGCCCCAGATCACGCGAACTCCGCGAGCCTTGGCCCACTCGAAGAGCAGGTCGTGGTGCTGCTCGTGCCACCGCGCCACGCTAGGAGCGTCCGGGTCGCGGTTGGCCTTGTACACGTCCGGCGCGAACTTCTGCCGCACGCTCTGGCCACCGCCCTCGAGGGCGAACCACACGCGGTCGATCGAGCGCTTGTTCACCTGCGACTCGATGCTGCGGATCACCCCGTAGAGGGCTCCTGTCGGGAAGCCGTCGGACCTGCACAGCTTCCCGCTCGTGGCGTTGCACGCGGCGTAGAGGTTGTAGCCGTCTACGACGAGGACGTTCATGCGTCGACCACGTTCCAGCAGAAGTGGCAGTAGTCGGCGCCGTCGAGCTTCCGCGCCTTCTTCTCCTTGAGCCACCCTGCCGTGCCCTTCCCGGCGAACTTCACAGACTTCTTCGGGACGTCAGAGTGCATCAGCCTCGGGCAGCCCTTCCGCGAGTGGATCACCGGCGGCCGGCTGTTCCGCTGCCAGATGAGGACGCGCATCACGCGACCTCGGTGACCGACGGCGCGCCCTCGGCGGTGCCGTAGCTGTAGCGGTACTTCAGCACGATCGTGACCGTCTGCTCCTGGCCAGGCTCGACGTTCACGCCGAAGTCCAGCATCGACTGCAGCATCTCGAGCTCCTCGGCATTGATGCCCTTCTCGTTGGCCTGCACCCCGAGCGCGTCGCCGTACACGCCCGTGACGACGTGGACGCGGAGCTCCTCGTGGAGGCCCTCCCTGCGAGCGCGGTCGACGTCGTACATCAGCCCCTCAGGGTCGATGCCCTCCGGTACCTCGATGTTCCTCTTCACAGCCCCTCCGTTCTGGTCTGCCGCCGCGCCCATCGCGCAGCGGACCATGTCATTATACCATGTCCAGCTGCTGCTAGGCTTGCTGGAGCAGCTTGGAGCGGATGTCGTCACGAAGCGCAGCGTCCGCCTCGATGTGAGCCCGGAGCTTGCCCTCGCCGTGGAGCTTCGTCCCGTCAGGCATCTCGTAGCGGCCGGCCGACGTCGTCTTCGCGACGTCCAGGTACTTGGCTGCCTTGGCGTACTCGAACGCCTCGTCGAGGCTCGTCGTCGAGAAGTCGTATCGCATCCTTGCTGGGCGTAGCGGCCTGCTCACTCGGCTCTTCTCGCAGCGGCAGACGATCTCGAAGCCGTCGGGCTCGACGTCGCCAGCGAGCGATGCGACGGAACCGCCACGGTTGTCCGGGCTGAGGTGGCCGTGGGCGTCTCGGAACAGCCACGGCCCGCGCTTGAAGTGCACGGTGCACGACGAGAGGTGCTCGATGAAGCGGCCGCCAGGCGGCTTCTCCACGGGGCCGAAGCCCGAGGCGTGGTTCACCATGATCAGCAAGTTCTCGTTCGAGTCGAAGCGCTCGAGGACTCGTCGGAACACCTTGCCCCACGCCCTGGGCGCGAGCGCCATCTGCCAGTCCTCGAGCTTGGCTCCGAGCTCGTCGATCGAGACGGCGGCGTTGATGCTGTCGATCACGAAGTAGTGCATCACGCCGACGAGGGACTCGAGCACCTTGCCCACTCCCTCGATCGTGCCCTCGTCCACGACCATCAGCTTCTTCGTGTCCACGCCCATCTTCTGCACGTACACGGGATCGTACTGCTTCTCGACGTTGAAGTAGGCGCCGAGCATCCCCATCCGCTGGCACTCTCTCACGGTCCGCCAGCACGTCAGCGACTTGCCCGACGACCACCCGCCCCAGAAGTGGGAGATGCGGCCGATGGGCACGCCGCCTCCCGTGGCGTAGTCGAGCTCCAACGAGCCCGTCGACACGCGGCTCACCGGCTGGTTCGTGGCTCCGTCGTGCACTGCTCCGGGGTACTGCCTCTCGATCGCGTCGAGCACCGCGTCGAGCTGCGTCGTGTCGACCATCAGCCCTCCAGGTCCTTGATCACTGCCTCGACGGTGGCGAACTGTCCGGCGAGGACGGTCGAGAGGTCGCGGTCGAGCTTGCCGAACACGAGGATCGACTGCCCGTTGACCAGCACCCCGTTCGCCCTCGAATACTCCCTCGGGAAGAACGTGACCCTGTACTCGTCCGCTCCGAACGCTAGCGACACGAACGCCATCTGCTCCTTCTTCGTCTTCGTGACGATCACCTTCACGTCGGTGATCTCGCCGCCGACGATCACGTCGTCGCCGCGCTTCATCTTGTCGAGCTCATCGAGCCGTTTCACTCGCTCACGGATCACACGGTCGTAGGCCTGCGCGCGGTTGCTCAGTGACAGCGGCACGTCGATGCGGTTCCTCTCCGCCTCGGCCATCTCGTCGAGGTTCCACGTCGCTCGTCCACCGATCTCGTCGAAGGCGCCCGCCTCCTCGAGCGCTCTCACCACGCCCGCGTGGACCATGCGCTTGGTGCAGCGGCTCCTCACGTCGTCGACGCTGGTGAACTTGCCTCCCTCGAAGCGGGCCCTCACGATCTCGCGGACCGCCACTACGCCGACGTCCTTCACCGCGTCGAGGCCGAAGCGGATGCCGTCCTCCGTGACCGTGAAGCCCTTGCCAGACGAGTTGATGCTCGGCGGGAGGACGACCACCCCGCGGACGACGGCCTCGCGGATGATGCTGCGCTTCTTCTTCGGCTCGTACGTGAGCAGGGCCGCGTAGAGGTACTTCGGCCAGTGGTGCTTCAGCCAGTGGCCCTGGTAGGCTCCGAGGCTGTAGCACGCCGAGTGCGACTTGTTGAACCCGTACCGCGTCATGGCCTGCAGCTGGGCCCACACGCTCTCGGCCTGGCGGCGCGTGAGCTTGGCAACTGACGTCGCGTGGTCGAGGAAGCGGTCGCTGAGCTCGTTCATGCGGATCTCGCCGCGCCTCGTGTTGAGCTTGTTGCTGTGCCACTTCGTCATCACCTTGCGTACCTCGTCCGCCTCGGAGGCCGAGAAGCCGCCGAGGGCCTGGGCGATCTGCATCACCTGCTCCTGGTACGTGATGATCCCGTACGTCTCGTCGAGGAACTGCGCCATCGCCGGGTGCAGGTGCTTCCAGCGCTCTCGCCCGTGCTTTCGCTTGGCGTACGACCACAGCACGCCGGCCTCCATCGGCCCGGGCCGGTACAGAGCGTTGACCGCGGTGACGTCGCCGAGCCAGTCCGGGCTCACGTCCTTCAGCAGCGCGCTGATGCCGCGGCTCTCGAACTGGAACACGCCGAGGTTGTGCATCGAGGCGAACGCCGCGATCACGTCTGGCTCCACGTCCCTCGGATCCTCGATCACCGGGAACTGCTTCACGCTGTAGAAGTCGACGTCGACTCCCTCGAACTCCTTGATCAGCCTAGCCGCGTGCGCCTTGATCGTGAGGTCGTCGAGAGCAAGCACGTCGATCTTCAGGAAGCCGTGCTCCGTGATGATCGGGAAGCTCGCCCTCTCGGACCACGCCGTCACGAACTGCCCGCCGGCCGCTCGCATGGTGGGCATGTACTCGGAGACGGGCTTGTCAGTGACCACGACTCCGGCCGGGTGCTTCCCCGACACCCGCACCTGGCCCTCGAGCCTGATGGCGTGCTGCCAGGCCTCCGGGTACTTCTCCGCCCAACCCTTCAGCCTCGGGCTCACGTCGATGAGGTGCTCGAGGCGGACGTTGCCCATCTCCTCCAGCTCCACCTCCTCCACCGACGTCTCGAACGTGTCGGTCACCCGCTTCGTCTCCATGAAGTCGATGTTCAGCACCCTCGCCACGGTCTGCACCGCCGACGACATCCCGTACGTCTGGAACGCGGCCACGTTGGCTACCCTGTCCGCGCCCCACGTCTCTCGGAGGTGCTCCACCACCTCGGCTCGGCGGTCGTGCTGGAAGTCGATGTCGATGTCCGGCATCTCCTTGCGATCCGGGTTCATGAAGCGCTCGAAAAGCAGCCCGTGGCCGATCGGGTCGATGGCGGTGATCTTCGTGAGGTACGCGACGAGCGAGCCGGCCGCAGAGCCTCGCCCGCTGCCGACGAGGATGCCGTTGTCCTTCGCCCAGCGCACGAGCTCGCCGATGATGGCGAAGTAGTCGAGCGTCCCGGCGTTCCGCAGCACCTTGAGCTCGTGCTCCATGCGCTTGCGGTAGGCCGGGTGGCTCTTCTTGCGGATGCGCACCAGCCCTTCCTCGCACCACGTGCGGATCAGCGACTCCGCGTCGCCGAGCACGGCCTTGGCCGTCGGCAGCTTCACCGACTTGTCGACCTCGAATGGCTTCACGCTCTCCGCGATGGCCACCGTGTTGTCGACGGCCTCCTCGACGCACGGGAACGGCAGCGTCGGGTGGTTCTTCTTGAACGCTGCCATCACCTGCTGCCTCGTCATCTGGTAGAACGTGTCGCCGGTGAACGCCATGTAGTCGTCGCCCTGCTCCTCGGCTTTCGCCCTCGTCTTCAGCGACTGGCCGGTGCGGCTCATCACAAGCACGTCGTGAGTCGTGCTCCACTCCCTGCGCGGGTAGTGAGCGTCCGTCGTGGCGACGAGGGGAAGCGAGTGCTCGGAGGCGATGCGCACCAGCTCGGCGTTGGCCGACACCTGTGCGTCGATCGCGTGCGGCTGGATCTCGACGAAGAGGTCGTCCCGGAACACGCTCTTCATCCGCTGCAGCAGGGAGGAGGGGTCTCCCTCTCCGAGCACCGCCTTCGCCACGATGCCGGAGAGGCACGACGTCGTGGCTATCACGCCCTTGCTGTGCTTCTTCAGCAGGGCCCAGTCGACGCAGGGCTTGTAGTAGAAGCCGCTCGCCCACGCCTCGGTCGTCAGACGCATCAGGCTGTGCCACCCGTCCTCGTCCTTGGCGAGCAGCAGCAGGTGGTAGTACGAGCGGTTCTCCTCTCGGTGCTTCGTGCGCTCCTCGCGGAAGTACGCCTCGACTCCGACGATGGGCTTCACTCCGCGAGCGGTGCACTCCTTGATGTGGTGCAACGCGCCGCTGAGGTTGCCGTGGTCGGTGAGGGCGAGCGAGCCCGCGCCGATCTCTGCCGCCATCTCCGCGTGGTCGACCGCCGTGCCGAGGCCGTCGAGCAGCGAGTATTCTCCGTGAACGTGAAGATTCACGAAGCCCTTCACCACAGCGCGTCCCACCCGGCCTCGACTGCGACGAGCGCCCAGAGGAACGCGGCCACGAACAAGACGCAGAGGAACACGAGCATCGCCATCGCGCCGAAACCGATGGCCGCTGGCTTCTCCCTCCCCACCCTCTTCCTCCCTCCGTTAGTCGTTGTCATTCTATCTCACAACGGGAGCTTGTGCGGCGCCGATGTCCCAGGTCCTGAGCGCGCCAGACACCATGAGCTCCACGATCGGGCAGCCGCGATCGTTGGAGATCGACGAGGGCCCGAGAGGAGATGCAGCGCACGCGTCCATCGCCGGTGGCCAGGCAGCCTTTGCCTCCTCGAGGGTGAGGTTCACGGGCTGCATCTCCTCCTGGAACGAGCGGTACGTCTCGGCCCTGATGGCCCCTTCGCGATGGGTGTTCGCGAGGTACCACTCGTAGCTGGCTCGGTTCGTCGCCCACTCCCGCTTGAAGTAGGCGTGGAGCGACATCGCGTGCCACGTGAGCACACCGAGCTTCATCTGCAGAGAGTTGGCGACGAGCTCTTGCAGGGTGCTGAAGAGGAACACGTCGTACGGGAGGATCGTCACGGACTGGCTGCGCATCACCACGTGCATGTCGAGGTGGCGTTCTCGGTTGCGGAGGCCGAAGCCCAGCGTGCAGGGCACGTCTTTGCCCTCTCGACTGTACGCGTCGAACTCGCCCGTCTCTGGGTCGACGTCGATGAGATCGTCGATGGCTTCCCAGATGGGCACCCACGCTCGCCGCGTGGACGTGTCGTAGAAGAACAGCTGCATCGCCTCCTGCAGCCGCAGGTCCCAGCGCTGGCCGTAGTTGGCACCGTGGAACGTCTGCCCGTTGTCGGACATGAAGCGGCCGTTCGGGTTCCACCAACAGATCGACTCGACGTCGTTGCGCTTGTCGAGGTTCCACGCCACGGACGCGGCGCAGTAGCCGAGGCGGATGTCGCGAGCCGGGTTGCGGACGATCCTCGCTCGCGGCTTCGTCAGCTGCGCCGTCCACCCGATCACTTCGAGCGTCTCTTGCCCTCGAGGAGACGACCTCGTCCCGTGGCTGAACACTTCGGTGTACGCACCGAAGAGCATCTCGTCCATGTTGCTGTAGCGTTTCACTGCAGCTCGTCCATCGTGATCCCCGCCTCCTTGGCCAGCTCGAACGTCCTGTCGTCTGCGTACCTCGACGAGTACACCACTCGTGCGATGCTCGCGTTGACGATCATCCGCATGCAGCGGTGGCATGGGCTCGTCAGCGTGTACATCGTGCCGCCCTCTGGCGATGCTCCGCTGAGGGACGCCTGCACGATGGCGTTCTCCTCGGCGTGGACGTCGTCGCACGCGTCGAGGAACTGCCCGCTCTGCACCTGGTGGCGCAGCCTCGTGCACTCGGTCGGGTGCTTGCACCCCTTGGGCGCGCCGTTGTAGCCCGTCGCGATCACGTGGCCCGACGAGTTCACCAGCACGGCACCGTTCCGCCTCGAGAGGCAGGTCGCCCTCCTCGACACGGTCCTCGCCACGCCGATGTACGTCTCCTCCTTCGACGGCCTGTGGCTGGCAAGCTCGAGGCCGATCGCCTCGACGTGGGACTCCACCGGAGCGGTCGCGTCGAGCTGGATCCAGCGCATCGCCGTCCTCTTCACGTACTCGAGGTACAGCGCGTCGAGCTCGGAGAACACGCCGTTGTCCCACTGCGTGTCCCGGCCCTTCGCGTCCCACGGGCTGTTGAACCGAAGCAGCACGCCGAGGTGAGGGACTCCGGCCACCTGCCTGTCGATGCGGTCGAGCTCCAACTGGTCGTACTCCCTCTTCCGCAGCGCCGTGCCGTAGACGTACTCGGACGGGAAGCTGCGGTCGAAGATCACCTCGGCTCCGACGCAGATCGCCATGGCGACGGCGGCCCTGTCCTCCGCCTGGCTCTCCTCCACGGCCTGTCCGGCCAGGGGCGAGCGCGGACACGTGTACAATGGGATGCCGAAGCGCTCGCTGATGGCTGTGCCAAGCGTCGTCTTGCCGGTGCCGTCAACGAATCCCCTCGAGGATGATGATCACGAGGGCGGACCACCTCCTTGACGAGCACGGCGAGCTTCCCAGGCTTTGCGTTGAGACGCTGATGCTCTTTCGCGGGCGCCGGGCTTTTCCCAGCGACGTTTTGCGCTCTCAGAGTGGTCGAAGTTCCATCCCTTGGCTGGCCCTCGGCCGTTCTTCCACATCGCTTTCGCTCCCTTGTGCGAGTTGCAAGCCATGTGAAGCAACGCGAGGTTGTTCGGCATGTGGTCGCCGCCATCGATGATCTCGACGATGTGGTCTATGGTGATGCCGTCTCTCTGCTTCCTGCCGCCCGTCTTCGGAGCAAACTCTCGCGAGGGCAAGATGCAGTCCTCGTACGAGCACTCGATCTTTGTCAGGTACCCGAGCTCGATCAGCGCGTGCCCTATCATCGGGATCGCTGGGTTTGCTCCCTCACACAGCTCATCGAGCTTCTCATGCAACCCCTCGAGGATGATGATCACGAGAGCTTCGTCCTCCCTCCGCTTCGCATGGCCACCATCTTCTCGGCTCCCTCCCTGCACGCCGAGTCGTCCCTGCAGAAGCGGATCGTCGCCGGAATCGGCATCACGCCGGGCGGAGACGGAGCAGGGTACGTCACGTCCTCGAGGTCTTCAGCTGCCCGCGGCTTCCCGCAGACGAAGCACGCTCCGGCCGCCACGTCGCTGAGCCTCACGGTGCCACTCCCAGCTCGTCCATGATCAGCTGCACCAGCTCTGGGATGAACTGCATCGGGTCCTCCTTCGCCTCCCATCCGAACACCTTGCGAGCTCTGCTCGTGTCGGGCACTCGACGCTCCACGTCCTCGTAGCCGTGGCCGAAGAGATCGACGCCCGCGATCCAGCGGATCTCCGGCCTCTTGCCCGTGCGCTTCAGCACCTCGCTCTGCACGATCTCCGCGACGTCGACCATCGAGAGCTCGATCGTCGAGCCGAGGTTCATCGTGAAGTCCCGCTTCCAGAGGTCGGGGTCCGTCTTCTTCATGAACATCGCGCCCATCAGCGGCACGACGAAGTCGCGGCTGTGGGTGAAGCACCTCGTCTGTCCGCCCGGAGCGGAGACGTAGATGGTGCCCTGTTCGATCGCGTCGCCCGTCATCTTCGTGAGCACTCGGCCGGCGCCGGGCTTGTCGATGCCGGGCCCCACGAAGTTGAAGAAGCGGAACACGGTGTGCCTCACGTCGTAGCGGGCAGAGTACGCCGCGAGGTAGTGCTCGGCCACAGCCTTCGACATGGCGTAGCACCACCTCGTGTTCTTCACCGGTCCGAAGACGAGGTCGCTCTCGTCCTCGTGGAACGGGACGTGCGGGTTCTTGCCGTACACCTCCGACGTCGACGAGTAGATGATCCGCGGCCTGTGGGCGGACCACACGACGATGCGCTCGAGGATGTTGATCAGCCCGAGGAGGTTGAGGTTGAGCACCTCGATCGTCTCCTCGAGGTAGCGCTTCGGGTCGGCGATGCCGGCGAAGTGGTACACCGCGTCGACCGCCAAGAAGTCGGACCTCAACGGCTGGTGAACGTCGTACTCGTGGAACGTGAAGCGGTTGCCGTTGTCGATCGCCGTCTCCAGCCCGTGCGTGAGGTCGGATGGCGCCAGGTCCACGCCGAAGACGCGGACGCGGTACTGCTCTTGCTGCATCAACGCCCGAGCCAGCTGGCCTCCCACGAAGCCGGCAGCTCCGGTGATGGTGCACGCGAAGTCGTACGTCCTAGGCAGCGTCCTCTCTGCTTCTAGCACTGGCCACCTCCTCGATCGTGTCTCTCACCCGTCCGATGTTAGCCTGGACCGAGCGGTTCTCTATCAGCCACTTCGCCTGGTCTTGCAGCACGGACACGCTCGGGTATCGCTCGCTCCTCAGGGCCTGCATCATCCCTTGGAGCGCCTCCTTGATCGTCTCCGGGTCGACCTGCCACAGCGAGATCGTCGACGCCACCAGGTGCTCCTCGAACGCGTGCGTGATGACGTGATTGCCCGCAGTGATCGCCTCGCAGTACCCGAGCGAGTAGATGTGGCTCTGCGGGTAGAGGATCGGCACGATGTCCGACATCCACAGCGATCGAAGGTAGTCCTCCCTCCCGTCGTTGCCCACCTCGGTCACGAACGGGCCCTGCGCCCTGATCCAGCTCTCCTCCTGCGCTTCGTTCGGGTTCTGCACCCACACCTCGAAGCGCTCGCCCTCGCCCCACAGCAGCCGGCAGGCCTGGAAGAACTCCTCGTAGTGGGTGCGCTGGTTGTCGCTCAGCCGTGAGATGAAGTTGATCACCGGCAGCTTCCGCTTCCTGCTGTACCGCTTCGAGTCGGTGCCGAACACCTTCGAGTCGCGCGGGTCGTAGATCGCGTTCCACACCGGCATCCCGCAGGGAGGAGACGGGTCGACGGCCACCGTCGCGGCCGCAGCCTTGAGCCACTCCTGCTTCATCCCCTCAAGCGGGAAGGCGAGAGCGTCCGACGCCAGCGAGCCGTCGATCTGCCGCAGCATGTAGCGCACGAGCTCCGGCACCCTCGTCTGGTCGTAGAGGTCGACGTGCTCCACCATGCTGATGATCGGGAAGCGGACCTCAGTCCACTGCTGGGCCACCCTCATCGGCCTCGCCAGCTCGGGCACCTCGAGCAGCATCACGTCGAAGCGCTCGCCATTCTCGAGGAAACGGAACACTTCCCGCATCGGGAAGAAGTAGCGGCCCTGGAGGACGTTGTCCATCCACGGCAACGGGTAGAGGCTGATGCCGCGCTTGGGCAGGCCCTCCGCGAAGTCGATGTCGAGGCCCTCGTTGCCGGGCACGAGCCACGTCCACTCCCACTCGTCCGGCAGGGCCTCCACGTACGCGCGCATCTTCGTGACTTGCGCGTCCTTCTGGAACAGCCAGCGGTTGTCGACGTACGACCGCATGGACAGCTGCGGTCACGGCCAGTAGAGCAGCTTGAGACTTCTACCGGACACGGGGCATCACCTCCTTCAGCTCGTGCTCCCAGATGATGTCCACCGCATAGCCCTTCGATTCGAGGAACTTTCGCCTTCGCATGTCACTTGCTCGAACCCCGTTGTCCCTGAACCCGCAACGCTTGCATCGGTGCCACCAGCACCCGTGAAACTCAACGACCAAATCGTCGATGAGGAAGTCGACAGTGTAGCTTCCTACTCGTGCGTGCCACACGTACGAAACGCCAAGCGCATCAAGCCGATCGATGAGAAACTGTTCGCAACGCGACGCTTCGTTCGGTTTCACATAGCGGACTCGTCCCTCTTCGTGTTGGCGCATAGCGGCCACAGACAGCTTATCCTTGGTAGCTTGGGGCGTGACGTATCCCCTTTTAGCAGCAGCGATCTTCGCATTGTGTTCAGCCGTCCGCTTCACGGCGTCGAGCTCTTCGACTGCTCCAGCGCGGACACCCTCGCCTCGAGGTTGCTCTCGGCCTCGGCTGCTGTCTGGTCGTTGCGCTGCAGCTGGATCACCTGTGCGGTGAGGCTCGAGACGTTCCCTCGCAGCTGCTTGACCTGGCGCTCGAGCTTCGCCACTCGAGCCGGGATCGTGCTCGGCGTCGCCGCGCTAGCGGTCATCCGCACGAACACGAACGCGAGCACCGCCGCTGCTATCACCGTCAGCACGACGGGCTTCACCTCGACTGCCCCAGCCACATCTGAAGCATCTGCAGGAACGCCAGCGCGCTGTCCCTCCGCATCGTCACCGGCACCGGAGCCACGCCGCCGAGCTTCACGATCTCGAGCCGCAGCTCGGTCGGGTCTCCGTCGACGTGGATCAGGTCACCGCCGTCACATGAGGCTGTCCCGATAGGTGGCACTCATCCTCCTCTCCATGTACGCTCTGAGCTCCTTGTCCTCCGGCTCGATGCTGTCGTCGCGGAGGACGAAGAGGCGGTAGCTGTCGCTCGCGTACTTGCCCACGCCCGGCAGCTCCATCACGTCGGACCCGTCCGGGACGTCGTGGTCCAGCCGCCAGTCCACCCACCGCCTCGAGAGCCTGATCAGGATCGACGCTCGGCGCTTGTAGAGGCCCAACGGCCTCAGCAGTTCGCTGAGCTCGACCTCGTCCGCCGCGGCCATCGCATGCGCGGACGGCCACAGCCTGAACAGCTCGTCGATCACTCGATCGACCTGACGTCGTGCGGTCTGGTTTAGCAGCACGCAAGCGACCAGCAGCTTCCATGGGTCGGAGCGGAACCGCTCCTGCAACAGCTGCGCGTGCGGCATCAGCGCTGTCCCGTGGAGCCGAAGCGGCCCTCGCCCCGGGGCGTGTCCTCGAGCTCCGTCACCACCGACCAGCCGGCGGCCATCGGATCGGGCGGCACGATGCTCAGCACGAGGAGGGAGCAGAGCCTGTCTCCGCGCTGCAGCTCGACCAGCTCCTCGGCGGCGGTGCACACGCAGTGGATCTCGCCGCGGTAGCCGGAGTCGACCTTGCCCTCGTGGATGAACAGGCCCCTGTCGAGCTGCGTCGACGAGCGACCGGTGATCCAGCCCACCGTGTCGCGGGGGATGGCGATGGCGACGCCCAATGGCACCGCCACCGTCTTCCCCACGTGGAGGCGCTGGTCGTTCCTCGCCCTGAGGTCCACACCAGCGTCTCCCTCCCGGGCGGGGAGGAAGCCCTCCTCGATCTCGTCTGCGTAGAGCTCCTCGTCCAGCGGCAGGATCCTAAGCATCGTCACGCTTCTTCCTGAACGGGTTGATCTCGTCCGCCTCGTCGACCTGTCCGTTGCCGTCGGGTGGCCGCTGGGCCGGAGTGCCCTTGCCCCAGTCCTCGTACTCGGCCGGCGTGATCCGCGGCACGAGGTCCTCCTTTCCCGCAGCCAGCTCCTTGTCGGCCTTGCTCATCGCCTTCGGGCCACCGTCCGGGTCCGACGGGAAGATCTGCCACGTCGTGTTCAGCTGCTCGCCCTTCCTCGTGACCACGAAGTCGCGGCTCATCAGCCCCTTGAACGCGGCGTCGATGCCGTCGAGCTCGGTGAACACCTGGAAGCCGCCCCTCCACGTGGCGAGGATGTCCTCCCGGTGGTCGAGCACGAGCTGGTTGCCCTCCTTGACGAGGCGGCCCTCTTCGTTCGTCTTCCACACCGGGCCGTCTCGCCAGATGATGTTGATGAAGCCCACGACCTTGCGCCGCAGGCCCTGCTGGCAGCCCGGACACGAGTCGCGGTCGCTCCCGTCCTGGTTACGGCACGGCTCGTCGTCTCCGAAGTTCTGCCCCTCCTTGGGCGCCAGCTGGTGGAACCACGCCCACGTCACGTCGTCGCCCTGCTCGAGGAAGCGGACGGTCGCTGACTCGCCGTCCTTCATCCTGAACCACTGCGTCCACGGTCCTCCGCCGCCCTGCCGCCTGGCCTCGATGTCGGCTGCGGCTTCGCGGAACTTTGCGAACCCTTTGGGCATCGCCCCTCCTTCGGGTCGGTTACGGTGTCATACTAACAAGTCGCCGGCGAAGCGGTGAGATCGCCGAATCCACAGCAGCAGCCAGCTCTTGCGGTGGCATCTCGCAAGGGTCACCGCTGTGCCCCTCGACCACCGCGACCGGCATGAACGGCTCGAGCTGAGCCGCCACTTTCAGCGCGCCGATGCTGCCAGCGTCGTCCGGATCGAAGAGCACGACGGCGGAGCGGGCAGTGTCCCTGATCAGGCTGAGCTGCCGGGTGGAGAAGCTCGAGCCGCCTACCGCGACTCCGCCGTCGATCCCTGCCTCGCCCACGGCCATGGCGTCGAACTCGCCCTCGCAGACGACCGCGCGGTCGCCGACGAGGCGATTGAGGCCGAACACGACGGTCGACACTGGGTACGGCTCGAAGCCGTAGCCGCCGCGCGTCCGCGTGTTGCCGAGGACGAGGTACTTCGGGTGCTGGTCCGGGAGGACCGCGCGACCCTTGAACCCTACGAGCCGACCGACCAGATCATGGACCGGGATGCTGACTCGGCAAGTGGCGGAGTCCCACCCCACCTCCCACGAGTCGAGCGTGGCCGGCTCGAGCTTGTCGAGCGGGACCCTGAACGGGTGATCCTGCGGGACCAGCTTCGAGGCCTTGTCCCAGTCGATCAGCCTCTGGTCCACGAACTCTCTCGGGAGCTCACAGGGGTCCTCCTGAGACACCGCGTCCTTCGAGCTAAGGATTCCCCTTATCTCGTCCCAGATGGACCCCTGGGGCTCTCTGAAGTCCGAGCCGTACTGCTCCCGTAGCCACCGAGCTGCGCGCATCGGCGACACGCCCTCCAACATCGAGACGAACGTGATAGCGTTGCCGCTGCGGTTGCAGCCCCAGCAGTGGAACATCGTCGTGCCCTGCTGCATCGACGTCGACGGGTGGGCGTCTCCGTACATGTGTCCGGGGAATGGACAACGGTAGACGACCTCGTCCGATTCGTGGCGGACGACCTCGACGCCGAGCTGTTCGAGCATGTCGACGACGTCTACGCGGGCGAGGTCTAGCAAGTCGAGCTCATCACGTAGGTGAGGTACTTGTAGCAGTCCGTGTAGTGGTCGCGCTGGTGGCCGGTCGAGTCCGTGTACGGCGAGCCGTACTTCGGTTTCCCTGCCTTGAGCCACGCCGCTGCTCCGCCGCTGCCCTGGTTGTACGAGACGACCGCAGCATCCCAGTCCATCAGGTGGGAGAACGACGCGTTGAGGTAGTCCGCAGCCCAGGGCACCGCGAACGTCGGGCTCCACGCCTGCTGGAACGTGACGTCAGTGTGGAACGGCATGTGGATCTGAGCGTAGCCCTCGTCTGCGGCGTCGGACACGCCCTGTGCCACCGGGTCGTTGTCCGACTCCAGCGAGATCAGCTTGCAGAGCCTGAAGTCCGGCACGTTCTTCTGCTGGCCGACGTCGAGCTTGCGCTTCTTCGACAGCGCCGAGCCCGTCAGCGGGCCGAGCACGCCGTCGGGGTCGAGCCCTATCGCACGCTGGAACTCCCTCAGCCTGGCATCGATGGCGCCGCCGAAGAACGGCAGGTCCGGGACGATGTCCTTCCCGTAGCCGTTGTAGATCAGCTCGCCCTTCCAGGCGAGGATGCCGCATGCGAACCTGCCTATCGGGTCGGAACGCCCGTCGTCGCCCTTCCGCCAGTAGTGCCACCATCCACCTAGCCCGCTCACTTCACACCTCCTCTGTTGTGATCTCCACTCGCTTCACGCAGATGCAGTCGTCCGGGAACTCGCGGCACTTGACGCAGAGCCCACGCTCGTCGACCTGCACCGGCCTCACGGGCTTCACCATGTACTCGGGCCGAGTGCGCGTCGCCGTCTCCGGCTCCTCGTACGGCCGCGATCTCGAGTACGGGAACTCCGAGGTCGACGCCGAGAACGTGAAGGGCGTCCCGAACGAGACGGTGGCCGTCACTTCGCATCTGGCCTCTTCGCTCCGCCGAACATCATCGAGTCGGTCCACGGTTCGAAGCGCATTGCGTCCACGTCCCAGCGCATCGACACGGTGGCGATCGGCCCGTCGCGGTTCTTCAGCATCCGCAGCTCCATCTTCCGCAGTTCCCTCATCGACGAGTCGGCGTGGAGGCCGAGCACGATGTCCGAGTCCTGCCCGATCGACCGAGAGTACGCGATGTTGTGCAGCTCTGCGCCCTCGGTCGCGCCGCCGATGTTCGTCTGCGCCACAGCGATGATCGGCACCTTCAGCGACCGGCTCTGCTGCTTCAGCGCCTTCGTGATCGAGGTGACTCGTTCCCAGATCGACTGCCCGTCGCGCGAGTCCATCAACGAGACGTAGTCGATGGCCACGAGGCCGGGCTTGTGGCGGACCGTCTCGGCGTACACCGTCTCTGCCGAACAGCGGCCGACGTCGTCGATGACCACGATGTCGGAGCTCGCCTTCTCAGCGCGGTCAGCCTGCCTCTTCCACTCCTCGACGGACCGCTTGTCGAGCGTCCCGGACTTCAGCGCCATGTACGAGAAGTGGGTCGCGAGCGTGTCGAACTTGCGGAACAGCGCCTCCTTCTCCATCTCGAGGCTGAACACGAGCGGAGCGTCCACGCCCGTGACGTAGGCCTGCCACACCAGGTACTGCATCAGCGTCGACTTGCCGGTACCCTGCCACCCTGCGATCGACAGCAGCTCGTGGGGCTGCACGCCCTGCGTGATCTTGTCGAAGTCCGGGATGCCCAGCGGGATGCCCGTCTTCGAGCCGCGCTTCAGCTTGTCGTGGTAGTCCGCGATCCGCTGCTTCATCTGCGAGAAGCGGCCGACGCTGGGAGACGGGACCGCCTGCGCCAGCTCCTGCGCCCTGTAGAGGAACAGCTCGTCGATGCGCTGCACCTCCCTCTCGTCGTTGGCCGCGTCCGCCAGCTCTCGGAGCGCCTCGATGGCCAGCCTCCGCTTCGCGGCGACGATGAACTTCTCGAGGACGAACGACAGCGGCTCAGTGGCCGGGTCGATGCGGACCTGCGGGAACTGGGCCCTCACCACCCTCAACGTAGCGGGCTGCTTGTGCTTCACCAGGTGGTCGCGGAGGAACTCCCACACTTGGCGGCACTCGGGATCGGCGAAGTGCTGTGGCTGAACGCCCTTGGCGATGAGCTCGGTCACGGCGTCGCCGTGGACGGCCTTCGCCACCAGCATCCGCTCGGCGTCGAGCGTCGTCATCTCTTCTCCCGGGGCGGCTGCTCGGGATCACCCATCGGAGGGGTTCGTCCGGGCAGTGCCCGAAGCGGCTGACCAGGCCCACAGCCGCCCCGGCGTGTCGTCGGCTTCACGACGCCGACTGCGTGATCTCGTTCTGACCCTGCTTGACCAGCTCGAGTATCGCCTCGCGCTCCTCGGAGATCACCTGCTCGGCCAGCTCGAGGTTGCTCCGCAGCGCGGCGGCGATCGACTCGTCGTCGTCGGGCACGAACCGGGTGATGCTGGCCGGTCCCAGGTCGACGTTGCTGTACTTCGGGAGGCCCACCTTCTCAGAGCAGCCCATGGTGACGAGTGCCATCGGCTTGCCCTTGTCGTCGACGGGCCAGTTGCCTGTTGCTGTTGTCATGTCCCCTCCTCGGTCGGGAGGCTACGCCGCAGCGGCCTCCGGGTCCTTGAAGTGCTTCCGGGGCCGGCGCATGGCCTCGAGGTGCTGGTGCATCTTCACGGTGTCGGGCTGGTAGTGGGAGAGCCCCTTTCCAGGGTAGATGTTGCGCTCCTCCATCCACTGCTTGATGCCCTCGACCTGATCGGGCCTCCAGCACCGCCACCGCCTGCTGTTGCGAGCGACGGGCCTCAGCGCCTTCGGCAGGATGCCCCGCCGCTCCCAGTCACGGAGCGTAGCCGGCTTGCGGTCGATCGCCGCCGCTACCTCCCTGATCGTCACCAGTTCCTGTGCCATCGTGCTTGCCCCCTTCTCCTTGTCATTCTATCAATGCGAATGCGGTCGGTGAACTCACACTGCCCTGAGCCCTGGCAGCCCCTGGACGTCGAGCCCGTCCCTGTCGTACACGTCCCTCTTGCGCTCGAAGAACTGCCTCCTCAGCACTCCCATCTCGCGGTCGAAGACGTCGATGATCAGCGGCTCGAACTTGTCGGCGTGGATCCGCTCGACTCGGCCCACCCTCTGCTCGATGAGCTTGGTGTTCCGCGTCGGGTAAGCGAGGACGACGGTGTCGAGCCGCGGGATGTCCAGCGCTTCGTCGCCCAGCGTGGAGAACAGGGCCACGCCTCCCTTCATCGCCACCTCGGCGATCTGCATCCTCTGCTCGGTCGACTCGCCGCCGCTGAAGCGGTAGAGCTGCTCGAGCTTGGCGCCCTTCGCTCCGCACGCGGCTGCGAGAGCGTCGAGGTGCTTCAGCCGCTTCGAGACGACGATCACCGTGCGGCCCTGCTTCAGGGACTCGACCACCTTGATGGCGATCTGCTCGTTCCTGGTCGGGTCCTCGACGAGGGCGGACATCATGGCCGAGTAGTTGTTGCTGTGTCGCCTCGTGTGGCGGCTGGCCGTGCATCCGTGCACCTCGCAGTTCGTGCCCGGCCTGTGCTCGTGCGTGGGCACGTAGTCGAAGTCGAAGGCCGTGACGATCACGTCGACCCTGGGCTTGGCGAGGACGCCGGCGTCGACTAGCGTTTTCTTCGGCGTGACGTGGAAGCGGTGACCGAGGATCGCCTGCATCTCGGGCAGCGTGCCCTGCTGCATCTCGGGAGTCCCGCTGACACCGATGCGCCACGCCGCAGGGAAGCGCTGGACGGTGTCTCGGAACGTGTGAGCTGGCAGGTGGTGGCACTCGTCGAGGCAGACGAAGCCGAACATCGACCAGAAGCCCTTGTCGTCGAGCTCGTCTCGCCTCGCCCACAGCGTCTGCTGCAGGGCGATGGTGATGTCGCTCACCTCGAAGTCACCGTCTCCCACAACGCCCGGCGTGTAGCCGAGGAACTGCTCGCTCCGCTCCACCCACTGGCGGGCGATGTTCGACGTGTTCACGATCACGACGGCCCGCTGTCCGCAGCGGCGAATGGCCTCGAGGACGGTGACCGTCTTACCGCTGGCGGGCGGCGACTGCCAGATGCCCTGCTGCACGGCCTCGATGCGGTCGCACGCCTGCTCCTGGTAGTCGCGCAGCTGCACGGTCTTCCACCCGCCCGTCCACACGGGCACGTGCACGCGCCTATCCGCCCAGTCGATCTGGATGCCGTGCCGCTCGAGGATCCGCCTCATCTGCAGGGCGAAGCCGCGAGGGAGGGAACGAGGGTCGAACAGCGTCACGGTGTCGGGCATCTGCTGCCACCCTCTCACCTTCTGCTCCTTCGCGATCTGCTTCGTGCGGTTCGGGAACGTCAGCGCACGCTGCACGTCCTCGACCACGACGCGTGGCAACGCCCTTGCGTCCCAGCGGATGCGGCTGTCCACAAGGAAGCGCATCGTCCTGCTCTGCGGCTGCCTCATCGGCAGCCCGGTCCTCGCCATGTCACGCTCCTCCCTTCCTACTGTTGAAATCATAACATCGACGCGAGGTCTGGTTGTTGTCATGATAACCGCGCGGAGTCACGTGCACACGCGCGTGCGCATCCGCGGGATACGCAGGCTCGTCCACGTGTGCATGCGTGCTCGTCACGCGTGCTCGTCCCCGTGTGCACGTGCTCGTCCCCGGGTGTGCGCGCAGGTGATGCACGCGAAGAACCTTAGAAGCTAGAAACAGAGAGACAGAAACGAAGCAGACAAGGACGTCTACGGGTCTTGCGCACACACGCGTGCGCACGCACGCACGCAACCGCTCTGACTCAGCCCTTGCTGAACACCTCGTCCTGGCACTTCTGGCAGAGCCCGCTCTGCGCGTGCTCGACCACCGAGAGCTCGTCTCTGAACGACGTCGCCTCGCCGCCGCAGATGGGACACACAGCGGCCTCGATGAACTTGCCCTTTCGCTTGGCCAGCTCGATCGCCTCGATCAGCGGGTCCTTCTCGTCCACGTCCTCCTCCTTCGTCTCGGTGAGGTGCCTCCCGTGACGCTTGCAGAAGCCCTTTCCCTGCTCGTCCCAGAGCTTGGCGGCCTTGCCGCAGTCGCACTTGTCGACGACCGGCGTGATGCCCTCGACGACCGGCTTCGGCTTGGCTTCGTCGGCGAGGCGCCGCGCCTCGTTTCCCTTCCTCACGAGGTCAGCGATGTACTCGAGCCCGCCCCTGATCTGCTCGACGTTGTCGAGCTTCTTGTCCACCTCCTCGATGCGGCGGGTCGACTCGTCGATGAGGATCTGCACAGCGTCGAGGCCCTTCGGGATCTCGGTGACGCCCTCGGGCATGTACGTCTCCGGTTCCTCTTCGCAGAGCTGCCGCACGACGACTTCGATGCCGTCGAGGAAGTCCTGCTGCACCTTGAGCATCCCCTCCTTCGCCTGTTCGGGCTTCTTCACCCTCGCTTTCGCGAACGAGCGCAGCATCCCCTTCCACTTGTCGCCCAGCCGGCCCACCGCCTCGGCGAACTCGTCCTCGCTTCCCGCGAGGATGATCCAACAGCGGTTGAGCACGTACACGTCGGCTTCACGCTGGTAGCGGTCCTGCGCCACGAGCTCGTCGACCCTGCGCAGCGTCGTCTTGAGGCTCGTCAGCGTGGGCACCTTACCGTCGCCGGCGCACGCTCTGCACTTGCCCTCCGGGATCGGCTGCTTCGCCTCGCTGGCTGCGATCTGCACGTCTGCCGTGTAGGGCAGGTCCTCGTCGCCCGTGCCCTCACAGTACGGGCACGGCTGCATCTGCAGCGACAGCGCCCCGAGCTCGTGGTGCTCGCCGTCGGGCGTGACGCCCGCCACCATCAGCTTGCTATGCTGTGCGTCGCTCACTGCTCCTCCACGATGCGGATGTCGACTTCCACCTCTTCGGGCTTGCTCCACGTCAGGTGCGTCAGCGTGAAGCGCCCGCAGTCCTCGCACTTCGGTGCCACGAGGCCGATGCTCACCAGCCGCGTGCTGCCGCAGTGCTCGCAGACCGTGGGCTGCTCGCCCACCGTCGCACTGCTCTGGATCGCCTTCGCCATCACGTGCCTCCTCTCGTCGTCGGCATCAGCCGTTGTCCCACACGACTTCGTTCGCCGGTTTGTCAGGGCGCATCATCTTGAACTGGGGATGCCGGAACTTGATGCCAGATGCCATGATCCCCATGTGGGCTACGGAGATCACCGTGCCGATCAGTGCGTCGGCGTTCTGCGTCATCTCCCTTCGTTCTGCGTCATCCATGCCGGACGCCTGGCCGCGCTCGATGATCTCGCCGGTCTTCGGGCACGGCTGTCCGAACTTCACCGCGCCCACCAGCCCGGCGAACTTTCCGCGGCCAGGCTGGTAGCCGGTGATGATGACGTCGACGGTGTCTTGCTTCTTCATCTTCCACCAGCCCTTGCCGCGAGAGCCGTTGACGTAGGGCGCCACCTCGCTCTTCACGACCGCGCCCTCGAAGCCCATTTCGCAGAGCGCCTCGTAGATCGTCTGCTCGGCGGGCCACGTCGCCGTGACCGTGACCCACGCGCCGCACGGCTTCAGCGTGTTCCGTCGAACGGTCAGCGGCTCGCTGCGGATGTCGGCTCCGTTGAAGAACGTGCAGTCGAACTGCGCGTAGGTCAGCGGCTTGGCCTTGTTCTTCAGCAGGTGCTCCGTGCCCTTGCTGAGCATCACGCTCTGCACGTGCTCGAAGTTGTTGCGCACCCGCTCGAACCCGTCCTCGTCCTCGTACGCCTCGAGCGCGATGATCTCGCCGTCGATGACCGTGCCGGCGGGGTACGCCTTGGCCAGCAGCTCCGCGATGTGCGGGAGCTTGCCGACCTGTTCCTTCATCGCGCGCGTGTAGAAGCGCACGCCCTCGTCCGTGACGTGGGCGATGAGCCGGAACCCGTCGAACTTGGGCTCCATCGTGAAGCGGCTGAGGTCGCCCTTCAGCTCGCTCACGTCCGTGATGGCTCCGCAGTTCATGGCTCGGAGCTGTGCCTCCTTGATCTCCACGACTTCCTCCTGGGATAGCGGCAGCGAGTGCCGATAGTGTCATTATACCATCGGGCACAAGGCACAGGGAGGCCGGACGTGCACTCTCCGACCTCCCCCGCCCTCTACCCGAGCAGCCGCTCGATGCGCTCCATCAGCTCGTCGGCGTCGCCATCTCCCGCCTCCAGCTTGGAGATCAGGAGCTCGACGTACCGCCGACGCACGGCAGCGTCCGGATCGTTCCGCCGCTCGCGGATCAGCTCCGCCTCGCTTCGTGTGCGGCCGAACTTGGCCTCGAACTCCTCGTCCGTGACCGCCAGGCCGACCGGCTCCGGCACCGGCACTTCCTTCTTCGGCTTCGGCTCCGGTGTCGGCTCCGGTTCGCCGGCGATGTCCTCCACCTTGAGGCTACGCCGCTCGCCGAAGTGCTCCTCGGCCGCGATCTCGAAGAAGCGAAGCGTTCGAGACGTCCCGCCGCCGTTACGCCGGAGCAGGTACTCCAGCGCTCGGAGGATGCGGTCGGCGTCGCGCTCGCCATTCGGGTCGCTCCCACGGTACGTCGGGAACGGGATGCCCTTCTCGTCGGCGACCATGATCGCCCACTCGACGAAGTCCCGCTTCGTGACGCCCGTCTTCAGCACGCGCTCCACCTCGTGGCGCACGCGCCCTGCCCACTCGCGCTGGTAGTAGTAGCGTCCGCGCGGCGGACCCGCTTGGGGCTGGGGACCCCGTGTACGGCCTTTTCCCACCTGGATCACTCCCACGTGACGTGGACTCCGGTCGGTCCTCACCGGCTCGTCACCAGCCGGCTCAGCCTCGGGGCTCTTCTCGGTCACGCGGCCCCGTCGCATGTCGTCTGACTCCCGGGTGAACGTCACACGCATGCGCTCCTTCCGTTCTTGTAGGTAGCCCATGCGTTTCAGTTCCTCCTCCACGCGCTGCACGAGGCCGTGCTCCACGCTGCCCTTCTTGCCCGGCAGCCGGATCAGCAGTTGCCCGCCCGGCGACATCACGTCGATCGCCTTCCCACCGGCGATGACGCGGCCGACCGTGGCGCCCTCGTCTTGCAGCTTGCGGAGGATGCGTCGGAAGTCCTTGTGTGCCATCTCTGCGCCCATCGTAGATCACCCCCTTTCCTGACGCAGCTTTCAGAGGTCGTTGTCATTATATCATGCCTCGGCCGGCATCAGCCGGTTCTCCCGCCACAGGGTGCTGTTGTTATGATCTCATCGTCTGGTGCCCCAGTCACCGGCATTCGACCTTAGCAGGTACTCTCGGGCGGGGAGCAGCAAACGCGCACCCAGGAGAGCACCAGAGCCGCTAGTCGTGCCCGCGCCGCCGATGGCGGAGCTGATAGACACGTGGACCGAGCGGCACCAGATCGAGCACCCGCCGAACAAGCCCTTGCACCCGGCGCCCTTCGGCCACAGAGCTCTCCTGCACTACGGCGCCGCTAGGTACCTCTGCGAGCAGGGCGAGGTCACGTACAAGGAGCTCACGATGATCACGCAGCGTCGCGTGATCGCTGTGCAGCTGTCCATCGCGGACGGCTTAGCCATCGCGATGAAGTGCGGCTTCCTCATCGGCAGCGTGATCCCGGTGTACGCCAACCCGAAGTGGCCACGTGACCGGGTGATCCGGGAGCTGAAGAAGCGAGGGTGCGTCATCGACGACCGCTTCTGGCTGTGGCCGGACGAGCTAGAGGACGGCATAACGTTATGATGAGTGGGTTCAACGGACGGAGGTAGAGATGGCAGATCCACGCGATCCGAGCACTGCTGGCACGGTCTCCGGCGTCGACCTCGACCACCGCAAGGCGGGGACGCTGACGGCGGTCGGGAGCCCGAACTTCGACCCGTCGAAGCAAGACGGGCCGGCTCAGCAGGGCTCGTTCACCGGTAAGAGCCCGGACCCGTACAGCCACGGCGACCAGAAGTAGCCCGTGCCTCGCCGCGCGCTGCAGCTGAGCGACGAGGAGCGCGAGAGGCGTCGACGGGTAGCGCAGGAGCTACACGCGGCCGGCCGCTTCGGGGGACCGCAGCCCGGGAGCGGTCGGCCACGGAAGAAGCGAGCGTCCGAGCTCGTAGCCGAGGAGGCTGAGAAGAACGCAGCGAAGATCGTTCAGGTGTTCAAGGACGGGATCGGAGAGAACGTCCCGATCAGCAGCCGCTTGCAGGCTGCTCGTGACTGGCTCGCTGTGGAGGAACGCGAGGAACGCATGCGAATCGACGAGGAGAAGGCGCTGGAGGGCATGCACCGCGACCAGCTCATCGGCGTCCTCGCGGACAGGCTCACCAAGCTCTTCGACGCCGGGGTGATCAGCAGCCCGGTGCTGGAGGGACACGCCGAGGAGATCGAAGCTGGCGACGTCGACTGATGAGCGCTACGACGCACTCGTCGCTCAGCTGTCGAGGCTGAAGACCGACGAGCTCGTCGAGCTCGCCCGCACAGCCACGGCCGTGGAGCGCAGGGCTCGGCTCGCCGGTCCCATGACCCGCGACGAGCTGCACACTTGGGTGAAGGCGCACCTGCGAGCGGACATCCCGCGGGTCGCGGTGTGCCCCGACCACTGCGCTCCCTTCGATTTCCTCGCGGACGTGTACTTCGAGGACGTGCTGGCCGCCATCGCCATGGCGAACCGCGGCGGCGCCAAGACGTTCATCGCGGCGATCCTCCACGTGCTCAACGCGAAGTTCAAGCCCGGCTGCGAGTCCGCGTCGGTCGGCGCGATCGAGGCTCAGGCGCGCAGGGCGTACCAGCACGTTCTGAAGCTGCTCGCTATCGAGGGCGGCGTCTCCAACCCGAACGACAACCCGGAGATCGAGAGCTCGATCATGCTCGAGACTCGCTGGAAGAACAGCTCCAAGCTGGAGGTCCTCGGCGGGACGGTCAACGCGGTCAACGGCCCTCACCCGCAGAAGGTGCACTTCGACGAGGTGGAGCTGGCCGACCCGGAGGTGTTCGACGAGTCGCGCAACATGAGCCAGTCGAAGGATGGCATCGCTGCACAGGACATCATCACGTCCACGCGAAAGAGGCAACACGGCATGATGCAGAAGCTGATCGACTCCTGCGTCGAGGCCGAGAGGCAGCAGCTTCAGCCGCCGTACAAGCTCTACAGCTGGTGCATCTTCGAGACTGCGAAGTGCGTGCCCAACTGCCAACGCGCTCACCCGGGCCTCTCCGAGGCGGACCGCTGCAAGTGCGACAAGGTCGTGAAGGGCCACTGGGACGACGGAACGATGCGACGCTTCTCGGACGTGTGCAAGGGCAGGTTGGCTCGCTCGCAGGGGTGGATCCCGTTGCAGGACGTGCACAAGACGTTCCAGGCAGACAGCAGGCCGATCTGGGAGGCGCAGCAGGAGTGCATCCGCCCGTCGACCGAGGGCCTCGTCGTGCCGATGTTCTCGCAGGAGGCGAACGGCGTCCGACGCTGGGAGCCGGAGATGGGCAACGGGCCGATCTTCATGTCGATCGACTTCGGTGGCACCAACCCGCACGCTGTGAACTGGTACCAGCTGCTACGGTACATGGTGGAGGCCGAGCCCTACCACGAGGGCGACGAGCCGGTGAAGCTGCCGGAGGGCGCGATCGTGTGCTTCGATGAGATCTACGTCTCGGAGGTGAGCAACGGCAAGGTGGCCGAGATGATCATCGAGCGCGAAGCTCTGTGGCGGAAGCACATGGGCGGGCACTTCCGCGTCACGAGGCGCTTCGCCGATCCTCAGGGCAAGGCGGCTCGGCTGGAGCTGAAGCACGTGGGAGCTGCTCGGGGCATCGACCTCTCGACCGTGTTCCTCACCACGCGTGATGTGAAGGAGCACATCAAGATCGTCACCGAGCTCGTCAGCGACGGCAAGTTCTTCGTCGACGTCGACCGCTGCCAGATGTTCCTCGAGGAGATCAACGCTTGGCACTACCCGCGGCGGAGGGCTTCGCTCGTCGACGACCCGGAGATTCCGGTCAACGACTTCGACCACTGCCACCCCGCGGGGACGATGGTGAGCACCGCGCGCGGTGACGTGCCCATCGAGAGCGTGGTCGAGGGGGACGAAGTGCTCACCAGGGAGGGCTACAGGCGCGTCGAAGCTGCGGGCATCACGGGCTTCGCCGACGACTTCGTCAAGGTATGTACAAGTGGTAGGATGGTGGTGTGCACGCCCAACCACCCGATCTTCGTCAAAAGTACGGGCTGGGTCCGGGCGGACGAGTTGGCTCCAGGGGACGTCGTATTGGGAGACCGCCGGGCGACTTTCCCGTCGTCGAGTTCGGTGGCATCAACTTCAAGTGCTACGATGGACGCTACTACCGCCGGCAGTTCGCGGGGAAGTGGCGCTACCTCCACAGGGAGGTCTGGGAGTGGTACAACGGCCCGATACCGGAGGACCACGAGGTGCACCACCTCTTCAGCGACGACGCTGCGACCGTCGACCCTTCCAGGCTTCGTTGCGTCTCGCAAGAGGAACACCAGAGGACGCACCCGGGCTGGGGCTGGACAGGCGACCGCGCTGTTAGAAGTGCACGAGCTTCGAGGAACGCCAAGAAGAGGGAGCCCAAGAAGTTCGAGTGCGAGTGTGGTGAGAGGTTCGAGCGCATCGACAACGGTCGAACTCGTTGTCATGTCTGTGGAGCGCGAGTCTCGCCCGCTGCAGCCGGTGTACGACCTCACGGTCGCTGAAGCTCACGAGTTCTTCGCCGACGGCGTGCTGGTTCACAACTGCATGTCGAACTGGCGCTACTGCGTCGCTAACGTGCACCGCATCGAGATGAGCGGCAGGCCGCAGGGCCGCACGAGGCACGCGATGCCGGCGTCCAGCGGCGGTCGCCACGAGGCGCCCAGGGCTGTGCAGCAGGCGCGCGCTGAGATGTTCTCGTCGGGCCCGCGCTACGCCGCCTCCGGCCACAAGCCCAACGAGTACAGGAGGGGGATCGAGCCGTGAGCAACATCGAGAACGACGAGCTCCACCTCGCTTCGACGACGAACGGGAAGGTGGCAGCCGGCCCGAACCCGGACATCGTGAACTCCCTGAGGCTGGTGCAGGACCGCTCTCCGTCCGTCCGCTCGGCCTCGAGCAGATGGGTGGGCTGGGGCAACGTCGCGAAGGTGCTCGGTCAGCCCTTCGACTCCACGCGGATCCCGCTGTCGAAGCTGATGCAGATGCGCCGCGACCCGATGATCGCCTTCGCCCTGTCGTACTGCAAGGTGCCGCTCGTTCGCGCTCCGTTCCTCATCGAGTGCGCGAGGCCCGACGTGGCCGCTGCGGTCGACGAGCTGCTGCGCAAGATCTACGGCCGCTACATCCTCGCCCACTGCAACGACTTCGACTTCGGCTACTCGCCGATGGTGAAGCGCTTCGCGTACGGGCACATCGACGCCACCTACGTGAAGCTCAGCGGGCAGTCGAAGAAGGAGGTGCCGGCTTGGCCCGACAGCGAGGTGCAGCCCGTCGTGTGGCGCAACTTCGTGCCGCTGCACCCGCAGAGGGTGACGCCGCGGTGGAGCCCGAGCGGCTCGTTCGCCGGCATCGACATCATGCCGGCCGTGGGCGAGACGGGCTTCAGCAGCTTGGGCAGGACCAACAACGACAAGCCGCCCGACATCCCGATCGGCTTCGCCCTGTGGACGACGAACGAGCGAGACGCCGAGTTCAACAGCATCTGGGGCTACCCTCGCATCGGCTACGCGTACCGCTACTGGTGGAGCTACTGGTACCGCTTCGCCCTGGCCGACAGGGCGTTCGAGCGCTTCGCCGACCCGGCGGTCGAGGTGTACCACCCGACGGACGTGATCGACGACGTCACGGGCCAGGAGACCGCGTACCAGGCGAAGGCTCTGCAGATCGGCGAGGACATCCGCTCCGGCGCCACGGTGGCGATGCCGAACACCGTGAAGGAGGCGATGGACGGCAGCGCGATCGCGTCGATGCGCGAGTGGGAGGTGCACCAGGTCGAAGGGAAGTCGGACTTCAGCGCGCTGAACCAGGCGTTCGAGTACCTCGACACGCAGAAGGTGAGGTCGGTCCTCGTCCCGGAGCAGGCCCTGATGGAGGGCCGCGGCGGCACCTCGTCGAGGAACGTGGCTGCCACCTTCGGTGAGACGTTCTTCCAGTCGCTGGCCGTGAAGAAGGAGGAGATCGACTTCCACCTCAACACGTACGTGATCCCGCAGCTCGTTCAGCAGAACTGGGGGCCGGGGATCCCGTGCCGCATCTCCTCGAAGGGCTTCGACAGCCGCGACTTCGACGCGATGAAGCAGATCGTGCAGCTGATCGGGCAGTCGGACCCGAGCGGGCTGCCGGTCGACATCCGCGAAGTCCTCGACCAGCTGGGCATCCCGCTGAAGAGCATCGACGAGATCAACGCCGAGATGCAGCAGGCTTCGAAGGTCGCGGCCGAGACGTTGCCCCCGCAGACGAACAACGAAGGGCAGCCGGGGATGAACGGCGCCAACACCCCGCCGCCGGCGTCTGTCAACGCTGAAGGGAAGTACGAGGAGACGCCGTGGCGTGAGGTGATCCACCTCGCGGAGGACAGATGGCCGCCAACCGCTCAGTTCGCCGACCCGCAGATCCGAGAGCTGGCCACCGAGCTGAAGGTGCTGTGGGCGACCGCGTACGCCGACTCGTACGAGAGCTTCGCGAGGTACCTCGACGGGCTGTCGGCGGACGAGCTGGGTCTCGCCGAGGACGACTCGGTCCTCAAGCGGATCCTCGACGGGTGGAGCGGACCCGAGCTTCCGATGGACAGGACTCGGGCCATCATCCGCCGCGTCGCCGACCTCGCCTCGGCGAGGGGGCTGAGGCAGTTCGGCCTCTCCGCCGGCAGCGAGTGGACGATCGACCGGCCGGACGTCCAGGCGTGGATGAAGAAGCGAGGGTCCATGCTCGTCCGCTCGGTCACCCAGACCGTGAAGAAGGAGCTGCGCACGTTCCTCGCCGACAAGATGAAGGACGTGAAGTCGCCCTCGGACATCGCCGCCGACGTCCGTCAGCACTTCGCGCAGTGGCCTGGTTGGAAGGCGGAGCGCTTGGCGCGGACGGAGGTGCGAGACGCTTACAACCAGGCCACGCTATTGGGCTACAGAGAGGCGGGCGTCGCCCAGGTGCAGGCGTTCGACGGAGCCGGCGGGATCACTGGCCGGACGGACCCGGAGTGCGTGGCTCGAAACGGCAAGGTGTTCTCCATCGACGACGCTCTGCTCGTCGACGAGCACCCGAACGGCACCCTCGGGTGGCGGCCGATCATGGCCGCCAACTTCAGCGTCGAGGTCGTTCCACAGACTGACCTCCCGCTCGAGGGCGGCGTCGCTTGGTACGATTCCAGCAGCGAGACCCTGTTCCTCGCCGAGGGGCTGGGGCCCGACGAGGTGCGCGACCAGATGCTCCTCGTCGGCGACGTCTTGTCGAGGACGGGAGAGGCGGGAAAGGAGACGCAGTGAAGAACTACGACCTCGTGCGTGAACGGAGGCCTCAGGTCTCCACGCACTCGCGGCGGCTGATCGAGCGGCACGAGCTTCACGCGTACGACCCGGGCTCGGGCAGCCGGCTCACGCTGCAGGAGTTCGAGACGCACGAGCTCGGCCTCCGCGACGTGGGCGTGGCCGAGAGGAAGAGGCTCGCGGCCAAGGGCGCTGCCATGCCTCACGGCGGCTTCCCGATCGCCAGCGCCGGAGACCTGAAGAACGCGATCAAGGCGTTCGGTCGTGCGGGAAACAAGGCTGCGACGAAGGCGCACATCAAGAAGATGGCGCGCAAGCTCGGCCGCACCGACATGCTCCCCGCCAACTGGTAGAGGCCACGTGCTGGACTTGATCGCCACCGAGCGCGGTGACATGCTGCTGCTCGCTGGCGTGTACCACCCGACCGTCTCAGGGAACCCGTGGCATGACCCGAAGAGCGGGAAGTTCGCTAACGCTCCTCCCGGAGTGAAGCTGCTGCAGGGCCTCAAGGACATGGCGGGCACCGACGGCAACACGAAGCAGTTCATCGAGAAGCGTCGGCAGCTGACGAAGCCCGACGCGATGGCCGTGGGCAACGTGGGCCAGGGCAACATCCGCGTGCTGATGTTCAAGGAGGGCGCGAAGGTCGACGACTTCACTGTCGCACAGCGGCTCGGCGACGTCGGCAAGGCTCCGCAGCGACCCACCAGCGGAGCTCCCGGCCGCGGGAGTGGAGTCACGCCTGCTCCCGCTGGCCGGGACCTCGGCGCTGAGGCGAAGAGCGCCACCGAGAAGGACGCAGAGGTGCACGACGCTGTGTCCGCCCTCACGTCGCTGTACGGGCACGACGGCAACACTGAGCCGCCTCCGGACACCCTTGCGGCTGACGCGTTCCCGAAGCGGATCACCCAGGCGTGGCTCGACCAGACGCTGCCCGGGCTGAACGCTGAGCAGGCAGCCGAGCTGATCAACCGGCTCAAGGCCTCCGGGTGGACCGAGAAGAAGGGCTCGCTCGACGACCGCGTGATCGCGAAGCTGCACCCGGACGTGCGCAACGAGCTGATGCGCCGCGGCCACATCTACAAGGACGCGGACTACATCAAGGCAGACCACGAGCGTGCCAGGGAGCAGAAGAAGACGAGGGACGCTGCGAAGGCTGCGCAGGACGAGGAGGACAGACGGATCGCCGCTCGCTTCCTCGACCACATGGACGCTGCTCGCTACGACGAGATGCAGGCGCATGACGGCTTCCAGCAGCGGTCGAGGCAGCTTCCGGCCAGGGCGAACCAGCTGCCGAGGACGAGCGACTACGCCCAGTCTCGCGAGGCTCTACGCTCGATGCTGGCCGACGGGAAGGGTGCCGAGGGCGAGGACTGGGTCGACTTCGTTCACACGGTGGTCGCTGACGCCGGCGTGCCCAGCCACCGCAGCGCGTTCATCGGCGAGGTGAGGGTCAAGGACCTGAAGATGAAGGCGAGGGGCGTCGCGTACTGGGCGGGCGTGATCGGCCTGCACCAGGACTACGTCGGCGAGGACCTCGCCACGCTGCACTCGACGGCGTTCAGGCGCTGGGACGAGTCGCATCGCAGGGCGCTGCACACGGTGGTGCACGAGTCCCACCACCTCGCGATGGGCCCGAGCGCTCGCATCGAGGACGTGAAGCCGGAGTACGACCGCGGCAACGAGCAGGGGATGCTCGAGGAGGCGATGACCGAGTCGCTCGCGAGGTGGACGACGGCGAAGCTGCTGGGGCAGCACCACGCTGACGGCGGCTACCACATCGAGGACGTGCTGCACAGCCCGAACTCGGACTCGTACCAGGCTCAGGTGCGCGAGATGCACAAGATGTTCCTCGCTCCCGCGGTCGAGGGCCTCGAGAAGAAGTACAAGCTCTCGCACGCTGACGCGAGCGACGCGGCGATGGCTCACCTGCAGGGCATCCACTCGAACGTGGGCCCGTACGAGGAACGGCTCGCGGAGATGGACCGTTACCTCGAGCAGCTGGGCATGCGCCCGCTCTCCGTCTACGCTGCCGGCACGCAGCACAAGCTCAGCGCCGAGGAGATGCAGCACGCGAAGCCGAAGAAGACCGCCGGCTACATCTCGCCGGAGCAGGAGGCTGAGTACCAGGCCTACCTGCGTGCCAAGCGAGAGGGAAGGTACGGGCCGGGGACGCGGGGAGAGGTGACGCCGAAGGACCTCGAGAAGCCGTGGCAGAAGCCGCCGCCGCCGAAGGGCTTACGTCGAGGGAAGGGTCTCCGCGGTGGCTACTCCTCCGACAAGGCTGCGGGCACCAACACGGCACTCGGCCGCGAGGGAGAGGCGGCGTTCAAGCGCTTCCTCGGTTCCGACGCGGAGGTGCTGCACCCGCCCGGCAAGGGAGAGCAGTCGCCGCTCGACATCCGCTTCGACGGCTACGGCTTCGAGGTGAAGTCTGTGTCGACCGACTCGACGGAGTTCAAGGCCACGCCGAAGAAGCACGAGATCGAGGAGAAGCTGGCTCACGCGAAGCAGCTCGGCGTGAAGCCCGCGCTGGCCATCGCCGTGATCGATCGCGACAGCAACCGCGCCCACTTCTACTATCGCGACGGGATGAAGGGCGGCCGCCTCAGCGAGCGCACCGGCTGGAAGTACCTCGGCGCGACTCCGCTCGTCACGTACCAGCACAAGCACGATGCGGAGCTCGAGCAGCTGAAGGTGCAGCGCTACCTCGCGGACCCGCTCGGGAGGCTGCTGCAAACGGGACCCGAGCTGCCGGGCACCGGAGAGCACAGGGTCGAGCGCAACCCGTCGCAGTCGCCGAGCTCGCTCTCTCACGAGATCATGTGGTGGCAGGACGAGAAGGTCAAGCACGCGATGGAGAGCTGGAAGCTCGCCGACGACGCGCTGTTCAATGCTCACGAGGGCTACGCCGAGCACTTGGCTGTGGCGAGGGACGGGCAGGGCCGAGTCATCGGCGTGGGGACGTACAGCACGCACGACGAGCGCTACGGCGGCCAGGTGATGCGGACTCACGTGAAGGGCGGCAGCGTCGGGGGCATCCATGGCGGCGGCTTCAGCGTGTTCCGCGAGATCCTCAAGCACGCCGCCGAGAACGACCAGGGCCTGAAGTTCGACAGCACCACCGCGTCGAACGCGCTGTACAACAAGCTCGGCATCCCGGACGGAGCCGCCAACGGCTTCGGCGGCCACCAGCACGAGCTCTCTGCTGAGCAGGTGAAGGCGCTGCTCGCGGACTCGAGGGCGTTGGCGAGGGCGGACCTGATGTCGGGCGGACCGCTCGAGTACGCGCCCGGCCAGCAGACGTACGAGGAGCGCTCGAGGGAGTTCGACCAGAAGGTGCACGAGCTCGCGGCCCTGAGGCTGGCAGACGACCTCGCCAAGCTCGGCAACAAGAGCGACCGCGGCCGCGTGATCGTGCACCCGGACAACGTCGCCAAGTTCCTCGAGGGCCACCCGTACGGAGCGGTGCTCTACCACGGAACGCCGCGGTCGAACATCTCGTCGATCGAGGCCACTGGCCTCCGCGGCCAGAGCGAGCACATGGGGATGCAGGGCAAGAGCGTCGTGTTCCTCACGACCGACCCGAGCATCGCGAAGGGCCACGGCACGGCGGTGCCGGTGGCCGCCGGCTTCGACCACCCGCTGATCATGGGCAACGACGAGAGCCTCGGCGACGCGCTGAAGAGGGTGGGTGCCACGAGCACTGACGAGTTCGACGCCATCATCAAGCCGGCCGCTCGCGGCTCGTTCACCGTCACGTCGTTCCAGCCCGCTGAGGACCTCAGGGTGGTGACGCCCGAGGCGCACGTCGACACGAAGTCGCTCGACACTGCCGAGGTGAAGTTCAACGCCGCAGGGCACGTCAACCAGCACACGCTGGGAGAGTACGCTCGCATCGCGGCTGGGGAACCCGACACGGCCGAGACGCACTCGACGACGCTGGAAGACGGCACGAGGCAGTACTCGGCAGAGAGGCAGCGGCTGCACCAGGAGATCATCCAGCACTTCCTCGAGGGCTTGCACACGAGCGCCAGCCCTCGGGTGCTGTTCTCCGGCGGCGGCTACAGCGCTGGCAAGGGCGGCGTCGTGAAGCAGGCGAAGGCGGAGCACTTCAAGGGCAGCGAGCCGCTCGTGATCGACCCGGACCGCATCAAGGCGATGCTGCCGGAGTTCCAGGCCCGCTACGCCGACGACCCCACCGCCAACGCGGTCGTGTACCGCGAGGCGTGGGACATCAGCCAGGAGATGCAGCGGCAGGCTCTCGAGAGGAAGCTCGACATGATCGTCGACGGCGTGGGCAACACGTCGCCCGACGAGATGATCGGCCGCATCCAGCAGTTCCTCGACAAGGGCTACAGCGCGAAGGCGGTGTACGTGTCAGTGCCCACGGCCGAGGCTGAGAAGCGGGCAGCTGCCAGGGCCAAGACCGCCACGGACATCGCGGACCGCCGCATGATCCCGTCGTTGATCCTCCGGGCAGTGCACCGAGACGTCTCGGCCACGGTGCCGGAGATGGTGAGCCGGATCCACAAGCAGGGCCTCTCGGTCGACGTCGAGGTGCACGACAACAACCAGGGCGTCGACGAGGCGGGCAAGTTCCGACCCGCGAAGAGGATCTTCAGCTACGACTCGACCACTGGAGAGGAGACCGTGCACGATGAGCGACTCTGGCGAGAGTTCAAGGACAAAGCCCATGAGCGGCTCTGACATCATCGCCGAGGGAGCACAGCTCGTGATCCCATACGAGATGCCCGACGCGAAGGCGCCGAAGTACGGCGGCGACAAGGGAGGCTACGTGCATGATCCGGCCACGATGGCCGACCAGTTGGCGAAGGGAGACGCGATCAACCGCAGGGCGAGGGAGGACGAGTGAGCTACAACCGCTTCCGCTCGCTCGGCGCCTTCGTCTACTCGGGCGTCAACCTCGGCGACGATCAGCTCAACGCGTTCTCCGCGGCTGGCGGGAGGTGGTTCGCTCCCGTGATCTACGGCGACGATGCTGCTGGGCCGTGGAACGTCGCGAACCTGGAGCAGCTGAAGTCGCGTGCACGCCCTCGCAACCTCGAGGTGGCGGGGTGGTTCAACGTCACGGGCGGCGACAACGAGAAGTACGCGTCGGACATCGCGGCGATGGCGAAGAAGCACGGGCTCCCGCTCGTGATCCTCGACGCTGAGCTGGCCTACCAGTACCCAGCGCCCGGCTGCTCGATGATGCCCGACCTGCTGAAGCGCATCCGCTCCAAGCTGCCGACGACCGACCTGCTGCTGTCGTCGCTGGGCCCGAACGACTCGTACATCTACAACGGCCGCACGCTGGCGCCGGCTCAGTCGATGTACGACCTCGGGTGGCGGCACGCCCCGCAGTGGTACTCGTCGTACTACGGCAGGGACGGCAACACAGCGCCGGCAGCTCGGATGAAGTGGCTCAAGGAACAGGGGCCCAACAGCATGAACGTCCGCGACAGCAATGCGCCGAAGTCGGGCTACCGCGGCCTGCCGCTGTCGTACGTGCATCCCACCGTCGAGGCGACGAACCTCGAGGGCTCCGACCTGAAGACGGAGCTCAACGACCTCACGACGGCTCGGAGCTACGGGCTCACCAACGGCTTCAGCTACTACTACCTCGAGCACCGCGAGGCGCCCGACGACATGAAGCTGCTCGCAGCGGTGAGGGGGAAGCTGTTCGACGGCTGAGGTTGCTGCTGATCGTCCCGGCCATGGCGCTGCTCTTCGTCGTCGTCGTGGTCGGGTCGCTGCTCGCCTACTTCGCGCTGACCGGCGGTGCCAAGACCTCTGAGCACGGAGAGCGCGGTGACTTCGAGACGTCGCACCTCGTCAACGGCGTCCGCTGCGGCATCGAGAGGTGGGACATCAAGACGCTGCAGGACCCGGGAGCCGCGAGCGTGCGCACGTCCCGCTCCGTTCCGGCGAAGGTGGCGCTGATGAGGGTGTGGCTGCCGCCGTCCAAGATCGGGCCCACGCGCTTCGCTCCGATCGAGACGACGCGCTACGTCGTCAGGGCACGGCTGGTCGAGGCGAAGTTCGAGGCGGACTCGGACATCCACCTCGTGATAGCCGACCCGCTGACGGGCGGCACGATGATCGTGGAGTTCCCGAACCCGGGCTGCACGCTGAGGGCGTCAGCCGCCAACCGCAAGCGGATGACCGCAGCGCGGACGGCGTTCATCAAGGCGGAAGGGTCGCCTTCTCCCTCGCGGTGGAAGCGCCTCAGCGGGCTTGCCACGATTTCGGGCGTCGGGTTCTTCGACTTCCCGCACGGCCAGACGGGCGTCGCTCCGAACGCGATAGAGCTGCACCCAGCCCTGTCCTTCAACGCCAGATAGGACGAACTCACTGGAGCTCTCCTGGGAGGCCCAGCTGAGCCCTAATGGTACCTCCTTACTGAACGGGCGCGTGGCCCCCAGGAGAGCCCAGGGGCTCACGTGCACCCACTCTAGCGCCCCGAGAAGACGACCCAGCCGGCGAGGAACCCGATGGCGAAGCAGAAGCAGCCGAAGCTCACCATCATCACGGCTAGCGCCGACATGCTCAGGGCGCGATCTTGACCAGTGACATGAGGCCGATCACGAGCAGGCACACTAGAGCTGCGCCCATCGCGATGAGCAGCCCCACTCCCACGAACTCGGCCGTCAGCTTGGCGAGCGAGCCGGGTTCCTCTCGCATCATGGCGATGACTCCCTCTCCGTACGGGTTCACCGCTGGTTCGTCGTCCCAGTCGTACGGCTCGCTGGCGACGACGTGCATCTCCATCGTCTCGTGGACCTCGGTGCGCTCAGGGTAGCTGAGCGGCTCGTCCCACTCTGGCGGCGGCTGCTCGCCAGCTTCGCCCGCCTCGCGTTCCATCTGCTCGATCACCTCGGGCGGGGTGTCGACTGCTCCCTGGTCGTCCTCGTCCTCGTAGTGCTCTCCGCCCAACGGGTGGTCGATCGCCCTCTCCCAGGGTTCCTGCTTGTCGCTCACTTCTTCCTCGCTTTCCGGTCCTTGCGCAGGTCGCCCGCCTTGTTCGGGTCGAGCAGCCCGTGATCGATGCGGCAACAGTCTGTGGAGCAAAACTGTTCGTTCGGGTCCTCTGCAACCTTGCCTTCGAGCCAGCCGCCGCAGTGGCGGAACCTCTTGCACTTCCTTCTCTTCACCGTCGATGTCATTCTACGTCACTGCATTCCTTCGGCCAGGTCCTGGCTCGCCGTCTTCTGCAGGAACACCATCTCGCTGTAGCCGAAGTCGTCCGGCAGTTCGGCGAGCTTGGCGAGCTTCTCGTCGTGCGAGAGGCTGCCGTCCTCGACGATGGCGAGCGCTTGCTTCTCTCCCGAGCTCGGCTCGGGCATGTCCTCGTTCGTGTTCATGTCACCTCCCTTCACGACAGTTGGCTCGCTCTGCGCGACCAGTACCTGTGGCGCGCCCTAAGCAGCTTCAGCCGAGCCGGGTCGTTCTCCGACGCCAGCTCGAACTCGATCTCGTTCAGCCGAGCGTTCGCGGTCGCTTTGCGAACGATGCGTCGCACCAGCGTTGCTCGTGCAGCTCGATCCGTCATGCTGCGAACTCGTGGACGTGGTTCTTCCGGGTGATCGAGACCGGGTGAGCGACGTCGTGCCGCATGTTGCGAAACAGAGCGAACGAGACGTCGTTGGCGTCGCCTCGCCGGAAGTCGGCGGTGAAGCTGATGGTAGCGTCCAGCAGCTCGTTGATCGGGTCGACCATCACGGTCTCCATCTTGGCCAGCACCTTGTCCGGCAGCGTGCCCATCGCTCGCGTGCCATCGGACGCCTTCACGAGGATGCTCGCTTTACCGCCGCTGAACGTGGCCTTGACGACGGTTCCCTCGTAGATGTGGTCCTGGCCGACTGGCGCGGCGACGTTGCTCACGCCGAACACCACCCTGCGGTACGCCACGGCCTGCTTGTCGGTGAGCCGGCCGGTGAGCCGCCACTGGCGGTACACGCTGGAGATGAAGTCGTTGCGCTCGTTCGTCCAGTCGCGGCTCATCATGTCGGCGACGATCGCCGGGTGCTTCTGCAGGCTCGCCAAGTGGGGCCCTGAGTCGCAGCCCAGCGTGATCATCTGCTGGGCCACGACTGCGGTGCCTCCCTCGAACGAGCCGGAGTCGTCCTTGGTCTTGTCCATCCACTCGTCCTGCGTGTCGCCCGGCTTCACGCGATCGGCGAGCTGCTGGACGCTGGGCGCCACGGCTCCGAAGAGCTCGATGACGTCGTCGATCTGCACGACCTCCGCACCGTAGCGTTGGGCCGCCTTGACCTTCGTCGTCTCGACGATGCCGCGGTTGTTCGGGCACACGATGAGCACGTCGGTCGTGGACGTGACCGACTGCTGCGGCACGTAGCCGAGCTCGGACAGCCTTGCGAACGCCTGCTGCCTCGTCATGCTCGGCACCACGCCCGTGATGCACACGTGGGCTCCGCGCTTGCCGAGGTGATGGCTCACGATGATGCGCTCGGCAATCTTTCCGGCGTCGGCGTCATCGACCATCTGCTCGAACTCGGTGAGCTCCTTCGGGTGCGACTCCCAGTAGGCGGCTCGCTTCGAGCCGGGGTCGTACGTGAGCTTGGCCTTGCACTCGTCGCACGCCGTCCACTTGCCCTCGACGACGTCGACGAGCTCCCTGCACGATGGGCAGATCTGGAACGGCATCACTTCTCCTCTTCGAGCTCGTTGCCGTAGACGCAGACGCGGAGCTTCTTCGCGATATTGATGGTCATCCACTCGCCGCTGCGATAGAAGCCAAGCGACTTCACGAAGGCGACGAGCGTCTGGTCGGGCGGGTCGAGGGGATCGAACATCGCCTCGTTCCGGTTGCGGTACCCGCCGTGGACGGGAACGATGGTGGCGCCGAACCCTCGTGCGTGCTGCACGAGCGTGTCGTTGTGCGCGTGGCCCACGGGGACGCACACGCGGTGCTTGGCGTGGGGGTGCAGCTTCACGCCCATGTAGTACGCCAGGGTGTCGACGCCGAACGCTGCACCCGTCGTGAACTCCTCGACGTTCTTCAGCGAGCGGATCGTCTGCTCCACCTGCCGCGCCTGCTTGGGGCCGAGCTTCGACGGGCCCGTGAAGACGTAGCGCATCAGCTGTTCCTCCGCTTCAGCTCTTCCGCCACCTCGGGCGGGCAGTTGGAAGCGATGGCGTTGACGATGTCGCCCCACGCGGCCTCGACCATCTCCTCGCCGTGGTCGGCCGCGACGTCCATGGCGGCCGTGCCCAGAGCGCTGGCCGCCTCCTCGTACGTGTTGTAGGTGTATCGCATGGCTCCTCCCTCAGACCAGCGAGAGCTGGAAGTCGCGCTCGGCCTTGCCCAGTGCCGCACGGGCAGAGTCGAGCCGGTCGTCGATCAACTGCGCGGCCGCGTACTTCCGCTGAGCCAGCAGCTCGGTCAGTTCCTTCTCGAGGCGGTTGACCTCGTCGCGGAGCTCGTCCTCGAGCGCGAGCCGCCGCTCGGCCTCGGAGTCCACCGCGTAGTCGCACTTCGCGCAGAGGCTGAGGCCGGTCGCGTCGTTGTGGAAGAGCTCGGTGATGGTGCCGCACTTGTCGCAGCCGTCCCGTGCCACGCGCTCGTCGTGCTTGCGGTCCACCGCGCCCTGCACTGTGCCGCCGCCCCGCTTCGTGATCTTGCCGGTGAGCCGGAACTCGCAGTCCGGCCCGATGCCGAGCGGGATGCTGTCCGGGTGTGTGAGCTTGCGGCCGCAGTGGCCGCAGAACGCTGCTTCCTGGCACGTGACCGTGCCGTTCTTCGGAGCCGGAGCCTCGCCGGTGACGAGGAACTGCCACGCGGCCTTGACCGCGTACATCAGCAGGGCGCCGTCGTCGCCGAGCCGCTTGTGCGCCTTGGCCACGTAGCCCTCGGGCGCGCCGGGCGTGACGTTGAAGTGGAACACCATCCGCCGGTTCCGCTCCGTGCGGGCCGTGACGAAGGTGGAGCCGTGCTCGCCGATCCACACGTTGAAGCGGATCGCCTCGTGCAGCCTCGCGCGGCCGGCCTCGTCCTTGAGGTCGACCGTCACGACGACCTTGCCGCGGGAGCGCTTGTCGGGCTTCGCGCTCTTGAGCAGGCCTTCAAGCTGCCGGCCGCCGCGGGTCGTGGTGTTCACAGTAACCTGCATGGTACCCTCCTGGGTTGTGTTCGTCGTCGTCGGAGCTCATCTCCGCTGACAGTGTCATTATATCATGCCAACGCTGTCCCAGGGCTCGTCCCAGCAGGGTTGGCGCAGCCTGTTAGAGTTCCAAGAGTGGCTGCCCAGAACGCTTCGTGTGCTCCTCGTAGCGCTCGCGTGCGTGTGCATGGTGGCCGTAGGCGTCTACGTCAGGAGGCCAACTGTGGCTAGGGCTCTCGGGCTCGCTCTTCCCTGGAACTCGAACACGGACTTCTTCGCGCGCCTCGACGCGTACACGAAGCAGGTGGGCAGGGCACCCGCGATCGTGATGATCTTCCGCGACTGGACCATCGACCTGCTGGCGCAGGTGCAGATGGACGGCATCACCTCGAGGGGCGCGCTCCCTCAGATCGTGTGGGAGCCATGGGACCCGGGCGCATCTAGCGACACGAACCAACCGGCTTACGCGCTGTCCACCATCGTCAACGGCAGCCACGACGCGTACCTCAAGGCGGCCGCTGCACAGGCCAAGTCGTATGGCAAGCCGTTCCAGATCCGCTTCGCGGCGGAGATGAACGGCGACTGGTCGGCGTGGGGCGCCAACGTGAACAACAACACGCCAGCGCAGTTCGTCGCAGCGTGGCAGCACGTGTGGCAGATCTTCCACGACGCCGGCGTCACGAACGTGCAGTGGGTGTGGGCTCCGAACAACGGCCCTACCAACACGATCAAGTCGTACTGGCCCGGCAGCGGCTACGTCGACGTCCTCGGCATCGACGGGTACAACTGGGGCTCGAGCCCCGGCGAGTCGTGGCAGACGTGGACGCAGGTGTTCAAGCCCTCGTACGACATCGTCACGTCGCTCGACCCGAACATGCCCGTGCAGATCAGCGAGACCGCTTCGAACGAGCAGGGCGGCAACAAGGCAGCCTGGATCACGAGCGCCTACGAGACGGAGATACCGAACACGTTCCCGCGGATCACCGAGGTCGACTGGTTCAACCTCAACAAGGAGTGCGACTGGCGCATCGACTCGAGCGCGGCATCGCTCGCCGCGTACCAAGCGGTCGTCGCCGACCCGAACTGGCAGGGCGACGCGTCTTCCGCATCTTCGCCCTCTCCCCCGACGCCGCCCCCACCGCCGACTCCGCCACCGCCGCCGCCTCCGACGCCTCCGGCAGGGCTCACGGCCCCCACCGTGAACATCACCGCGAAGCAGAGGACGGCGATCTCGTTGTCGTGGTCGGCGGTGGACGGCGCCTCGACGTACGAGGTCGAGTCGGCTTCTCACTCCAACTTCAGCAGCGCGAAGAGCTACACTTCGTCCGAGACGAACTACACTGTCGCAGGGCTGTCCTCACGCACGACGTACTGGTTCCGAGTCCGCGGCATCGACGCCGACGGCGGCCTCGGTCCCTGGTCGAAGGCGGTGTCCGCGACAACTCCAAGGCGGTAGGGCTTTTGGACGTAGCCCTCGCGGTCATAGTCGGAGACTCGGTCGAACGCGGCGAGTGGCAGCGGATGGTGAGCTCCGCTGCACCGCACTGCTCGAAGCTCTACGTCGCGTACAACGGGCGTAGTCGCAAGCCTCCGAGGTGGATGCTCAACGCTGGGCTGCCCACCGTCTACGAGAAGTTCGCGTGGAAGGACGACTTCTCGCTGGCTCGCAACCAGAGCTTCGCCATGGTGCCACGCGACAAGCACGAGTGGCTGCTGTGGCTCGATCACGACGACGAGCTCTACGCTCCGAGCGGGCTCGACCTCGCCGAGCACCCGGAGACGACGTTCATGATGTTCCGCTACGACTACGGGACTGACGAGACGGGCACCGTCGTCAGCGTGCAGTGGCGGGAGCGGATGTTCTCGACGAGGCAGCGGATGAAGTGGGTGTACCCGATCCACGAGGTGTGCTGGAACACGCCGGGCGCACAGGCTGAGCGTCCCACGGGCGCATGGGTGAAGCACTACCGTGACCCCGACCTCAAGGGCCCGAGGCGTGACCGCAACCGCCGCATCGTGGCGAAGGCGATGCGAGACTACCCGGACGTCGTGCGCTTCCGCTACTTCTTCGCGCTGGAGATTTTCGCCGAGGCGCTGGAGGAGCCGGATGCAGCCAAGCGCACGGCTCTGTTCATCCGTGCTGCTGAGCAGTTCAAGATGGTGGTCACGGAGAGCCAGCCCGACGACTCGTACAGAAGCAACCACACGATGGCGGACTGCTTCCGCTCGATCGGCGACCACGCACGAGCGATCGACACGGACCTGCAGGGCGTGAAGCTGCTCCCCACGTGGCCCGACTCGTACAACGGCATCGCCCTGTCCTGCGCGGAGCTGCTCGACTGGTCGCGCTCGGAGCAGTGGGCGTCGATGTGCCTCGCCTGCACGACGATGCCCGTGACGCAGCAGGTGATCGAGCCGATGGAGGCGCGCTACACTCCGCTCGCGCTGAGGGCTCAGGCGCGCGCCAACCTCGGGCGCTACGACGAGGCGCTGCAGGACATCGACCAGGCGCTGGCTATCCGCAAGTCGCCGGAGCTGATGGCGGAGCGTGACCGCGTCGAGCTGGCCCGTGACGCGGAGCGCTCGAGGCCCGTCGTGGAGCGGAAGCCGATGGAGCTGCTCTACGCGCGTAGGCGCTCGAGGCCGCAGGGCGAGCGTTCGATCGCGTTCTTCAACAAGCCGCTGTTCGAGCCGTGGCACCCGGAGCTCGAGGTCGTCCACGGCGTGGGCGGCACCGAGAAGTGCGTGATGCGGTTGGCGGAGCAGTTCGCTCTCGACGGTTGGCGCGTCGAGGTGTACGGCACGCCGGGTCCCTGCAAGGGCGTCGACGAGCTCGGCATCGAGTGGTGGGACAGCGAGGACTTCCTGTCGATGGAGAGGCACGACGTCGTCGTGTCGTCGCGGACGCCAGAGCTCTTCGACGCTGAGGTCAACGCCGGCCTCCGCGTGCTGTGGCTCCACGACGTCAACGTCCGAGACGCGCTGATGCCGGGCAGCGGGCTCTTCGGCGACAGGCTGAGCAACATCGACGAGATCGTGTGCCTCACGCGGTGGCACGCCCACCACACCGAGTCGCTCTACGGGCTGTCCGCCGGTCGCTGCCAGTCGCTGCCCAACGGCATGGACTTGCACCTGTTCCCGAGGGCCGTCCCGACGCAGGGCGCGCGGATGGCGTGGCTCTCGTCGCCCGACCGCGGCGTCGACGTGCTGCTCGAGATGTGGCCCGACGTGCGCAAGCGCTGGCCGCAGGCGACGCTCGACGTGTTCTACGGGTGGGAGGCGATCGACAAGATCGTCGCAATGGACAGCGGCAGCGGCTATGCTCAGCGGCTGCTCGCGTTCAAGCACTACGTCGAGGAGCTCGTCGAGAGCGTGGGCGGCGAGGAGGGCGGCGTGCGCTGGCGCGGGCGAGTGCCGCAGGCGCAGGTGGCCGCTGCGCTGTACGACGTCGACGTCTGGGCGTACCCGACGTACTTCATGGAGACGTACTGCATGAGCGCGCTGGACGCGCAGGCTGCTGGCGTGTTCCCTGTGACGTCGCGCCTCGCCGGGCTCTGCGAGACCGTGGCGTGCGACGATCTCCTCGTCGACGGGTGGCCCAACAACGAGACGTACCGCAAGCTGTGGCTGAAGAAGCTCGAGCACGTCGTCGAGATGGGAGACCGCGAGCGCTCGAAGCGAGCGGTGCTCGGGCGAGGGCTGGCCGAGGCGCGCTCCTGGGCTGCCGTCTACGGCAACTACTGGAAGCCGATGTGCGAGCGGCGCTTCGTGAGCACGAGCGCCCAGGTGCACATGGCGAGGGCATGAGCGCGTTCGACCGCTTCGGCTACCAGCGCGCCGCCGTGGCGTCGACGACCGGGCTGGTCTTGAACGTCGGCTGCAACGAGGACCCGGCCATGCTCAAGGCGATCTACGGCGATCGCGTGCGCAACTGCGACGTCGTCGACTACGACGAGGCGATGAGCAGGCCGAACAACGTCGACGTGCTCTTCGACGCTGCGATCGAAGAGTGGCCCTTCGACGAGGGCGCGGCGGAGCTCGTCGTGCTCGGCGACATCCTCGAACACCTGTCGCCAGACGAGGCTGCGAGCGTGCTGGAGGAGGCTCATCGCGTGAGCCACAAGCTCTGCGTCACGGTGCCCTGCGACGAGCGGCCCGAGAGCGAGACGCGCTACGGCTCCTCGAGCAACCCATACCAGTACCATCGTACTGTCGTAACGAGGGAGCTGCTCGAGCGTCTGCTTGGCGACGCTGGCTGGACCGTCGACGAGCTGCTTGAAGTCGACTACGGCTTCGTGCCGCTGGGCTTCGTCGTGAGGGCGCGGAGGTGAGGGTTGGCGTGGACAGTCGGGCCCGGGTTCAGGACGGTCATGGCGATCGTGATGTGCGTCGTGTGGATCGCGATCCTCGTGTTCAGCCTCTTCTCGAGGAGCGCAGCTGCTGCCCTGGCGATCGCCACGCCCGTGATGATCACAGCCGCCGGCTTTCTCTTCAGAGACACGCCCGCCGAGGAGGCGAAGTAGCAGATGAAGCTGCTGGAGCGCGCGTACGGGCTGAGCAGGATCGCGTTCATGGCGATCGTCGTGCTGGGGGCTGCGAGCATCGCAGGGCTCTCGATCGCGCTGATCAGGCAGACCGGCGACATCGAGTCGCAGCAGGACAGGCTGAACCGCCACGTCGTTCTCATCGAGTCTGCGCTGACGGCGGACTGCCGCACTCGAGACGTGATACGCCAGCTGTCGCTCACGACCGTGCAGCTGCTGGAGACGCAGCAGCAGACGCCGGCGACGCGCGCGACGATCGCTGTGTTCAAGCACTACGCGAGGCAGCTGAAGAACGACGCAGCCTGCAACGCGCTGCAGCGAAACCGGAGGTGAAGTGATGCCCACGCCCAACGTCCCATTCAAGCGGCTCCTCAGGGCCGGCGACAGCGGCGACGACGTGATCGCGGTGAAGATCGTCGCGTCTCGCGCTGGCTTCTGGCCCTGGGCAGAGTTCGACAACGTCGCTCACCCTGCGTTCATGAACGGGAGCGGCAAGGCGAAGAGGGCGAGCGGCCTCAAGGGCCTGCAGCGGTGGCTCGGCGTCACCGCAGACGGCGTGTACGGGCCCGTCACGCACAGCAAGAGCCTCCCGCGCCGCGTGCCGCGCGGCATCCCCCACGGCGGCGAGTACCTCTGGGACGGGCACTCGCAAGCGCTGTACCGTGGCAGCGCGCCCACGGACCACGCGGCCGCCATCGTGAAGAGCATCGCCACCTGGTGGCAGTGGATGGTGACGCGGCGCGCTCCGATCCACTACTCGCAGGTGCGCCCGATGCGCGAGCTCGCCCTGCACCACAGCCCGCCGCAGCTGCCGATGTACAGCGACTGCAGCAGCACGTTCATCTACGCCGCGTTCCTGGCCGGCGCGAAGTCGCCCGACATCGCCTACGGCTACAGCGGGTACGGCAACACGGCGTCGCTCGTCTCGTGCGGGCAGTCGATCTCGGAGGGCGACATCCCGAGGTGGGCGAAGGACCACTACGTCGGCGTGTACTACGGCAACAGCGTGTGGAGCACGCACCACGTCTCGGCAGCCCTGCCGCGAGTCGCGTCGATGGGCAACGAGAACGCGCCAGAGTGGTGGAGCAGCATCCACGACGGGCCCGGGCCCATCGCGGCGATCAAGGCGCACGCGGTCATCTAACGAGAGGAGGTCGAGAGTGGAAGCGGTACAGGTCAGCGGCCCCACGAAGGACATCTACGAGCTGCGCCTCAGCGACGACGAGCTGGCGGAGCTGCAGGGCGACGTCGCCACCGTCGTGTTCCACAGCCCCGAGACGGACGAGATCAGCAGCCGCTACCTCGTCGTGGAGCAGGGCAGCTGCACGTTCGTCGTCGCCACGGGCGCTGCGGGGTGGGACAACGTCACCGTCACCGGCAGCGAGGGCGGCGAGGTGCAGGGCAACATCGCGTACGGCGGCGCAGATCCCGCGGTCGCCGGCGAGGTGAACGACGACTGGGCGACGGAACCGCAGGGGCCGGGTGCGCCCCCGCAGGAGTGAGCGCAGCGAGACCGCACGTGCGGACACAGGGAGGAGGTGACGAACGTTGCTACCGCCGATCACAGACGACGTCGGCAGCTGGGCCGCGATAGTCGGCATCCTGCTGCCGTTCGCGGCGGCGTTCATACAGAAGATCGACTGGGGCGATCCGCAGCGGACGTCGATGGTGAACGCTGCTATCTTCGCCGCGTGCGTCGTCGTCGCGTCGCTCGTCTACGCCGCGATCAAGTACGACCTCACGTGGGCGCACTGGGAGTCGTCGCTGCTCGCAGTGCTAGTGTGGGGCATCGCCACGTTCCACACGTACTGGCGCCCTGCGGGCTTCATCGAGGCAGCGAGGACCGCGGGGCCCGTGAAGTGAGCCGCGCGGCCGTGCAGCAGCTCCTCCGCAGGGCCGCTGCGCGGCGACGTGGCGCAGACGAAAGCGACGGGAGAAGAGAGCGAGCAGCAGCGCGTGCAGCGGATGCACGCCGAGCGCATGTGCGATCTCGGCGTCGACCCGATCACGGCACGGGACCTGTCTCGCCAGGGCGTGTCTTCACGGGAGCTAGCAGCGCTGCTCAGCGCGGGCTGCACGCTCGACGTCGCGCTGCGCATCGTCGCTCCGCTGTGAGCCCCCAACCTGCACTCGCGCTCTCCGCAACCTGCTCCGCGGCAGCAGCGTGGCTGCGCAGCCTCGCCCGCAGCGTCCTCGCCAGCTTCGGCTGCTGCAGCCCAGCGCCAGCACGCTCCCGCCCCCTCGCCCGCGTCCCAGGTTCGTGCAGGATCTCGCCGCCCTCCCGCTCAGCCTCGCGCTGCATCAGTGACCACCCTCGAAGCGACCACCCTAGCAGCCGACCATCCCGCTATGCCGACCACCCTCGCAGAGACCATCCGTCGCAGCAGACCACCCTGGCCGACCATCCCGCACAGCAGCTCCCGTCCTCCCTCCCGTTCTCCCCCGTTACTTGCTCACAGCCAGCGCTGGAGGCGGTCCAGAGCTCGAGGCTGCTGCAGGGACCTCCCCCGGCAGGGACCCCTGGCACGTTCCTCTCGGCGCAGTCCGGCGTCCCTGGGTGCGCTTCTACCCGTCCGCCACAGCGCCGCCACGGCGCCGTCCACGGTGCGCTGCACCTGCAGTGGACCTGCAGTGCATCCTGTGGGGGAGGGGCGGCGTGGGCTCTGGAGATGACATGACAACGAAGAGGCGCGCGTGAGAGCGGTGCAGATTTGAAGGCCAGCCAAAGCTTCGGAGGCTCTGGACCAGGGCCCGGCACGAGCGCTTGCCCGAGGTGCGGATCGACGAGGACGCGGAGGCAGAGAGGGAAGCACCGGCGCGGCTACCGCAGCTGCCAGGCGTGCAGGCTCGTCTTCGTGGAGGACCCGAGGTGATGCGGGTGGCGCAGTTCCTCGGCACGAGCCCGTGGGGAGCGGTGACGCCGGCGCTCGTGGACAGGGGAGCGGGCGGCAGGGAGACCGCCGTCGTGCGCACCTCAGCGGAGCTGGCCCGTCTCGGGCACGAGGTGATCTCCTTCGTCCCGCTCGACGGAGAGCGGCCCGTCGTCGCGGGCGGTGAGCAGTTCGTGAGCAACGAGTCGGCGGTGCCGCTGCTGCGCTCGTTCCCGTTCGACGCCGTGGTGGCGGTCGAGGCGCCGTGGCTGTTCAGGGACGAGGGCATCCTCGAGGCGCAGAGGGACGCGCTCCGCCTCACGCTGATGCAGGTGGCCCACTTCTCGCCGGGCGACCTGAGGGGGCTCACGGCGGAGAGCTGCTCGTTCGCCGGCCTCAGCCCGTGGCACTGCGAGCTGCTGTCGAGGCAGCTGCCGAGGGAGTGGAGAGACGACGCGGTGCTCGGCGTCGTCCCCAACGGCTGCGCGCTGGAGCTCTACCCGAGGGAGAGGGCTCTCGCGAAGGAGGGGAGGGAGGCGCGGTTCTGCTACACGAGCAGCCCCGACCGGGGGCTCGACCGCCTCTTCGAGGCGTGGCCCTCCCTGAAGCGCGCGATGCCCGCGTCCGAGCTCTTCGTCGCGTACGGAGCGGCCGAGTGGGCCGAGGGGCCGGCGGCGTGGTCGCACACGAGGGGCGCTGAGGTCTCTCGCAGGGTGAGGGACGGGCTGAAGCTGCCTGGCGTCGTGGACTCCGGGCGGATGGGGCAGAGGGACCTCGCCGAGCTGCAGCTCTCGTGCGAGATGATGCTCTACCCGTGCGACACGATGCAGCCCACAGAGACGGGCTGCGTGACGCTGCTGGAGGCCTGCGCGTCGGGAGCCTACCCGCTGACGACGGACTGCGACTGCATCGGGCAGGAGTTCGGGGCCGTCGCGGGGGTGATGCCGCTCCCCTTCGGCCCCGAGCGCTACGTCGCGGCGGTGCTGAGCCTCATCGAAGACGCGAGCGACTTCAGGGAGAGGAGGCTCCGTGCACGCGACTTCGCAGAGCGCCGCTCTTGGCGATGCTCAGCGGACGCGCTCGTCGCGCTCTGGGAACAGCACACCGCTGCTCTCGGACGTGCAGCGTAGCCTGCTCGCCTACGCCGCGACGGGGATCACGCTGAAGCAGGGAGCGCGCGAGCTCGGCTTCACGAAGAGCCACGCGTACAACGAGCTGCAGAGGATCAAGGTGCTGCTCGCGAGCCCGACGCTGCCGTCGTGCGTGGCGGTGGCGCTGTGCCGCGGCGAGATCACGGGCGACCCGACGGGCACGTACTTCGCTCCGGCGTGCGAGCAGCTGAGCGAGGACGCATGAGCTCTCGAGCTTCGCATGGACATGTTAGTATGACACCCTTTCGACAGAGACCGGAGGAGGCAGCGTGTCGACGACGCAAGCGGGCCGGGAGGCGGCCGAGGAACTGCTGGACCCGAGCGAGGAGCAGCGAAGGGACCCGACGTGGTGGAGGCGGCGGGCGGACGAGATCGACGCGGAGATCGCCGAGCTCGCGCAGCGGCACGAGGAGCTGGAGCTACGCCTCCGAGTCCTCCGCGGAGCGAGGTCGCACGCGAGGAGCTACGCCCGCTACCTCGACGACGAGGTGGGGTACACGAACCCGTCGTTCGACAAGGAGCACGTGCTCGTGATCTACGTGAAGCCGCACGTCGAGAGCTGGATCCGCGAGTGCCGCGCGAACGGCGTGAGCTGGCGCATCCCGCTGGCGAAGAGGGCGAACGTCTCGACGAAGCTGCTGCAGACTCTGATCAACGACCCGAAGAAGAGGACGATCACGTTCCGCAGCTACGAGCGGATCATGAACGCGCTGGGACTGACGCACATCGTGAGCCAGACGCCGACGGTCGACAAGCGACGCCGCTGAGCGCGACGCCGTGTAGGATCATCCAGGTGGACGGCGACGCTGACCGGGAGGACATCGAGTTCGTGGCTGCGATGCTGCTGACCGGCGAGCAGAAGACCGTCGAGGAAGCCGAGCGGCTCAACGCGCTCGCGGAGGGCTACTACGCCCGGAGGGAGGTCGACCGTGAGCACGAAGCATGAGCCGTGCCACACAGGCGCGAGGCACGGAGCCGTGTGCGAACGCGGCGGCATCGGCTGCACCGTGAACCACACTTGGCACGCGTTGCAGCGAATCGAGCGGAAGCTCGACCTACTCATCAAGGAGGAGCACATGGCACAGTCAGAGCTCGACGCAGCCCTCGAGACGCTGAAGGCCGACGTCGACGCCAACACGTCCGCTGTCTCGGACCTCATCACCAAGGTCGAGGCCGGCGCCACGGCTGCCGACCTCACCGCGGAGATTCAGGCGGTCCGCGACGCGAGCTCCGCGCTCGAGTCGTCTCACGCGTCCGCCGAGGCGGTCGCTCCCGGAGCGACGGTCGACCCGGGCACGAGCGCGACCGACACGACGCCCACGGACCAGACCCCGGCCTGAGCTCACGGGAAGCCCCGGGTTGGGAGCCTCCGGCGGCTAAGGATGCTAATCGGCTCCCGCGTACGATGAGCTCACGAGCCCTCCCGTGAGCTCGGGACAGCGCTCGAGGGCCCCTGGCCGGGCCCTCGTTGCGCATCTCCTGACGATCAGCTACAGCCCGCAGTAGTGCCGGGTGGTCGGCCACGGGCTGAACCCGCGGCCCGAGTTGTAGGCCCGGATCGCGACGCGGATCTGCGTAGCCGGTGCCCAGCGGTCTGCCGTCCCGTAGCGGCGGAGGTACCAGCCGCCGTACGCGGACATGAACGAGTAGTCCATCTGCAGCCCGCCGTAGTATCCGTTGCCCGTGTTCGCGTTCCACGCGCCCTCGTAGCGGTGGATGCACATGAACGCTCTCCACAGCCATGACTTCGAGGACGGTGACGCTGAGCCGCTGCTGACGCCTGCTGTCCCGATCGCGGTGGCAGCGACGATCACCGCGAGGACGATCCTGATCGATCTCAGCTTCAACTTCTCCTCCAGTTCGGCTTTCCCCGGCGCGGATCGTTCACGCGCTGGCTAGCGGTCGAGCTGGGTCCGTCTGGTGCACCACCTCCTTCGTCGTTTCGCGATACTCTAACACGTCCGAGCCCCCGCGTGTCGGACTCGAACCGACAGGGATCCTTCGCGGGGGACACAGAGGCCGGACGGCGGCGGGGAGAGAGAAGTGCCAGCCGCCCGGCCTCTGATCTTGCTACGCCTCTACGAGCTCCCTCTGCTCGACGAAGGAGGCGAGGGGTCGCCCGCGCAGGTACTCCTGCGGGACGACGTCCTCGTGGTCGATGCACAGTTCACCCATCGTGAGCACCGTGCACCCCTCCTCTCCGCACTCGTGGACGATGGGCATCAGTTCTGCGCCATCGCGTAGTCGTCGGTGATCAGCGTGCCGTTGCCCTGGAGGGCGAGGCCGAAGCTCACCGCCTGGGCGCCGGCCGGGAGCGGAGCCGACGTGAACGACGCCAGGTTCCACGTCCCGTTGGTCGGCGGCATCAGCGGCCCGCCCTGCCAGTACACCCACTGGTTCTGAGCGTTGAGGTAGTACGTGGCGATGCTCGCCTTCGCGAGGCCCGGGCCCTGGTAGACCCAGTCGCCCTTGTACCACACCCAGAACGTGTACGTCTTGCCGACCGTGACCGGTGCGAGGCACGACTTCTCGGACTGCCGTTGAGTGAGCACGAGCTTGGCGTCGCCCGCCTGCCAGTTGCTCTCGTCGAGCCGCTCGGCGACGTTGCCCGTGTGGGTGTCGGTCGTCGGCGACCAGTTCGTGTTGTGAGAGTTCGGAGACGCGCCTCCCTGCTGGAAGCACACCGGCTCCGAGTGGTTGCCCGTGACTCGAAGCTGCTCGAGCGAGTAGTTCTGCACGAGCCCTCCGTTGGCCGGTTCGGGCGGCGCCGGCGGCGGGACTTGTCCACCGGTCGCGTCCTGCCGGATGTTCGTCGACGAGCACAGGTGCAGAGCGTTCATCTGGTCCGCGATGGCGGGCAGAGCGGCGATCGTGTTCGGCGCCGTGTCCTGCGCTCCGTCGTGGAACGAGAGGATGCTGTCAGCCTGCATCCCGTGCTTGAAGTGGCCGAACTGGTCGGTGTAGCCGTTGATCACGTTGCTGTCGATCTGCGCGGCCGAGATTCCCTTCCAGTCCTGCGAGTCGACGATGTTGTCGCCCCAGGGCATCACGATGCGAAGCCCCATGTCGCGAGCGACGAGGTCGTCGTACGAGTTGATGTCGCCGTACGGTGGGCGGTACAGCGTCGGGTACGGCACGCCGGCGGCGAAGATCGCAGCGTTCGCCTGGTTGAGCTCGGCGGACACCTGGTCTCCGGTCATCGGAGCTGTGCCGGTCGAAGCACCCGTGAACGATGCGTGATCCCACGAGTGGTTCTGGATGCTCATGCCCGCGGCGTTCTCCTGCTGCAGGACGGCCGCGCCTCCCGGGTCGCCGACTCGCTGGCCGACGATGAAGAACGTGGCCGTGATGTTCGCCTGCTGCAACGCCGAGATCACAGCCGGCGTCGACACGGGATCGGGACCGTCGTCGAACGTGAAGTAGACGTTCCCTCCCGAGCAGTCGTTGTTGACGACGCCCGACGCTTGCGAAGCAAACGAGCCGGATGCGCCGAAGGCGACCGCCGCCCCGAGGGCGACGAACGCCAGGATCAGCTTCCTCATGCGATTCCCTTCTCTTCTGCGAGCACTGCTAGGTCGGCGGCCGACAGCTCGCGAGTCTGCCACCGGTTGTCGAACAGCTTCGAGAGGGCGTAGTACCTCGTCGGCGTCAGGAGGACGACGTTGAGGAACGTGGCCATCGGTGTGCCGAGCCAGAACAGCTTCCACTTGGCCCGGGTGGGGACGTTGGGCCTCCCGACGAGGTACAGCGCCGAGAGGGCGTAGCGAGAGAACACGTACGCCCCGACGTAGATCGGGAGGATGTACGCGGTGTGCTGGTACCTGTGCCCCGCGCTCATCGCCGTCTCGTACGCGATGTAGATCAACAGCATCGGCGTGATCACGAGCTGGATCAGCCCGTAGATCGGAGAGACGAACTGCTTGGGTCCCAGGTACTTCGCCACGTACGGCAGCATCCACCACCACGACCTCGCCCACCGCAGCCGCTGGCGGAACGTTCCCTTCAGCGTGTCCGGCATGTCGGTCTCGACGCCGGCCTCCATGACGGCGACGACCTTGCCCCGCCTCAACGCTCGAAGCGCGAGCCATCGGTCGTCTCCCGTCCCGCACTCGACGGCGTACCCGTCGAGGTGGTCGTACAGGAGCTTGCTGCGGTAGAGAGCGAGGGCACCCGAGGTAGTCTCCAGGGCGCCGAGCATCGATCGCGACATGCGCATCATCACGCACGACGTTCCGATGTCGACGTCCGCCCCGAAGCTCACCCAGCTGTCCTCGTAGTTGCGGATGTAGATCATGCCGGTCGCCGCTTGCACGTCAGGGTCGTGCATCGCCCTGAGCAGCTGCTCGCA
>Ga0306923_10000079_pt1 | contig 60249 bp, 62 predicted proteins | sample sta12Can44000108_FD_203841 | JGI IMG/M metagenome (GOLD analysis project Ga0306923, IMG submission 203841) | Lab enrichment of tropical soil microbial communities from Luquillo Experimental Forest, Puerto Rico - statanox.12C.anox.44.000.108 (v2)... | ecosystem: Environmental > Terrestrial >... | reverse complement strand
CGGTTCCCACATTCCCGTGCTGGCCTTGGCCGGCTCCACCCATCACGCGGTCCTTGAGCAGGCGTGGGAAGCCGGCATCGACGACGTGATCGCCAAACCCATCTCGGCGCTGGAGGTCATCCAGCGCGCCCGTCACCTGCTTGAGGCCTCCATGCGCCGCACGCAGCTGGCCGCCGCCGGATAGACCCGGTGGGCGGGTTCTCCCTCGACCCCGACGATCTGGCCCGCGCCGAGGCCGCCCTGGCCGGGCTGGCCGCCGATTACATCCAATGGGCGGAAGCCGACATGGCGCGCCTGAAGGACGCTCTGGGCTGTGCCCTGGCGGAGGGCGAGAGGGAGGCGGCGGTCGCCGAGTTGTTCGCCATCGCCCACGACGTCAAGGGCCAGGCCGGCACCTTCGGCTATGGGCTGCTGTCCACCCTGGGCGGCCGCCTGTGCAAGCTGATCCAGGCCACCCCCGACGATACCGCCGCCATGGCCGCCCTGGTGAACGCCATGGCCGAGGTGGTCGCCGCCCGGTTGTCCGGCGATGGCGGTGAGCGCGGGCAGGCGTTGTTGGCGGCATTGGACTGAGGTCCGGGCGCCACTACCCTTGCCACGATTTGGCCTTGAACCGATAGTATAGGCCAGACTCCCTATTCGTGTCGCAGAGGGTTTCATGAGGCTGAGCCGTTCCGTTGCCGTGCTTGCATTGTTGCTGCCGCTGGCCGTGTTGCCGGCCCAGGCGCAGCAGGTGCCGGGCTCGCGTGAGCAGATCAAGCAGTCCTTCTCCCCGGTGGTCAAGGCGACCGCGCCGGCGGTGGTCAACATCTACACCAAGCGTGTGATCAAGGCGGCGGCGTCGCCCCTGTTCAACGACCCGTTCTTCCGCCGCTTCTTCGGCGACGGCTTGCCGCCCGGCGCGATGCAGGACCGGGTGCAGCGCAGCCTGGGTTCGGGCGTCATCCTGTCGCCCGACGGCACGGTGGTGACCAACCATCACGTCATCAAGGACGCCGACGAGGTGACCGTGGTGCTGGCCGATCGGCGCGAGTTCGAGGCGCGCATCCTGGGCTCGGACGAGCGCACCGATCTGGCCGTGCTCAAGATCGACCCGGGCAAGGAAGCGCTGCCGGTCCTGCCCATGGGCGATTCCGACGCCATCGAGGTGGGCGACCTGGTGATCGCCATTGGCAACCCGTTCGGCGTCGGCCAGACGGTGACCAGCGGCATCGTCTCGGCGCTGGCCCGCACCAATATCGGCATCACCGACTACCGTTCGTTCATCCAAACCGATGCGGCCATCAATCCCGGCAATTCGGGCGGCGCCCTGGTGGACATGAATGGGCGCCTGGTGGGCATCAACTCGGCCATCTATTCCAAGGACGGCGGCAGTCACGGCATCGGCTTCGCCATCCCCACCGCGCTGGTGAAAAGCGTGCTGGCCTCCATCACCCAGTCGGGCAAGGTGGTGCGGCCGTGGCTTGGCGCTTCGGGTCAGAGCGTGACCGCGGAACTGGCCCAGGCGCTGAAACTGGCCCGCCCCCTGGGGGTGTTGCTCAATGCCATCGCCAAGGATGGTCCGGCAGCCAAGGCGGGGTTGAAGGTTGGCGATGTGGTGACCCTGGTGAACGGCCGCGAGGTGGACGATGCCGAGGGAATGCGCTTCCGCCTTGCGACCCTGGCGCCGGGCAGCGACGCCACGCTGACCTTCCTGCGCGACGGCGCCGAGAAGACCGCATCGGTGCGTTTGGTGGCGCCGCCCGAGAACCCGCCGCGCGACATTACCGAGGTGGGGGGAAGCACTCCCTTTACCGGTGCCACCATTGCCAATCTCAATCCGGCGCTGGCCGAGGAAGTGGGCATGTCCAGCGCTGCCACCGGGGTGGTGGTGCTGCGCATCAAGCGAGGCTCCATCGCCCACCGGCTGCAATTCCAGCCCGGCGACATCATCTTGCGCATCAACGATCGCCCGGTCGCCAGCGTGGCCGACGCCAAGGCGCTGTTGTCGGCGCGCAGCGATTTGTGGCGGCTGACCATCAACCGCGACGGTGAAACCTTGAGCCTGCAGGTCGGCGGGTGAGCACCCTGTTCGAACGGGACGAGGATCGGCCGCTGGCCGATCGCCTGAGGCCGCAAAGCCTGGATGAGGTGGTGGGGCAGGACCATCTGGTCGGCCCCGCCGGCCCGTTGGGCCGCATGCTGGCGGCCGGCCGGCTGACCTCGTTCATCCTGTGGGGGCCGCCCGGCTGCGGAAAGACCACCATCGCCCGCCTGCTGGCCGAGCGCACCAACCTGCATTTCGAGCCCTTGAGCGCGGTGTTCTCGGGCGTGGCCGACCTGCGCAAGGTGTTTGACCAGGCGGCCAAGCGCAAGGAGATGGGGCAGGGCACCCTGCTGTTCGTGGACGAGATCCATCGCTTCAACCGCGCTCAGCAGGACGGCTTCCTGCCCTATGTGGAGAACGGCACGGTGGTGTTGGTGGGCGCCACCACCGAGAATCCCAGCTTCGAACTGAACGGCGCGCTGTTGTCGCGCTGTCAGGTGTTGGTGCTGCGCCGGTTGGATGATGCGGCACTGGATACCCTGACCCAGCGCGCCGAGGCCGCCATCGGCCATTCGCTGCCGCTGGCCGACGACGCCCGCGCCGCATTGAAGGCTATGGCCGACGGCGACGGCCGCTACTTCCTTAATCTGGTTGAGGCGCTGTCCATCCTGCCGCCCGAGCCGCTGCTGGATGCCGCCGGCCTGGCCGAAGTGGTGCAGAAGCGGGCGCCGGCCTACGACAAGGACCGCGAGGGCCACTACAACCTGATCAGCGCTCTGCACAAATCTTTGCGCGGCTCGGACACCGACGCGGCGCTGTATTGGATGGCGCGCATGCTGGACGGCGGCGAAGACCCACTCTATCTGCTGCGCCGTCTTGCCCGCTTTGCGGTGGAGGACGTGGGCCTGGCCGACCCGCAGGCGCTGCCCCAGGCTATCGCCGCCTGGGATTTGTACGAGCGGTTGGGCAGCCCCGAGGGCGACCTGGCGATCGCCCAGTTGGTCATCTATCTCGGCACCGCGCCCAAGTCCAACGCCGCCTACAAGGCCTTCGGCGCCGCCAAGCGGGCCGCCAAGCAGTTCGGCAGCCTGATGCCGCCCATGCACATCCTCAATGCCCCCACCAAGATGATGAAGGAACTGGGCTACAGCGCCGGCTACCAGTACGACCACGACACCGCTGAGGGCTTCTCGGGCCAGAACTACTTCCCCGACGACATGGAGCGGCAACGCTTCTACAACCCGCCGGAACGGGGCTTCGAGCGCGAGATCAACAAGCGGCTGGAGTATTGGGCGAAGCTGCGGGCGCGGCGGCAGGGTGGCGGGTGAGGGGGCGCAGATTCCTCTGTCGGCCGAAACCTTTTCCTTGGCTCCCTCACCCGCCTGCGCTTACGCTCCGGCACCCTCTCCCGCCGGGCGGGAGAGGGAAGGTTCTCTCTGTGGTGAATTCCTTATGTCCGTCCAGCTTCTCACCGTTTCCCTCGACGATGCCGACATCCGCCTGGACCGTTGGTTCAAGCGGCACTTCCCCGACGTGGGCCACGGCCTGCTGGAGAAGTGGCTGCGCACCGGGCAGGTGAAGGTCGCGGGCAAGAAGGCGAAGTCGAACCAGAGGCTAGAGGCGGGGCAGGAGATCCGGGTGCCGCCCATGCCGGCGCCGGTGGCCGATCAGTCCACGCGGGAGGAGCCCAAGCGGCCGCCGGTGGACGAAAAGATCGCCAAGATGTTGCGCGACGCCATCCTTTACATGGACGACGACGTCATCGCCCTGAACAAGCCGCCGGGTCTGGCGGTGCAGGGCGGCACCGGCATGGCCGACAAGCACCTGGATGCCTGGCTGGACTGCCTGCAATTCGACAAGCCCGACCGGCCGCGCCTGGTGCATCGCCTGGATAAGGATACCTCGGGAGTGCTGCTGCTGGGGCGTTCGGCCAACGCCGCTTCCAAGCTGGCCGCCGCCTTCAAGAGCCGCGCTGCCCGCAAATGCTATTGGGCGCTGGTGGTGGGGGTGCCCAAGCACCGTCAGGGCCGCATCGACGCCGCCTTGGCCAAGCTGCCCGGCCGTGCCGGCGAAAAGATGGCGGTGGACCATGACGAGGGCAAGCGCGCCGTCACCTGGTACCGCGTGGTGGACAACGCGCTGAAGCGCGCCGCCTGGCTGGAAATGGAGCCCCGCACCGGCCGCACCCACCAGCTGCGTGCCCATTGCGCCCTGCTGGAGACGCCCATCCTGGGCGACGGCAAATACGGCGCCGCGGACGCCTTCATTGCCGGCACCGGGGTGTCGCGCAAGCTGCATCTGCACGCTCGCGCCGTGCGCCTGCCCCATCCTCGCACCGGCAAGGAGCTGACGGTGATGGCGCCCTTGTCCGAGCACATGGACAAATCGTTCGAGTTCTTCGGCTTCTCCGAGGCCGATGCCGGCAAGCCGTTCGAGGCCTTCACCGAGTTGGAATAAAAAAGGCGGGCCGAAGCCCGCCTTTCTCGTGTCCGCAGACAGGGCTTACAGCTTGACCTTGTGCGCCAGGCCGCCCTTGCCGTCGGCGGTCAGGTCGACGGTGGCGTTGACGGTCTTGCCGCAGGCCTTCAGCGTCCAGGTCTCCTTCCAGGCGCCCTCGACCACCTTGCCCTTCTCGTCGATCTTGAGCGGCTTGATTTCCTTGTCGCGCTTGGTGTTGACCGGAATGATCTGGCTCTGGTCCGAGCAGTTCTTCTTGGCCAGGCCATCCAGTACGTCCTTCATCACCTCGGCCTGCTTGGGCGGGATGGTGGCGGTGGCGCCGGGCAGCAGCAGGGCGGCGGCCGGCGGCTTGTCGGCGGCCTGGGCCTGGAACAGCACGTTCTGGAACACCTCGATGCCGCAGCGCTGCATGACGGCGCGGTCCAGCCAGACGCCCTGGATGGGGTGCAGGCCGTCGGCGAAGGCCGGCGGCACGAAGACGGCCATGATGGTGTGGCTGACCGCCTTGTGTTCCTTGCACTCGGGCGCCGACACGGTCTCGCCGACGGTGGCCATCTGGCTCAGCATGCTCTTGTAGCCGTCCAACTGGACGTAGGCCTGGAAGCGCTCGACCGGATTGGCCGACGGGGCCGGGGCGGCGCCGGCGGGCTGATCGGGAACGTTCTGGGCCAGCGCGGGGGAAGCGGCGGCGGCAAGGACAAGGGCAGCGGCAATGGGTCCGAAGCGCATCGCGTGCGATCTCCAAATAGTGACGGCGGCACCTTAGCCCACCATGGCGGCCATGCACAGCCCCTTGCCCGCATGGCACCGCATCCGCCTTACTTTCGCCATCGTTCGGCGGTTGGTTGAAGGCTGGGCATGGGTTAAGCTCTCGTCCTTGAACAGTGATCTGGCGAATATCCATGAGCCGTCTGCGCCTTGCCGTATTCGACGTCGACGGAACCCTGGTCGATTCCGAACACAACATCGTCTCCGCCATGACCCAGGCCTGGTCCAGCATGGACCTGGGGGTGCCCGACCCGGCCGAGGTGCGGCGCATCATCGGGCTGTCCCTGGTGGAGGCGTGCGCGAGCCTGCTTCCGTGGGCCGGGCATGAGGTGCATCGGGCGGTGGCCGAGCAGTACAAGGAGGCCTTCCGGGCGCTCCGCCTGCTGCCCGATACGGTCGAACCGCTGTTCCCCGGCGTGCGCCAAGCCCTGGACGAGTTGGAAAACGCCGGCTGGCTGTTTGGTTTGGCCACCGGCAAGTCGCGGCGCGGCGTCGACAGCATGCTGTGCAATCACGGCCTTGAGGGGCGCTTCGTCACCATCCAGACCGCCGACGACAATCCCGGCAAGCCCAACCCCGGCATGCTTCTGCGGGCCGCCTCGGAAACCGGGGCCGAGGTCGCCGACATGGTGATGATCGGCGACACCGCCTATGACATGCTGATGGCGCAATCGGCCCGGGTCGCCGGCATCGGCGTGGCATGGGGCTATCATTCCGTCGCCGAGTTGCAGACCTCGGGCGCCCGCATGGTCATCGACAGCTTCGACAATCTGGCCGACCTGCTGGCCTCGCTGTCAGGAGACCGTGAATGCGTCTGAGCACCGCGCTGAAACTGCTGGCCGTCCTCGCCGTCGCCCTGGTGATCGGAGTGGTGGCGGCGGCCAAGTCCATGGATTTCCAGCGCGCCAAGGCGCTGTTGGCCGAGCAGGTGCTGGCACTGACCGGCCGGACCCTCACCATGTCGGGCTCGCTGGAGCTGCGTCTCGGCCTGACCCCCCGCATCATCGCCAACCAGGTGGTGCTGGCCAACCGGCGAGGCGGCTCGCGCCCCGACATGATCAAGGTGGAGCGCGTCGAGGCCGAGGTGGCGCTGCTGCCCCTGCTGAAGCGTGAAGTCCGGTTATTGCGTGTCACCATCTCGGCTCCCGACATCCTGCTGGAAACCGATGCCAAGGGACGGGGCAACTGGGACTTCAATACGGCCGCCACGCCCGTTCCGTCGGCTTCGGCGGCCGGTGAGAAGGCCGGTATTTCCGCAGTGAAGCTGTCGCTCCGCGAAGTGCGCATCAAGAATGGGATGGTGACCTGGCACAATGGCCGCACCGGCGCCACCACCCAGGTGGTGCTGCCTAAGCTGTCGATCCAGCCCGATCCCAATGCGCCCGGCCAGTACACCTTCCAGGTGGCGGGCCTTGTGGACAGCCGTCCCCTCGACCTGGGCGGCCGCGTTGGCTCGGGCGCCGCGGGCAAGCCGTGGAGTGTGCAACTGAAGGGCGCCTTCGACGGTCTGGTGGCCAAGGTGGAAGGCAGTGTCGCCGATCCGCTGGCCGGCAGGGGCCTCGACTTCAGATTGGCGCTGCAAGGTGACGAACTTGGCAAAGTGGCCAAGGCAGCGGGGCTGGTGGCGCCCGACGTTCAAGCTGGCAGCGTCCGTGGGCGGCGACATCCATGGGGCGGTGGCGCTGACGGATCTGGAGCTGGCGGCGGGCCGGCGCGATACCCTGCTGGTCAATGCCCGCGGTGCGGTCAGGGACCTGCTCAACCAGGACGGTGTCGAACTGACGCTGTCGGCGGAGGGCGATAATTTAGCCGGCCTGTCCAAGTTGGTGGGAGCCGAGGTGCCCTCCATGGGGCCGCTCAAGGTCGGCGGCACGCTGACCGGCGGCGGCCGCCACTGGAAGCTGGCCGACATCAAGGCCGCCCTGGCGGGCAGCGATGCCACGGGCGAACTGACGCTGGACGCCGGTGCGCGGCCGCGCCTGTCCGGGACCTTTGCCGCCGGCAACTTGGCCCTGGCCGATCTGACCACGCCCGCTTCCAAGCCGGGCGAAAAGCTGCTGCCCAAGGGCCGCAAGGCCAATGGCGACGGCCGTGTCTTCCCGGCCGAGCCGTTGCCGGTGGGGCTGCTCAAGGGCTGGGACGCCGATCTCGCCCTGCGCGCCGCCCGGCTGGATGTCCAGGGGGTGCGCTTCACCGACGCCTCGGCTGATCTTCACCTGGCGGGTGGCCGCCTTTCGCTCAAGCCGATGCACGCCTTCCTGGCCGGTGGCCAGATGGAAGGCGAGGCGGTGCTGGACGTCGCGGGAACGCAGCCCGATCTGTCGCTGCGTGCTTCGGCCCGGGCGGTGGACCTGGGCGCGGTGCTGAAGGCGCTGGGCGTCGAGGCCTTGTCCGGTGGCCGCTCCGATGCACGCCTTGATCTGCACGGCAGGGGCGAGTCGGTGCGTGCGTTGATGGCCTCGGCCAACGGCGAGACGGTGGTGAGCGTGGGCGAAGGCCGCTTGCGCAACGAGACCCTGGACTGGGCCGCTGGCGACCTGCTGGTGCAGGTTGCCGGGGCGCTGAACCCGCTGGGCAAGAGTGAACCGGCGACGCCGTTGTCCTGCGCCGCGCTCCGCTTCACCGTTCATGACGGCGTCGCCACCGCTCAGCGCGGCATTGCGGTGGAGACCGCCAAGGTGCAGGTGGTGGGTTCGGGCACGGTGGACCTGCGGGACGAAGCGCTGAACATCACCGCTACCCCGCGCCCGCGTGGCGGCATCGGCGTCTCGTTGGGGGCGCCCCTGGTCGGTGCCACCCGCCTGGGCGGCACCCTGGCCGCTCCCACCATGACCTTGGACGAGGTAGGTGCGGCCCACGCCGCCGTCTCGGCCGGCGCCGCCGTGATGACCGGCGGCCTGTCGCTGGTGGGCGAGACCCTGCTGGACCGCCTGACCGCCGACCCCACCCCGTGCCAGACCGCGCTGGGTAAGGCGCAGGTGGTCAAGCCGACCAAGGCGTCGGCCAGGAAAGGCAAGAAGGCGCCGCCCGGCCCGCTGGAGGGCTTGTTCGGCCGCTGAAACTCGTTAGGTTATGGCCCCAGCCTTCGTTTATCTGCCGGACCGTCAAAGCGATGTTGAACAAGACCCTGAAGCGTTTCTACAAGCAGGCCAGTGTGGGCGAGGTCGAAGGGGGCTTCGGCGTGCTGCTGGACGGCCGGCCGGTGAAGACGCCGGCGGGCAAGCGGCTGGCGGCGCCGTCGCGGGCGCTGGCCGAGGCCATGGTCGCCGAATGGCAGGAGCAGGGTGAGGAGATCCACCCCCGCACCATGCCCATGACCCAGTTGGCCAGCACTGCCCTGGATCGCGTCGGCCCCGAGCGTGACACGATCCTGGAGCAGCTCGCCCAATTCGCCGGCACCGACCTTCTCTGCTACCGCGCCGACTTTCCGCCGGATTTGGTGGCGCGCGAGACGGAGCGGTGGCAGCCCTTGCTGGATTGGGCCGTCGAGGCCCTCGGTGCCCGCCTGATCGTCACCTCGGGGATCGTTGCGGTGGAGCAGCCCGAGGCGGCAGTGGCGCCGCTGCTGGCGCGGCTGGGCTCCTACGACGTCTGGCGCCTGACCGCCGCCCAGTCGGCCTGCGCCGCTTCGGGCTCGTTGGTGCTGGCGCTGGCGCTGGCGGAGGGGCGCCTTACCGGCCAGCAGACCTACGAACTGTCGCAGTTGGACGAGACCTACCAGATCGAGAAGTGGGGCGAGGATTGGGAGGCCGCCGACCGCCGTGCCGCCCTTCAGCGCGACATCCTGGCAGCTGAGCGGCTGCTGACCCTGGTGTGATTGGCCCCTCTTCCGCGCGGCGGGAGAGGGGTAAAACGCCTCTCGCAATAAAATTTCTCCATGCTGCGCTGCGGCGCACACCTGTGACTCGACCTGAACCTACCCGCCAAGCCTCGGATTCCGGGGCTTTTCGCATTTCTGGCGGGAAATTAAACCGGCGGTGGGTGCTCCACTTTTGCGCAATTTTCTTTCCCAAGCCATGCGTGCTGCGCAACCCCGTTAAAGCTAAGCGGCGTAAGCCTTTCCGTTAGTCACAAATTGCAACACAACGTGAGTGGGCATGGGGTCTTTTTAGGTGGAAGCGGGCCGGAAGTAATGGTATCTGCACGGCCTGACCATAAGGGTGGGGTTGCCACCCGAAGGTTCCGGCGCGCCACTAAACCCTGGCGCTTGCCCTTGCCTTCATTAGGGGAAATCGGATGCAGGAAATCATTCGCCAACTTGAAGAGAAACGGAACCGTGCCCGTCTGGGCGGCGGCGAAAAGCGCATCGCTTCGCAGCATGCCAAGGGCAAGCTGACGGCGCGCGAGCGCATCGAACTGCTTCTCGATCCCGACTCCTTCGAGGAGTGGGACATGTTCAAGGAGCACCGCTGCACCGATTTCGGCATGGACCAGCAGTCCACGCCCGGTGACGGCGTGGTGACCGGCTACGGCACCATCAACGGCCGCCTGGTCTTCGTGTTCAGCCAGGACTTCACCGTGTTCGGCGGCTCGCTATCGGGCGCCCACGCCGAGAAGATCTGCAAGATCATGGACAAGGCCGTCCAGGTCGGCGCCCCGGTGATCGGCCTCAACGATTCTGGCGGCGCCCGCATCCAGGAAGGCGTCGATTCGCTGGCCGGCTATGCCGAGGTGTTCCAGCGCAACGTGCTGGCCTCGGGCGTGGTGCCGCAGATCTCCATGATCATGGGCCCGTGCGCCGGCGGCGCCGTGTACAGCCCGGCCATGACCGACTACATCTTCATGGTCAAGGACAGCTCGTACATGTTCGTGACCGGTCCGGACGTGGTGAAGACCGTCACCCACGAGACCGTGACCGCCGAGGAACTGGGCGGCGCCATCACCCACTCGACCAAGTCGGGCGTGTCTGACATGGCGTTCGAGAACGACGTGGAAGCGCTGCTGCAGCTGCGCCGCTTCATGGACTTCCTGCCGTCGTCCAACCGCGAGAAGCCGCCGGTGCGTCCCACCGCCGACGTGCCCGAGCGCAAGGAGATGAGCCTGGATACGCTCATCCCCGACAACGCCAACAAGCCGTACGACATGAAGGAGCTGATCCTGAAGGTCGTCGACGAAAACGACTTCTTCGAGATCCAGCCGGGCTATGCCGGCAACATCATCGTCGGCTTCGCCCGCATGGAAGGCTCGACCGTCGGCATCGTCGCCAACCAGCCCATGGTGCTGGCCGGCTGCCTGGACATCGCGTCGTCCATCAAGGCCGCCCGCTTCGTGCGCTTCTGCGACAGCTTCAACATTCCGATCGTGACCTTCGTCGACGTGCCCGGCTTCCTGCCCGGCACCGCCCAGGAATACGGCGGCATCATCAAGCACGGCGCCAAGCTGCTTTACGCCTATGCCGAGGCCACCGTGCCGAAGATCACCGTCATCACCCGCAAGGCCTATGGCGGCGCGTATGACGTGATGAGCTCGAAGCACCTGCGCGGTGACGTCAACTTCGCCTGGCCGACCGCCGAAATCGCGGTGATGGGCCCCAAGGGCGCGGTGGAGATCATCTTCCGCCAGGACATCGGTGACGCCGAGAAGATCGCCGCGCGCACCGAGGAATACCGTCAGAAGTTCGCCAATCCGTTCGTCGCCGGCCATCGCGGCTTCATCGACGACGTGATCATGCCGCACTCGACCCGCAAGCGCATCTGCCGCTCGCTGGCCATGCTGAAGGACAAGGAACTCGACAACCCGTGGAAGAAGCACGGGAACATTCCGCTTTGATGGGGGCTGCGAGCATGTTCACCAAGATTCTGATCGCCAACCGCGGCGAGATTGCTTGCCGCGTCATCAAGACCGCCAAGAAGATGGGCATCAAGACGGTGGCGGTGTACTCCGACGCCGACAAGGACGCCCTGCACGTGCAGATGGCCGACGAGGCCGTGCACCTCGGCCCGCCGCCTTCCGCCCAGTCCTACCTGCTGGCCGACAAGATCGTCGAGGCCTGCAAGCAGACCGGCGCCCAGGCCGTGCATCCGGGCTACGGCTTCCTGTCGGAGAAGCGCGAGTTCCAGGAGAAGCTGGCGGCTGCCGGCATCACCTTCATCGGCCCCGACGCCCATGCCATCTTCGCCATGGGTGACAAGATCGAGTCCAAGAAGCTGGCCAAGCAGGCCGGCGTCAACACCGTCCCCGGTCACATGGACGTGATCAAGGACGCCGACGAGGCGGTCAAGATCGCCCAGCAGATCGGCTATCCGGTGATGATCAAGGCCTCGGCCGGCGGCGGCGGCAAGGGCATGCGCCTGGCCTGGAACGACGTTGAAGCCAAGGAAGGCTTCGTGTCGGCCACCAACGAGGCCAAGGCGTCCTTCGCCGACGACCGCGTGTTCATCGAGAAGTTTATCGAGCAGCCCCGCCACATCGAGATCCAGGTGCTGGCCGACAGCTTCGGCAACACCATCTATCTCGGCGAGCGTGAGTGCTCGATCCAGCGCCGCCACCAGAAGGTCATCGAAGAGGCTCCGTCGCCCTTCCTGTCGCCCGAGATGCGCAAGGCCATGGGCGAGCAGGCCTGCGCCCTGGCCAAGGCCGTGCAGTACAAGTCGGCCGGCACCGTCGAGTTCATCGTCGGCGGCGCCACCGGCGAGTTCTACTTCCTGGAAATGAACACCCGCCTGCAGGTGGAGCATCCGGTGACCGAGATGGTGACCGGCCTCGACCTGGTCGAGCTGATGATCAAGGTGGCCGCCGGCCAGAAGCTGCCGCTGACCCAGGACGACGTGAAGCTGAACGGCTGGGCCATCGAGGCGCGCGTCTACGCGGAAGACCCCTTCCGCAACTTCCTGCCCTCGACCGGCCGCCTGACCCGCTACGCTCCGCCGGAGGAAAGCCCGCATGTGCGCGTCGATACCGGCGTGTACGAAGGCGGCGAGATCAGCATGTTCTACGATCCCATGATCGCCAAGCTGATCACCTACGGCCCGTCGCGCGACGCCGCCATCGCCCACATGCGCGAGGCGCTGGACGCCTATTACATCCGTGGCCTGTCCCACAACATTCCGTTCCTCGCCTCGCTGATGAGCAAGGACCGGTTCGTCAAGGGCAACCTGACCACCAACTTCATCGCCGAGGAATACAAGGACGGCTTCCACGCCAACGATCTGCCGGCCGATGATCCGACCGTGCTGGTCGCCGTGGCCGCCTCGGTGAAGTCCGCCATCGTCACCCGCAACATCCAGATCTCGGGCCAGTTCCCGGGCCATGAGATGAAGGTGCCGGTGGAGTGGACCGTGGTGCTCAATGGCCAGTATCACGACATCGAATGCCGTCCCACCGTCGGCGGCTTCGCCGTGGTGATCGGTGGCGAGGCGGTCAGCGTCAAGACCGACTGGCACATCGGCCAGCCGCTGTTCCGCGGTGTGGTCGAAGGCCGCCCGGTCTGCGTCCAGATCGACCGCGACGGTGTGTCCTACACCTTGGCCCACTCCGGTTCGCGCGTGAAGGCCATGGTGCTGACCCGCCAGACCGCCGCCATGAACAAGCTGATGCCGTTCAAGGCGCCGCCGGACATGTCCAAGTACCTGCTGTCCCCCATGCCCGGCCTGCTGCGCGCGGTCGAGGTCAAGGAAGGCCAGGAGGTCAAGGCCGGCGAGCCGCTGGCCGTGGTGGAAGCCATGAAGATGGAGAACATCCTCAAGGCCGAGCGCGACGGCACCATCGGCAAGATCCACGCCCAGCCGGGCGAGTCCCTGGCCGTGGACCAGAAGATCATCGAATTCGCTTAAAGCGCGCGTTCGGGTCTAAGGAAATCCCCGGTGCCGTCAGGCACCGGGGATTTTTCTTTGCCTATTTCAACAGCGACCTCAGCATCCAGGCGGTCTTCTCGTGCACCTGCATGCGCTGGGTCAGCAGGTCGGCGGTGGACTCGTCGACGGCGTCGTCCACGACAGGGAAGATGGAGCGCGCCGTCCGCACCACCGCTTCCTGGTCCTTCACCAGGATGCTGATCATCTCCTCCGCGCTGGGCACGCTTTCCTCCTCCTTGAGAGAGGTCAGCGCAGCGAATTGGCGGTAACTGCCGGGGGCGGGGAAATCCAGCGCCCGGATGCGCTCGGCGATCAGGTCCACGGCCTGCGACAGTTCCGTATATTGCTGCTCGAACATCAGGTGCAGCGTGTTGAACATGGGGCCGGTGACGTTCCAGTGGAAATTGTGGGTCTTGAGATAAAGGGTGTAGGTGTCCGCCAGCAGGCGCGCCAATCCGTCGCCGATCTGTTTGCGGGCCGCGTCGTCGATACCGATGTTGATGCTCATGATGGTTCTCCCCAATCTGTTGTTCAGCCGCGCCGGGCGTGGGCACGCTCCCACGCCTTGTCGTGCAGATGGCCGGCCACCACGTTGACCAACGGTTCCACCAGGGCGACCGCACCGCCGATGGCCAGGCTGCCGGTCAGCGCGTAGCCGACGCCCACCGACACGCCCACGTGCACACCGATCTGAGTTGCCGTCCTCGCCACCTTGGCCATGGTCGCCTCCTGTCTTCTTTTCCCGCCGTGCCGACCGCAGTTCGGGCGGCAATTGCTCATGGCAAGCACCCTAATGCCGGCCAGTATCATCGATCCAACGGGAAGTCGTGGCGACACTGATCGATCAAATCGATGAAGCGCCAGCCGGCGGTGCCTCGTATGCTGAACGCCCACTCGGAGCGGAGGTCCCATGGAACATCCCCAATGCGTGCGCGTATTGATCGATGGCCGGGTCCAGGGCGTCTGGTTTCGCGGCTGGACGGTGGAGCAGGCCCAGCTCCGCGGCCTTGCCGGGTGGGTGCGCAATTTGTCCGACGGCCGGGTCGAGGCGGTGTTCGCCGGATCGCCCGCGGACGTGGATGACATGGTGAATGCTTGCCGCCGGGGACCGCCCTCGGCCCGTGTGACCTCGGTGGAGGTCGAGGCGTGGTCCGACCTGCCCGGCCACGGGTTCCATCAGCGCCCCACGGTGTAGTCCCACCGTGGGGGATGACAAGCGCAGGAAAACGGATGAGAATTACAAGACGCCAACTTCTTGTCGGAGCTGCCGCTATGGCCGTCACTCCCGCTTCCGCCACTCCCACCGGCACCAAAGTCTTCCCCAAGGGCTTCCTGTGGGGGGCTTCCACTTCGTCGTACCAGATCGAGGGTGCGCTGGACGTTGACGGGCGCGGCCCCGACATTTGGGATACCTTCACCAAGCAGGGACGCATTACCGACGGCACCTCGGCCGCAAAGGCCTGCGACCACTATCACCGTTACCCCGAGGATATCGCCCTGATGAAGGCGGCCGGCTTCAACGCCTACCGTTTCTCGCTGGCCTGGCCGCGCATCATCCCGGCCGGTACCGGTGCGGTGAACCAGAAGGGCCTGGATTTCTACGACCGCCTGGTGGACGAGCTGCTGAAGGCCGGCATCCGCCCCATGGCCTGCCTGTACCATTGGGATCTGCCGCAGCCGCTGGAGGACAAGGGCGGCTGGCAGGGTCGCGCGGTGACCGAGCCCTTCGCCGAATACGCCCGCGTGGCGGTGAAGCGCCTGGGCGACCGCGTGCAGAACTGGATGATGCTGAACGAGCCCAACGTGGTCGCCATCTTCGGCTATGGCGTCGGCGAGCATGCTCCCGGCCATCGCTTGGGCGAGATTGGCATCCTGAAGGCGCTGCACCACCAGAACCTGGCCCAAGGCGCCGCGTTGCGCGCTATCCGGGCCGAGAAATCTGACGCCATCCTGGGCACCGTCACCAACGTGTCCCCGTGCGTGCCCGACGACAAGAACAAGCCCGAGGACGTGCGCGCCGCCGCCCTGTGGGACGCCGCCTGGAACCGCGTCACCCTGGACGGCCTGTTCAAGGGCAAGCTGCCCGACATCGTCGCCGAGCAGATGGCCTCCTTTGTCCAGCCCGGCGACCTGGAATTGGCTAAGTTCCCTGTCGACCTCTTGGGCATCAACTATTACGGCCGCAACACCATGCGCCACGAGGAGGGCAAGCCCTTCAACGCCGGCTGGGGCGACCCCAAGGCCAAGCGCTACACTCACATGGGCTGGCCGGTGCAGCCGGAAGGCCTGTACGAGCAGTTGATGGACCTCAAGAACAACTACGGCAATCCCGCCGTCTACGTGGCCGAAAACGGCGCCGCCTATGACGACGTGGTCGAGGCCGACGGCTCGGTCCACGACGCCGAGCGCACCCTGTTCATCAAGGAACACATCGAACAGGTCCACCGCGCGCTGACCGACGGCGTCAACCTCAAGGGCTATCTGGCCTGGTCCCTGCTCGACAACTTCGAATGGGCGTTCGGCCTGTCCAAGCGCTTCGGCATCGTCCGCGTCGATTACGACAGCCTGAAGCGCACGCCCAAGGACAGCTATCGCCTGATGCAGAAGATCGCCAAGGCCAACGCGGTGTAGAGCTTAAGGGAAAAGGTGCGAAGGGACTCGGCCCTTCGCACATCCCATTGGTTTGGAGTAGAAGGCGGCCGCAGGCGCGAGCCGCCTTTGTCTTTCTCGGGCATGCTACTTGGGCGCGCCATGAGCCCGCGACAACGGGCATCCGTGTTGCGGCGTGCTTGCGGATTGGGTTGCCCCTCTTGCGTCCACGCTATGCATGAGGAGGGGCGGTACTGGATCAGGCCTTCTGGAACCCCCGATGCAGCGTGGTGAGGATGCCCACCGCCGTTTCCAGTTGCGGGTCCGTAAGGTCCGACAAGGTCACTTGGGCACGTTGGAGAAGGTCGGCTCGGCCGGCTTCGAGAGGGAGGTCTTCCTCCAGCAGGCGAGCGATGGGCACGCCGAAGGTGGTCGCCAAGGCGGCCAGGGTGGGCAAGGGCGGGAGGCTCTTGCCGGTTTCGATGTGCGAGATGGACTGCCAGGTGCGGTCCACCGTGACGGCCAATTGCTCCTGGCTCCAGCCACGCTGCTCGCGCAGGGTCTTCACATTGGTACCGACGATAGCTTTGAGGCGGGCTGACTTCATGGCTCGGAAGTGTCGTGCCGCGCGCGCCGATTGACTATGTATCACAACTACATTTAGTTTATGTATCAGCGCTCCATTCGTGCACCCTCGTGGCGCTCCGCAACTTAAGCTCGGCAAAGAGAGGCCTGCCGCAAATGACTGAACCAGACTGGGATCGTATCCTTACCCTCGGCGTGTCGTTGGGGGAGCAGGCCGAGAAGGTGGCTCCGCCCAATGAGGGGCCGCGTGTGGCGGCCGCGGCCTATGCGTGGGTGTTGCTGCGTGGGTTATGGAACGGCGAGGATGTGAGGCCGGCCCAGCGGTGGCGCGAGGACATGCCCGAACTGATCGGGCACTATGCCGAGCGGCTGGCGATCGAACGCCTGCGTGTCAGAAAAGAATAAAGCGCGCCCAACGGCGCGCTTTCACGGAACGGGGTGTGCGAGGGGGACGAGTCCCCTCGCTCTCCAACCACCCCACTCCGCCGCCGGCTGCTCGACAACTTCGAATGGGCGTTCGGCCTGTCCAAGCGCTTCGGCATCGTCCGGGTTGATTACGGCAGCCTGAAGCGCACGCCCAAGGACAGCCATCGCCTGATGCAGCAGATCGCCAAGGTCAACGCGGTTTAGATCAGTAAATCCCCTCGTGCTGCGCACGAGGGGATTTTTGCGAATCCAAGAATCCCTCCAGTCCTGCGCACGAAGCCCCTCGCGCAAGTGGGGGCTTGCCGCTACCATCCGGGCCTGTTTCCATTGCAGGCTCGTGGGGCCATGCGCGCCGTACCCCTTCGTCAGATCATGACCGCCGCGGTGGTCTCGGTGACGCCGGCGACCTCGGTGGCCGAGGCGCTGGAGGTGTTGTCCGAGCGGCGCATCTCGTGCCTGGTGGTGGCCGAGGACGGGGCGCCGGTGGGCATCGTCACCGAGCGGGACATCGTCAAGGCCTATGACGGGCTCGACGGCCATGGCGACCTTCCCATCGCGCGGGTGATGACGGCGGCGCCGCTGACGGTGTCGGCCGAGCTGGACCATTTCGAGGCCTTCAAGCTGATGAAGGAGCGCCGCATCCGCCATCTGGTGGTGCGGACCGATGACGGGCACATCGGCGGCGTGGTGACCGAGACCGATTTCGTCCGCCATCTGGGGGTGGACTTCTACGTGCGGCCCAAGGACGTGCAGTCGGTGATGGCCCCGGTGGTCACCGCCACCGAGGACGCGCCGCTGGCTGACATCCTGGCCAAGCTGGCGCGGCCCAACATCTTCTGCGTGGTGATCGAGCGCCAGGACCGCGCCATCGGCATCCTGACCGAGCGCGACGCCGTGCGCCTGCTGCGCCAGCACAGCCCGGTGGGCGGCCTGACCGCCGGCCAGGTGATGAACCAGCCGCTGCGCACCATCGCCCCCACTGCCTCGCTGCTAGAGGTGTCCGAGGCGTTCCGCCAGCACTCCATCCGCCACCTGGTGGTGGTGGACGAAAAGGGCGCGCCCAAGGGCGTGGTCAGCGAACACGAGATCGTCCAGGGCTTGGAAAGCGAATACGTCGTGCACCTGGAGCGCATTATCGTCGAGAAGAACGAGGCGCTGGCGGCGTTGGGTTATGCCCACGAGCAATTGGCCGAGCAGTCCAGGGAGCTGTCCGGGGTGGTGGCCGAGCTGGAGGCCAGCCACGAGGAGCTGCACGAGTTCGCCCGCGCCGCCTCGCACGATTTGGCCGAGCCGAGCCGGCTGGTGGTCAGCTTCTGCCAGTTGCTGCTCAAGCGCCACGGCGAGGCCCTGGGCGAGGAGGGGCGGGAACTGGCCGAGTTCGCCATCGATGGTGCGCTGCGCATGCGCCAACTGGTGCACGACCTCGCCCTCTACGCCGCTCCCACCCGTGCCGGCGACGAGCCGGTGGACGCCACCGCCGTCGCCCGCTCGGTGCTGGAAGCCCTGGGCGACGAGATCGAAGCCACCGAGGCCCGCGTCGAATTGGCGGTCCTGCCCGAGCTCAAGTTGCCGCGCGCCACCCTGGCCGAGCTGTTCCGCCACCTGATCGGCAACGCCCTGATCTACCGCCGCGACGACGTCGAGCCGCACATTCGCATCGGCTGCGACGACGATGGCGAGGGCTGGCGGTTGTGGGTGGCCGATAACGGCATCGGCATCGATTCCGCCTATCACGAGGACATCTTCCACCTGTTCACCCGGCTGCATCCGGCGGGGAGCCGCAGCGGCACCGGCGCCGGGCTGGCCATTTGCCGCCGCATTGTGGTGGCCGCCGGGGGGCGCTTGTGGGTGGAGTCGGAGCCGGGCAAGGGCAGTACGTTCTTTATCGCGCTGCCTAAGTGATCGGCGTCGCTCTCCCCTAGCGGGAGAGGGTTGAGACGGTGTCCTTTCCGGGGCATCATCGTTCCATGAACAGCAGCAGCGCCATTCTGCCGGCGGGCGTGGCCGACGATCTGGAACTGATCGCCGAGATGACGGCCGATTTCGCCCGCTCGCGCGATATCGAGGAATCCCTGCGCGTCGGCTTGCAGCACATCGCCAGCCGCATGGAGGCGGATGCTGCGTCGCTGTTCCTGATGGACGAGGGCGAGCTGGTGTGCCGCGCCTGCTTCGGCCCGGCCGACGTCACCGGTCTGCGGCTGCCCCACGGCCAGGGGATCGTCTGGCGTGCGGTCATGCGCAACCGGCCTCAGTTGGTCAGGGACGTCGCCACCGATCCCGACTTCGCCCACATGGTGGATCAGGTCACCGGCTTCTCGACGCGATCCATTCTGTGCGCGCCCATGTCGGTGCGCGACGAATGCGTGGGCGCCATCGAGCTGTTCAACAAGAAGGGCGGGCAAAGCTTCGACGACGACGACCGCCGCATTTTGCAGGCGCTGGCGGCCTCGGCGGCGCTGGCGCTCATCAACGCCCGACACGCCGCCGCCATGGCCGAACAGGAGGCGTTCCGGCGCGAGCTTGCGCTGGCCGCCGATATCCAGCGCGCCATGCTGCCGGCGGCCAAGCCGGCCGACTTTCCCATCCACGGGGTGAACCTGCCGGCGCGCGGCGTCTCGGGCGATTTCTTCGACGTGGTGGAACTGGCCGATGGCCGTCTGGCCTTCGCCATCGCCGACGTGTCGGGCAAGGGCATGAACGCCGCCCTGTTGATGGCCAAGACCGCCAGCCTGTTCCGCTGCCTGGCCAAGCGCCTAGATGGGCCGGGCGCCCTGCTTGCCGCCATCGACGCCGAGCTGGCCGAGACCGGCTCGGCCGGCATGTTCGTCACCATGGTGGCGGGCGTGCTCGATCCCGCCACCGGCCAGGTGGTGCTAGCCAATGCGGGCCATGAACCGCCGCTGATGTGGCGCGAAGGCGCGGTGGAACGGGTGGAAGGCGGTATGCCGCCGCTCGGCATCGATCCCACCCTTTTCCTTGGGGGCTGCCCGGAGAGCAGGATCGATTTGCGGGGCGGTGCGCTCTATCTGTTCACTGACGGCCTGACCGAGGCGCGGTTGAACGGCGGCATGCTTGGCAGCGAAGGGGTCGAGGACCTGCTCGCCCGCCATCACGACCTGCCGGCGCCCGAGCGGTTGGAGGCGGTCATCGCCGACGTGGCGCAGGATGGCTTGGCGCTTCGCGACGACCTGACCATGCTGGTGGTGGAAGGACGGCCCATGAGTTCCAATGCCCTGGATCGCCTGTTCCCGGCCCGGCCGGAACGGCTGTGCGACATCCGCCACGCGGTGGCCGAGACCGCCAGCCGGCTCGGCTGCCCCGAACCGCTGGTCAACGACGTGGTGCTGGCGGTGGACGAGGCCTGCCAGAACATCATCCGTCACGCCTATGGCGGGACGGGGGGCGACATCGTGGTGCAGCTGGGCCGCGAGGACCAGCGGCTCGTGGTGCGGCTGATCGACTTTGCTGCTCCGGTGGATCGTGCCAAGATTTGCTCGCGCGCCCTGGACGACATCCGGCCGGGGGGGCTGGGCACCCACCTCATGCGCTCGATCATGGACGAGGTGGCCTTCGTGCCGCCGCCGCCGGGCGCCGGCAACATGTTGCAGATGGTCAAGCGGATCGGTGAGCCATGAATATCGAAACCCATAACCACGGCGAAACCGTAGTGGTCGCCCTGTCCGGCGAGATCGATTTGCAGCATTCGCCCTCTGTGCGGCGCCAGCTGATGGAGCTGATGTTCGAGCGCCGCGACGTGCTGGTGGACTTGGCCCGGGTGGCCTACATCGACAGCTCGGGTATCGCCAGCCTGGTCGAGGCCTACCAGATGGCCCGCAAGAACACGACCCGCTTCGTCCTGGTGGCGGTCAGCCAGCCGGTCCTGCGGGTGTTGCAACTGGCCCGTCTGGACAAGGTCTTCACCTTGGCCGACACCGTGGACGCCGCGCTGGCCGGCTAGGATGATCCCGCCGCGCCTTCACCATCTGCTGGACCGCGTGGGCCGCGCCTCGATCCGTTCGGTCGAGGAATTCGGCTTCGCCGCCAGCTTGTTTGGCGAGGCGCTGTGGTGGCTGGTGATGGGACGTTCCCGCAAGCAGCCGGTGAAGCTGGCCTCCGTCGTCAACCAGGCCATGGAGGTGGGCATCGCGGCGCTGCCCATCATCACCATCCTGTCGGCTACCATCGGCCTGATGCTGGCCATCCAGGGCATCTACACCCTGCGTACCTTCGGCGCCGAGAGCCGGGTGACGCTGGGCATCGCCCTGTCCACCGTGCGCGAGTTCTCGCCGTTGATCACCGGCATCCTGGTGGCGGGGCGCTCGGGCTCGGCGCTGGCGGCGCGGCTGGGCACCATGCGCATCAACCAGGAGATCGACTCGCTCACCGTCATGGGCATTTCGCCGGTGCGCTTCCTGGTGGTGCCGCCCTTGGTGGCCATGGCGGTGATGATGCCGCTGATGACCCTGTGGGCCGATCTGGTCAGCCTGTTCGCCGCCGGCGTTTACGTTTCCTCGCAATTGCAGACCTCGTTGGCGGCCTATGGCGACGAGCTGCTGACCATCCTCAGGGTCAACGACTTCATGCATGGCCTGGCGAAAAGCTCCATCTTCGCCGCGCTCATCACCATCGTCGGCGTGGTCAACGGCGCCTCGGTCTCGGGCGGCGCCGAGGGCGTGGGGCGCATGACCACCCGCTCGGTGGTGCATGCCATTTCGGCCATCATCATCACTGACATGGTGTTCGCCTTCATGGTGACGCGATGAGCGCGCCCTCCGTCGAGGTGAGGAACCTCCAGACCTATTACGGCACCCGCCACATCCTGAAGAACGTCTCGGTGGAGGTTCAGGCTGGGGAAATCCTCGTCATCATGGGCGGCTCGGGCTCGGGCAAGACCACCTTGCTCAACCATCTGTTGGGCCTGCTGCGCCCCAGTTCGGGGACGGTGCGCATCCTGGGCCAGGACATCAACGCCATCAGTCCTGAGGACAAGCAGGAGCTGCGCACCAAGATGGGGGTGGCGTTCCAGTCGGGCGCCCTGTTCTCGTCCATGACCGTGGGCGACAACATCGCGCTGCCGCTGCGCGAGCACACCGACCTGGACGAAACCACCATCGGCATCGTCACCCGCCTGAAGCTGGAGGTGGTGAGCCTTGCCGGCTTCGAGCACCTGATGCCGGCCGAGCTGTCCGGCGGCATGGTCAAGCGCGCGGCGCTGGCGCGCGCCATCGTCATGGACCCCAAGCTGCTGTTCTGCGACGAGCCTTCGGCCGGCCTCGACCCGGTGGTGGCCTCTAGCATCGACGACCTGATCCTGCGCCTGCGCGACGCCATGGGCATGAGCATGGTGGTGGTCACTCACGATCTCGACTCGGCGTTCAAGATCGCCGACCGGATTTGCGTGCTGGACAAGGGCGAGGTGTTGGCGTTGGGTACGGTGGATGCCATCCGCAGCTCACCCAATGAGCGCATCCAGAACCTATTGAACCGCCGTACCGAGGAAGCCGAAATCGACCCCGACGCCTATTTGCGCCGGCTGATGGGCATCAAGGAAGGCGAAGAGGACGAGCCCCAGGGGAAGCCGATATGAGGGACGTGCGCATCAACTACGTGATCGTCGGCGGCTTCGTGCTCAGCCTCCTGGCGGCGCTGCTGGTGGTGGTCGCCCTGCTGACGGGGCGCACCGGCTCGACCGATACCTACATCACCCATCTCGGCAATGTGAACGGGGTGAAATACGGCACCAAGGTGACCTACGAGGGCTTCGTGGTCGGCCAGGTGGAGAACATCGTTCCCTTGCGCGCCGACGGGCGCACCAGCTTCCGCGTGGTCATGTCGGTCAAGCAGAACTGGCCCATCCCGGAAGGTTCGGTGGCCCGCGTCGCCGCCTCGGGCATCCTGTCGGCCATGACCGTGGACATCAAGGGTGGCACCTCGGAAAAGATGCTGCCTCCCGGCTCGCAGATCCCCGGCGGCCCGGCCGCCAACATCTTCGCCACCATGAACGACATGGCCGGCCAGATCGCCGTGCTGAACCAGCAGGGCCTGCTGCCGCTGTTGGCCAACATCAACCAGCGGGTCGATTCCTTGGGCGCCATCCTGGAAAAGCAGGCCCCCGACCTGCTCGCCAACCTGGTCGCCATCAGCAACGATCTTGCCGCCAAGACCCCGCGCATCACCGCCGACGTGCAGAAGATGACCGGGACGCTGTCCACCCAGGTGGTGAATGATTCCAACGCCCAGAAGATCAGCCAGAGCCTCACCAACGTGGCCGAGCTGACGGCGGGCCTCAAGGACAGCCGGCAGAAGGTGGATCAGGTGTTGACCGCGCTGGACAAGGCGGTGGAAAAGAACGGCCCCACCATCGAGGCGTCGCTGAAGGACCTGCGCTACACCTTGCAAAGCGTGGCCCGCAACATCGATTCCATCACCTACAATCTAGAAAGCACCAGCCGCAACGCCAACGAATTCACCCGCCAACTGCGCGAAAACCCCGGCGTCATCATCGGCGGCACCAAGCCGCGCGAAGACGCGCCAGGGCGGCGGTAGGCGGAACGATGGGCGGTCTGCCATGAAAAGAGTGTTGTTATGACCATGCCACGTCCGTGTTCGTCCGTGGCCCGCGCAGCGGGCGTCCGTGCCGTCCGTGTTGCTTTGGCACGACGTCTCCGGCTTGTCGCATCGGCCATACTCCTCGCCGCCCTTGCCGCCTGCGCCTCGCCGACCCCGCCCGCCGATCACTTCTATCGGCTCGATGCCGTTCCGCAGGTGCAGCCGCTGGCGCGGCCGGTGTTGCCCGGGGTGCTGGAGGTCAGCCGGCTGGACGTGGACGGGGTGTTGACCGAGCGCGGCCTGGCCTACCAGGAGCCGGACGGGGCGCTGGCGCGCTATCGCTACGACCTATGGAGCGACGCCCCCGCCACCGCCTTGCAGCAGGCCCTGGCCGAGACCCTCCGGTCGGCCCGTGTGGCCGATCAGGTTGTCACTCCTGATCTGCGGGTGCCGCCCGATTGGAGCTTGCGCGGCCGCCTGTTTCGCTTTGAATATCTGCCGGCCCAATCCAAGGTGGCGGTGCGGCTGCAATTGGCCGTAGTGTCGGCGCGCGACGGCGCGCTGGTGCTGATGAAGACCTATGCCGAGGACTTGGCCGTCACCGCACCCGGGCCGGAGGCCGCCGTGGCCGCCTTGAGCCGCGTCAGTTCCGACCTATTTACCGGCTTCGTGGCCGATCTCTCTCAGGCTTCCATACCCCCGCAGCGCCGATGAAATCCCGTCCTTCCAAGCGTCCCCAGCCGTCATTCCGCGCCAAGCCCAAGAGCGCGCCGCCCCCCCGCACCGTCGAGGTCGAGGTCGAGGAGATCGGCGCCCGCGGCGACGGCGTCGCGCGCCTGGGCGGCGAGATGGTGTTCGTTCCCTTCACCGTGCCGGGCGACAAGGTGGTAGCCCGTGTCGAGGGCCGTCGGGGTGATGGCCTGGCGGCCGCTTTGGTCGAGGTGCTGGTGCCGGGCGAGGGCCGGGCTGAGCCGGCGTGCCCCCATTTCAGCCGTTGCGGCGGCTGTTCGCTCCAGCACGTGGACGACGCGCTATATGGCGAGTGGAAACGCGGCCTGCTGGCGACCCAATTGGCCCGCGCCGGCCTGGGTGATGTCCCGGTGGATGCGCTGGTGCGGGTGCCGCCCGGCGGCCGTCGCCGCGCCGCCTTCGCCTTCTCGCGCCGCAAGGGCCAGACCCTGTTGGGCTTCAACGCCCGCGCCAGCCATGCGGTGGTGGACGTGGAACGTTGCCTGCTGCTGGAGCCGGCGCTGATGGCGCTGTTGCCGCCTCTGCGCGCCATGCTGGCCGACATCGTCGCCGATGGCGAGGACGGCGATGTGGTGGTGGCCATGACCGAGACCGGTGCCGACGTGCTGGTGGAGGCCGACGCCCGCCTGGACCTGTTCGACCGCGAGCGCCTGGCCGCCTTCGCCGATGCCCAGGACTTAGCAAGGCTGTCGTGGCGCCGTCCCGGTGCCGGCTTCGTCGATCCCATCGCCCGGCGCCGGCCGGCGGTGGTGCGCTTCGGCGGGGTGGCGGTGGAGCCCGCTCCCGGTGGCTTCCTCCAGCCCACCAAGGGCGGCGAGTTGGCCATTGCCGACGCAGTGCTGGCGGCGGTGGGGACGGCACAGGTGGTGGCTGATCTCTATTCCGGCTGCGGCAGCTTCACCCTGCCGCTGGCGGGGGGTGGCCGTGCCGTCCACGCGGTGGAGGGGGAGGAGGCTCCCATCCGCGCGCTCGAGGCCGCCGTCAACAATGTCCAGAATCTGCGCGTCACCACCGAGGTGCGCGATCTCGCCCGCCGGCCCCTGCTGGCGCACGAGTTGAAGAAGTTCCAGGCGGTGGTGTTCGACCCCCCGCGCGCCGGTGCTTCGGCCCAAGCCGAACAATTGGCCGAGGGCGGTCCTGCCGTGGTGGTGGCGGTGTCGTGCAATCCGGCCACGCTGGCCCGCGACCTCAAGATCCTGCGCGACGGCGGCTACGTCATCGAAGGCGTCACCCCTATCGATCAGTTTCCGTTCTCTGCCCATCTGGAGGCGGTGGCTGTGTGCCGCCGGTAGTCTTTGGAGCACTTCATCGCCGAATTCGGCTATTGGGCGGTGCTGGCCGGCACCTTTTTCGAGGGCGAGACCGTGCCGGTGCTGGCCGGTTTCGCCGCCCACCAGGGGCTGTTGCGGCTTGACCTGGTGATGCTGTGCGCCTTCATCGGCTCGTTCACCGGCGACCAGCTGTGGTTCTGGGTCGGCCGCCGCTACGGCAAGGTCTGGATGGCCAAGCACCCCAAGAGCGCCGCCGCCGCCGAGCGGGTGGGGCGCTTGCTCGACCGCTGGGGCGACGCTTTCGTGCTGTCCTTCCGCTTCATCTACGGCCTGCGCGCGGTCAGCCCGGTGGCCATCGGCCTGTCGTCCATCTCCGCCATCCGCTTCGCCGCGCTCAACCTGATCTCGGCGGCGGTGTGGGCCGTGGTAGTGGGCGGTGTCGGTTTCCTGTTCGGCCAGGCCATCGAGGGCGTCATGGGCCGGCTCAAGGTGTGGGAACACCGCATCCTGGCTGCAGCCGGCATCGTCCTGGTGTTATTCCTGATTCACCGCCTGGTGCGCCGGCGGGTGAAGAAGGCCGGCCCGGCTCCCGCGCTGAAGGACCAGGGGGAGGGCTGATACCTCTCCCGCCCCCGCCTGGGCGGGTCTTCGTGGTTGCGATTCGCACCTGCATCGGATACCCCTTACCGTCCACGGTTTTGCGGGAAAAATCTTGCCTTCCATGCGCCTTGTCCGACATTGCGGCGAGCTGACACCTGACCTGAAAGGGTGCGTGGTGGCGCTTGGCAATTTCGATGGGGTGCACAAGGGGCATCAGGCGGTCATCCTGACCGCCAGGCGGGTGGCTGCCGAACTGGGCGCCAAATGGGGGGTGATGAGCTTCGAGCCGCACCCGCGCAGCGTTTTCCGGCCCGACCAGCCGCCCTTCCGCCTGACGCCCTTGCGCGTCAAGGCCCGCCTGATCGAGGCGCTGGGGGCCGATTTGCTGGTGATGCAGCATTTCGACCGCGCCTTCGCCGACCTGACCGCGCTGGAATTCGTCTCCGAGATCCTGGTCAAGGGCCTGGGTGCCCGCCATGTGGTGGTGGGCTCCGACTACGTGTTCGGCAAGGGACGCCAGGGCACCGGGGCGCTGCTGCAGAAGCTGGCCGACGAGGGTAATTTCGGTTTCACCAGCGTGCCGCCCGAGATCGCGCCCGATGGCGACGTCTATTCCTCGACCCGGGTGCGTGAGTTCCTGGTGTCCGGCAAGCCGGACGAAGCGGCCAAGCTGCTGGGCCATTACTGGGAGATCGAGGGGCGCGTCGAGCACGGCGACGCCCGTGGCCGCACCATCGGCTTCCCCACCGCCAATCTGGTGCTGGGCGAGTACCAGCGCCCGGCCACTGGCGTTTACGCCGTGCGCGCCGGCATCGACCTCGGCGGCGCAACGCTGTGGCATAACGGCGTGGCCAATTTCGGCCGCCGCCCCACCTTCGACAAGACCGACGAGGTGCTCGAGGTCCACCTGCTGGACACCGAGGTCGACCTCTACGGCAAGCATCTGCGCGTGGCGCTGGTGGACCATCTGCGCCCCGAAATGAAGTTTTCCGGCCTGGCTGCGCTGAAGGCGCAGATCGAAACCGATGCGAGCGAGGCCCGCGCCCTGCTGGCCGCCCGCCATTTCCCCGAGAGCCCCGGCCCCATGGTGCCGGTGGGCGACAACTGAATGAGCCGTCCGATGAGCGTGGACTATAAGTCGACCGTTTTCCTGCCCAAGACCGATTTCCCCATGAAGGCGGGCCTGCCCGAGCTGGAGCCCCGTCTGCTGAAGCGTTGGCAGGAGATCGGCCTGTTCGACCGCATGCGCGCCGCCGGCAACGGCAAGGCCAAGTTCATGCTGCATGACGGCCCGCCCTACGCCAACGGCCACCTGCACATCGGTCACGCGCTCAACAAGATCCTCAAGGACGTGATCAACCGCACCCAGTCCATGCTGGGCAAGGACGTCCACTACATCCCCGGCTGGGACTGCCACGGCCTGCCCATCGAGTGGAAGATCGAGGAGAAGTACCGCGAGGCCGGCCAGGACAAGGACCAGGTGCCGGTGGTGCAGTTCCGCCAGGAATGTCGCGAGTTCGCCGCCAAGTGGATCGACATCCAGCGCGAGGAGTTCAAGCGCCTGGGCGTCAACGGTGACTGGGACCATCCCTACACCACCATGACCTACAAGGCCGAGGCCACGATCGCCCGCGAGCTGGGCAAGTTCCTGCTCGATGGTTCGCTCTACAAGGGCGCCAAGCCGGTCATGTGGTCGGTGGTGGAGAAGACCGCCCTGGCCGAGGCCGAGGTGGAGTATCACGACCACACCTCCATCACCATCTGGGTCAAGTTCCCGGTGGTGAAGGCGTCGGTGCCGGCGCTGGAAGGCGCTGCGGTGGTGATCTGGACCACCACGCCCTGGACCATGCCGGGCAACCGTGCGGTGGCCTTCGGCCCTGAGTTCGACTACGTGGTGGTCGAGGTGGTTGAGGCGGCCGAGGGCTCGCTCACCCACGTCGGCGACAAGCTGGTGGTGGTCAAGGACCAGGCCGAGCAGGTGGCCAAGGACGCCAAGGCCACCTTCAAGGTGGTGGCCGAGCTGAAGGGTGCCGATCTGGCCGGCACCATCGCCCATCATCCGCTCAAGTTCCATCCCGACGCCAATTGCGGCTACGACTTCGAGGTGCCGCTGCTGGCCGGTGACTTCGTTACCACCGACACCGGCACCGGTTTCGTTCACATCGCCCCGGGCCACGGCGAGGACGACTGGCACCTGGGCAAGGCCAACAGCATCGCCGTGCCCGACACCGTGCAGCCGGATGGCACCTACTACCCGCACGTGGCCATCTTCGCCGGCCAGAGCGTGCTGGCCCAGGGCAAGAACGGCAAGTACTACAGCCCGGTCGCCAAGCCGGTGATCGAGGCCATGACCAAGGCCGGCAACCTGCTGGCCCATGGCAAGGTCGAGCACTCGTACCCCCATTCCTGGCGCTCGAAGGCCCCGCTGATTTTCCGCAACACCGCGCAGTGGTTCATCTCCATGGAGAGCACGGGCCTGCGCGAGAAGGCGCTGGCCGCCATCGCCGCCACCCGCTTCGTGCCTGACCAGGGCCGCAACCGCATCGGGTCCATGGTGGAAGGCCGCCCCGACTGGTGCGTGTCGCGCCAGCGCGCCTGGGGCGTGCCGATCACCGTGTTCGTCGAGAAGAAGTCGGGCCAGCCGCTGCGCGACGCCGCCGTCATGGAGCGCATCGTCGCCGCCTTCGAACAGGAGGGCGCCGACGCCTGGTACACCCGCAAGCCCGAGGAGTTCTTGGGCGCCGGGCGCAATCCGGATGATTACGAGCAGGTGTTCGACGTGCTCGACGTCTGGTTCGACTCGGGCTGCACCCACGCCTTCGTGCTGGAGGGCGGCGAATGGAGCGACGTCAAGTGGCCGGCCAGCCTGTATCTGGAGGGCTCGGACCAGCATCGCGGCTGGTTCCAGTCATCGCTGCTGGAAAGTTGCGGCACCCGTGGTCGTGCGCCCTATGACGCGGTGCTGACCCACGGCTTCGTGCTGGACGAGGACGGCCGCAAGATGTCCAAGTCGCTGGGCAACGTGGTGTCGCCCCAGGACGTGGTGGGCGAGAACGGCGCCGACATTCTGCGCCTGTGGGTGGTCGGTTCGGATTATTCCGACGACCTGCGCATCGGCAAGGAAATCCTCAAGACCCAGGTGGACATCTACCGTCGCCTGCGCAACACGCTACGCTACCTGCTGGGCGCACTGGACGGTTTCGCCGCCGCCGAGACCCTGCCGGTGGCCGAGATGCCCGAGCTGGAGCGCTGGGTGCTGCACCGCTTGACCGAATTGGACGGGGGCCTCAAGCAGGCCTGCGCCGATTTCGAGTTCCACGGCTGGTTCAACGATCTGCATAATTTCTGCGCCGTGGACCTGTCGGCCTTCTACTTCGACATCCGCAAGGACGCGCTGTACTGCGATGCGCCCTCCAGCATCCGCCGCCGCGCCGCCCGCACGGTGATGGACATCCTGCTGGACGCCCTGTGCAAGTGGCTGGCTCCGTTCACCAGCTTCACCGCCGAAGAGGCCTGGCTGGCCCGCCATCCGTCCGCCGACGGGTCGGTGCATCTGGAGACCTTCCCCGCCATCCCGGTGGAATGGAAGGACGAGGCCCTGGCCGCCAAGTGGGCCACCGTGCGTAACGTGCGCAAGGTGGTCACCGGCGCCCTGGAAGGCGAGCGTGTCGCCAAGCGCATCGGCTCGTCGCTCCAGGCCAGCCCCGCCCTCTATGTGGAGGACGCGGCGGTGCGCGACGCGCTGACGGGCCTCGACCTCGCCGAGATCTGCATCACCTCCGGTCTGATGTTGGTGGAAGGCGCGGCGCCGGAAGGCGCGTTCCGCCTTGCCGACGTGTCCGGTGTCGGCGTGGCCCCGCGCCTGGCTGAGGGCGAGAAGTGCCAGCGCTGCTGGAAGGTGCTGAACGAGGTGGGCAAGCACAAGCATGCCGGCGTGTGCGGCCGCTGCTCGGACGCGGTGGGCTGATGCGCCCGCTGCGCCCGGGCCTGGCTCTGGCCGCCATCATCATCGTCCTCGACCAACTGTCCAAATGGTGGGTGGTTGAGAAGCTGATGCGGCCCGAGGGCGTGGTCGACACGCCGTTTTTCTCGCACGTCCGCATCGAAGTCCTGCCGGTCTTCGATCTGGTGATGGCGTGGAACCGGGGCGTGTCGTTCGGCGTCCTCAACAATGACGGCCGCTGGAACGTGCTGATCCTGTCGGTGCTGTCGGTGGCCATCTCCATCGGCTTGGTGCTGTGGATGCGCAAGAGCCAGTCCTTGCTGGTGACGCTGGCGCTGGGCGGCATCATTGGCGGCGCGCTGGGCAACGTCATCGATCGCTTGCGTTGGGGCGCGGTGGCCGACTTCCTCGACGTCCACATCGCCGGCCACCACTGGCCCGCCTTCAATTTGGCGGATTCGGCCATTAGCGTGGGGGCTGTCCTGCTTATACTGGATGCCTTGTTCACCCGGCCCACTTCGTCTAAAACTTAAGGCCATGATGCGCACCACCACGCCCGCCCCCATCCGCCGCGTCCTCGGCGCCGCCTCCTTGGCGGTGCTGGCCGCCATCACCCTTTCCGGCTGCAACGATGCCCGCCGTGCGCTGGGCTACGAAAAGGCCCCGCCGGACGAGTTCCAGGTGGTCGAGCGAGCGCCGCTGGCGCAGCCGCCGGATTGGAAGCTGCGGCCGCCGTCGCCGGGCACTGTTCGCCCGCAGGAAGGCAATGTCCGTGACCAGGCGCGCCAAGCCCTGGCCGGCCGCGTCACCGGTACCCCGGTCTCGACCCAAGGCCGCTCCCAGGGCGATGTGGCCCTGCTGAAGAAGGCCGGCGCCGAGCAGATTCAGTCCGACATCCGCGTCGTGGTGAACAAGGAAACCCAGGCGCTGGCCGAGGCCGACAAGAGCTTCACCGACAAGGTGGTATTCTGGCGCAAGCCCGACGGCATCGGCGCCGGCGAGCAGCTGGACGCCACCAAGGAGGCTCAGCGCCTGCGCGAGAACCAGGCCCTCGGCCGCTCGGTCGGCGACGGCGACAGCCCGCGCATTGCCCGGCGCAAGAAGGGCATGCTGGAAGGCATCTTCGATTAAGGCTGTTTGGCTCGTCCCGAGCATAAACACACAGGGCGCCCCGCAAGGAGGCGCCCTGTTCGTTTCTGCGCTTATTTCCCCGTGAAGGCCGGGCGGCGCTTTTCCTTGAAGGCGGCGACGCCCTCGCGGTAGTCGGCGCTGTCGTAGACCTCGCGGCGCAGCCCCTGCACCTTCTCGAACATGCGCGGGGTGATGGAATGGGCCGAGGCCAAGAGGCGCATCTCTTCCTTCATCACCGCGATCGCCAGCGGGGCCAGCGTTTCGATCTCGGCCGCCAGGGTGGCGCAATGGGCCTCGATCTCGTCAGCGGCGATCACGTGGTTGATGATGCCCAACTGGACCGCCCGTTCGGCGCCGATGGGGCGTGCGGTAAACACCATCTCGCGCACCACATGCAGGCTCATGGTGTTCATGAAGGTCAGCAGGCCGGTGACGTTGTAGGGAACGCCCAGCTTGGCCGGGGTGACGGCGAAGGTGGCTTCCGGAGTGGCGAACACCATGTCGCAGGCCAGCGCCATCTCGCAGGCGCCGCCCCACACGCCGCCCTCAATCAGGGCGAAGACCGGCGCCGGGAATTCTTCGATGGCGCGGATGACCACCCGCAACGGATCGCTCCAGCCCAGCGGATCACGGCGGGTTTCCGGCAATTCGCTGACGTCGTGACCCGCCGACCAGACTTTCGAGCCTTTTTCGGCGCGCAGGATTACGGTTCGAACCTCGGCCTTGCGGGCCTCTCCCAGCGCGGCAAGAATCTCGTCGATCATGGCCTTGGACAGCGCATTGCGCTTTTCCCGGTTGGCCATGGTGATGACGGCCGAGCGACCGGTCACCTCGTAACGGATCTGGGAAAACATAGGGAAACCTCGGCTAGACGAAGGAGAGAGGGCACCCTAGTCCGAAGTGGTAAGACCGCACAATGGCGCGTCCCGCCCTTTCACCGAAGTTTCTCCTAGGTTTAGGCTGAAGCAGCTTTCTCTGGCCGTCACCCTCGGGCTTGACCCGAGGGTCCATGGATTGCCGGGTCAAGCCCGGCAACAACGATGAAGGAGGGCGCTTCCATCAACTCAGACAGACTCTAATCCAGACAGGCTCTAGCGCTCGCGCCGGAGCGTGAAGCGCACCATGTCGCCCTTCGTGTTGGTGGCAAAGCCGTAAAGGCGGCCCGAATCGGTGAGCACGCCCTCGAAGCGAAAGGCGCCCTGGCCGGCCACCAGCGTCACGGTGCAGCCGCTGACCGCCTCCGTCGTGCCGGTGATCTGGGCGCCGTCCTGCCAGCCGAAATCCTGGTTCATGCCGCCCTTGCGATCCAGGGTCCACGATATGGCGGCTTCGGTGCGGTTGAACTCCCACCGGGTCTGCGGCGCCACCCAGCGGCCCAGCAGCCACTCGCCGCTGTTGGGCTGTTTGGTGTCGCAGAACGCCTCGGGCAGTGGCTCGGGGGGGCCTACCTTGGGGAACTGTGGCAGCTCCTGGGCCAAAGCGGGGGCGGCGGCCAGCAACAAAGCGAGGGGGGCGAGGATGCGCATGGCGGGGCTCACTTCTTGGGTGCCGGGACGTAGCCCCGATCGGTCATGCAGAGATTGGCGTAACCCTGGATGGACCGCTTCATCTGGGTGCGGTCGTAGTCTCGGAAGACGCTGGACGACGAATCCTGGTCGCTGTAGCCGGCCTGGGATTCCGCCCAGCGCTTGCACGAATTCCAGTCCCGGCTCCACTGCTCCTTGGGCACATCGGGATTCTGCCACGGCACCGACGAGGCAGCGCAGGCGGACAGCAGCAGGGTCATGGCAAGGACGCGCGGAAGCTGGCGCACGAGGGCTGTTCCTTATCCGAGGCAAGGGCCGATATTCCGCCACAGTGACGGCCATGTTGCAACCTCGGGAAATTGCCTCTGGTCGGGTTGTGGGGCATGGCGGGCAGTGATTATACTGCACCGCATCATAACCGCCGCCGCTGCCCCATTCCGGCGCCGGGCGGCCGATAACCCAGAGGAGCCTTGGAATGAGCGGCGAGTCCCTGAACGGTTATTATTTCGAGGAACTGTCGGTCGGCCAGTCGGCCGTGTTCGGCAAGACCGTGACCGAGGCCGACATCGCGGCCTTCGCCGGCGTTTCGGGCGACACCAATCCGGTGCACCTGAACGAGGAATACGCCAAGAACACCATGTTCAAGGGCCGTATCGCCCACGGCATGCTGTCGGCCGCCTTCATCTCCACCGTGTTCGGCACCAAGCTGCCCGGCCCGGGCTGCATCTACGTGTCGCAGCTGCTGAAGTTCAAGGCGCCGGTCAAGATCGGCGACACCGTGACCGCCCGCGTGGAAGTGACCGCGCTGGCCCCGGAAAAGAAGTTCGCCACCTTCAAGACCACCTGCTCGGTGGGCGACAAGGTGGTGCTGGACGGCGAAGCCACCCTGATGGTGCCGTCCAAGGGCTGATGCCTGAATAGGAAACGCCCCGGGGCGCATGGCGCCGCCGGGGCGTTTTATTTTCGCGCGCCTCATTCGAGCGTCATGCTCGGGCTTGAGCCGAGCATCCACGGGTTTCCGGCCGCACTGTGCCAGACGGCGTCCGTGGATGGCCGGGTCAAGCTCGGCCATGACGGCTTTAAACAGGCTTCGTTCGCATGAGCCCTCAGTGCTGCTCGCGCGTGGCGGTGAACTTCACGTTGGGGAAGTCCTGCTGGGCGCGGCCCAGCTGCCAGGAATTGCGGGCCAGATAGACCAGGGCGCCGTCGCGGTCCTCGGCCATGTTGGACTTGTTGGCGGCGGCGAAGCGCTCCAGCTCCTTGGGGTCCTCGGCCGCCAGCCAGCGGGCGGTGACGAAGCCGCCATCCTCGAAACCGGCCTTGATGTTGTATTCCGACTCGATGCGGGTGGTCAGCACGTCGAACTGCAGCAGGCCCACCACGCCGACGATCCAGGCCGAGCCGTCCACCGGCTTGAACACCTGACTGATGCCTTCCTCGGCCAGGTCATCCAGCGCCTTCCTCAACTGCTTGGCCTTCATGGGGTCGTCCAGGCGGGCACGGCGCAGCACTTCGGGGGCGAAGGTGGGGATGCCAAGGAAGTGGAAATCCTCGGACTCGGACAGGGTGTCGCCGATGCGCAGCTGGCCATGGTTGGGGATGCCCATGATGTCGCCGGCATAGGCTTCCTCGGCCAATTCGCGCTCGCGCGCCAGGAAGAACACCGGGTTGACCAGCGCCATCAGCTTGCCCGAGCGCACGTGCTTCAGCTTCATGCCGCGCTTGAACTTGCCCGAGCACAGGCGGAAGAAGGCGATGCGGTCGCGGTGGTTGGGGTCCATGTTGGCCTGGACCTTGAACACGAAGCCGGACACCTTCTCCTCGGTGGGCTCGACCAGGCGGGTACTGGTCTTGCGCGCCAGCGGGCTGGGCGCCAGCTTGCCGACGCCGCGCAGCAGCTCGGCGACGCCGAAGGTCTTCAGGGCCGAGCCGAAGAACACCGGGGTCAGGTGGCCGGCGCGGAAGCTTTCCAGATCGAATTCCGGATAGCCGCCGCGCACCAGCTCCACTTCCTCACGCAGGCGTTCGGCCGCCGCCGCGCCCACGGCCTCGTCCAGCTTGGGGCTGTCCAGCGGCGCGTCCACCGCCACCTCGGCGATGTGGTCGCCACGGCCGGGGTCGAACATGATGACGCGGTCGTTGACCAGATCGTAAACGCCCTTGAGGTCGCGGCCCATGCCGATGGGCCAGGTGACCGGCGCCACGTCCAGTGCCAGCGTCTTCTCCACCTCGTCCAGCAGGTCGATGGGCTCGCGGCCCTCGCGATCCACCTTGTTGATGAAGGTGACGATGGGTACGTCGCGCATGCGGCAGACCTCGAACAGCTTCAAGGTCTGGGTCTCGATGCCCTTGGCGGCGTCCAACACCATCACCGCCGAATCCACGGCGGTCAGCGTGCGGTAGGTGTCTTCCGAGAAGTCCTCGTGGCCGGGCGTGTCGAGCAGGTTGTAGGTTAGGCCCTCGTGCTCGAACGTCATCACCGAGGCCGACACCGAGATGCCGCGCTCCTTCTCGATGGCCATCCAGTCCGACCGGGTGCGGCGCTGCTCGCCACGGGCGCGCACGGCACCGGCCATCTGGATGGCGCCGCCGAACATCAGCAGCTTTTCCGTCAAGGTGGTCTTGCCGGCGTCCGGGTGGGAGATGATGGCGAAGGTGCGCCGAAGCGCCAATTCTGATGCAAGGCTCATGGCGGCGGTTTTTCCCCGGATCGGCTATAAAATCAAGCGAATAAAGGAGTGGCCGCCCCTAGCGAAGCGGAGTGTGAAAATCATGCTGACCATCCCCACCGACCTCGATCTCGACACCCGGCTGTACCAAGTGGCGCGCCGGTTGGGCAAAAAGCCCGAGGAATGCGCGCTGGCGGCCTTGAAGGCATGGATCGAGGATCACGAAGAAGCCCATGCCAATGCCCAGCGATTGGGGGGAGGCGACGGCGCAGCGCGGCTGCCGGGCGAATTCTACGACTAGCGCCTTCGGCCAAGCATTCCTGGCCGAACTTCGCCTTGTGGTCGCCATAATCCCGGCATATATCCCGACCAGACTCGACAGGGGCATGCCCGGAGGAAGGATGAAACGCGCAGCTTGGAAATGCGGAATCGCGGCCGTGGGGCTGGCTCTTGCGGCGTCGCCGGCGGCGGCGCAGATGTTCAACCCGACCACCTACACGCTGGCCAACGGCCTTCAGGTGGTGGTGGTCGAGAACCACCGGGCGCCCATCGTCACCCACATGGTGTGGTACCGGGTCGGCGCCGCCGATGAGCCGGCGGGCAAGAGCGGCATCGCTCACCTGTTGGAACACCTGATGTTCAAGGGCACGCCCAGCGTGCCGCCGGGTGAGTTCTCCAAGCTGGTGGCGCGGCTGGGCGGCCGCGACAATGCGTTCACCTCGTACGACTACACGGCTTATTACCAGAACGTCGCCGCCGACCGCCTGGAAAAGGTGATGGCGCTGGAAGCCGACCGCATGCGCAACCTGACGCTGGACGAGCAGAACTTCCAGACCGAGCGCGCGGTAGTGATGGAGGAGCGCCGCTCGCGCACCGACAACAATCCCCAGGCGCTGCTGACCGAGCGGGTCGAGGCGGCGCTGTTCCTCAACCACCCCTACCGCAAGCCGGTGATCGGCTGGAGCTCGGAGATCGCCGGTCTCACCCGCGAGGACGCGCTGGAATTTTACAAGCGCTGGTACGCCCCCAATAACGCCATCCTGGTGGTGGCCGGCGACGTGCAGCCCGACAAGGTGCGCCAGTTGGCCGAGACCTATTACGGCCCGCTGAAGCCCGAGCAATTGCCGCCGCGGCTGCGCGCCGAGGAGCCTCCCCAGGTGGCCGCCCGCGCCGTCAGCCTGGCCGATCCACGGGTGCAGCAGGCCAACTTCAGCCGTACCTACATGGCGCCCAGCTACACCGCGCCCGACAAGGCCCAGGCCTATGCGCTGGAGGTGCTGGCCGAGATCATGGGCGGCGGCGCCACCAGCCGGCTGTACAAGGCGCTGGCGGTGGAGCAGGGGCTGGCCACCAATGCTTCGGCCTGGTACGACCCCACCGCCCTCAACCAGACCACCTTCGGGATCGCCGCCACCCCGCGCCCCGGCGTGGACATTCCCAAGCTTCAGGCGGCGGTGGACGCCCAGGTGAAGCTGGTGCTCGACAAGGGCATCACCCCGGCCGAGGTGGAGCGGGCCAAGGCGCGGCTGAAGGCTCAGGTGGCCTATGCCCGCGACAACCTGCATACCGGTGCCCGCGTGCTGGGCGAAGCGCTGACCACCGGCGAGACGGTGGAGGACGTGGAGGCCTGGCCCAGCCGCATCGCCGCCGTCACTCCCGAACAGGTGAACGCCGCCGCCCGAGCGGTGCTGGACGACAGGGCCTCGGTCACCGGCATCCTGCTGCCGGTCAAGGGGGCGGGCGTCGCCCAGACCCAGGCTCCCATGGTCATGCCGACGAAGGACCTCCGCTGATGCGCCGCCTCATCGCTTTCGCTTTCGTCCTGTTCGCCGCCCTTCCCGCGTATGCGGTGACCGTCGAACGGGTGACCAGCCCCGGCGGCATCGAGGCTTGGCTGGTACAGGACCACTCCAACCCCATCATCTCGCTGGACGTCGCCATGCGCGGCGGCGCCAGCGTCGAGGCCAAGCCGGGGCTGGCCCACATGGTCGCCGGCTTGCTGGATGAAGGGGCGGGGCCATACGACTCGCAAACCTTCCAGGGCAAGCTGGAAGACCTTGCCATCGAGCTGTCCTTCGACACCGGCAAGGATAATTTCCGCGGCTCGCTGAAGACGCTGACGGAAAACCGCGACATCGCCTTCGACCTGTTCCGCCTGGCAATGACCCAGCCGCGCTTCGACAAGGAGCCGGTCGAGCGGGTGCGCAGCCAGATCCTGACCGCTCTGGCGCGCGAGCTGCAAAACCCCGAAGCGGTGGCGGCGCGCGCCTGGTACAAGCTGGCTTTTGCCGGCCATCCCTATGCCATCCCGGTGCGCGGCGAGCCTAACACGGTGAAATCCATCACCGTGGCCGACCTGCGCAACTACACCAAGACCTGGCTGTCCCGCGAGGGGATGGTGATTTCGGTGGTGGGCGACGTCACCCCGGACCAATTGGGCGTCCTGCTGGACAAGACCTTCGGCGCCCTGCCGGCCCGCCACCCGGCCATTGCCGTGCCGGAGGTCAAGCCCCAGGCCACCGGCAAGGTCGAGGTGATCGACCGCAACAATCCGCAAAGCGTGGCCATGTTTGGCCAGACGGGCCTCAAGCGTGCCGATCCCGACTGGTACGCGGCCTATGTGATGAACTACATCCTGGGCGGCGGTGGCTTCTCGTCGTGGCTGACCGAGGAAGTGCGCGAAAAGCGCGGGCTGGCCTACTCGGTCTATTCCTACCTGACGCCCCTGGATCACGCCGGCATCATCAGCGGCGGCGTCGCCACCCAGAACGCCCGCACCGGCGAGTCGCTGAAGCTGATCCGCGAGCAGTTCGGCCGCATGGCGACGCAAGGCCCGAGCGAGAAGGAACTGGCCGACGCCAAGACCTATCTGACCGGCTCGTTCGCCCTGCAACTGGACTCCACCTCGTCCATCGCCGGCCTGCTGACGGCGGTGCAATTGGACAATTTGGGCATCGATTATCTCGACAAGCGCAACAGCTACATCGAGGCGGTGACCATGGACCAGGTCAGGACCATCGCCGCCAAGCTGCTGGACCCGGCGACGCTGACCTTCGTGGTAGTGGGCAAGCCCGAGGGGATTTAATTACGGCCTGTCGGCAGGGGCTGTGGTGATCTGAACGCGTCATGGCCGGGCTTGACCCGGCCATCCACGTCTTTGACAGCACAGTGCCGGACGGGCGCGGATCAAGTCCGCGCATGACGGCTTTTGATCGTGTTCGAAGATGGGAGGGTGAGGGGGCCAAGACGCACCGAGTCTTCGGCTCCCTCATCCGGCCCTTCGGGCCACCTTCTCCCGCTTGCGGGAGAAGGAAAATCTAATGTCCCTTGGCCGCCGTCACGAAGGCCCTGATCTTGTCGGGGGCCTTGACGCCGGGACTGGTTTCCACGCCCGAGGAGACATCCACCGCCGGGGCTCCGGTCAGCTTGATGGCGACGGCCACGTTGGCGGGGGTCAAGCCGCCGGCCAGCATCCACGGCACCGGGCACTTGAAGCCCTTGAGGATGGACCAGTCGAAGCTGGCGGCGTTGCCGCCGGGCAGCTCGGCGCCCTTGGGCGGCTTGGCGTCGAACAGGATCTGGTCGACCACCGGGTAGAACGGCTCGGCGGCTGCCAGATCGGTGGCTTCGGCCACGGGGATCACCTTCATCACCGGCACGCCGTATTCGGCGCGGATGGCGGCGATGCGTTCGGGCGTTTCGGTGCCGTGGAACTGCAGCAGGTCCAGGCGCACGTGGGTCAGCACCTCGTCCAGCAGGGCATCGTCGGGATCGACGAACAGGCCCACCTTCTCGGCGCCCTCGATGAACTGGGTCAGCTCGGCGGCCTGCTCTGGCGTAACAGCGCGGGGGCTCTTGGCGAAGAAGACGAAGCCCAGATAGTCGGCCCCGGCCTCCAGCGCCGCATCGATGGCCTCTTCGTCGTTGAGGCCGCAGATCTTGACCGTCACGCTCATGCCAGTTCGTCCGCGATGCGCCGCGCCGCCTCGGCCGGGACGGCAGCGCCGGTGATGGGGCGCCCGATGACCAGGAAGTCGGCGCCGGCCTGCACCGCCTCCTTGGGGGTGAGGAAACGCTTCTGGTCGCCGGCCTCGGACCAGGCGGGGCGGATGCCGGGCACCACCAGGGCCATACCGGGGCCGACCACCTGGCGCACATGCGCAACCTCATGCGGCGAGCAGACCAGGCCGTCGACGCCGGCACCCTTCGCCAGCTCGGCCAGCCGCTTGACCTGATCCAGCACGGTGCCGCCGAAGCCGACGGCGGTCATGGAATCCTGGTCCAGCGAGGTCAGCACGGTCACCGCCAGAACCTTGGTGGCGGGGCGGCCGGCCTTGGCGGCGCCCTCATGCGCGGCCTCGACCGCCGCCTTCATCATGGCGGAGCCGCCCGAGGCGTGAATGGTAGTGAGCCGGGGCGCCAGCTTGGCGATGCCGCGCATGGCGCCCGCCACGGTGTTGGGAATGTCATGCAGCTTGAGGTCGAGGAACAGGGGCATGCCCAGATCGGCAACGGCCTCGACGCCCTTGGGGCCGCAGAAGGTAAAGAACTCCAGGCCCAGCTTCACGCCGGCAACCAGGCCCTTCAGGCTGGTGGCCAGGGCGGCGGCCTGGGCGACGTCGGTGGTGTCGAGGGCGACGTAAACGGGCGAAGTCATGCTGGCTCCTGGGACATTCCGACGGATTTATAACGCAGGGCGAAGGGGTTGGCGACTGCGACGGCGGAGAGCGGCCGTTGCGCTCAGCCCTCGCCCTGGCTGTCCGGCGGCGGCAGCTGGGGTGCCGACGTATTGGCGTGGGCCTGGGCCAATTGGCGCTCCAGCGAATCGGCGCGGCGGCGCTGGGTGCGGGCGTTGGCACGGGTGCGGTGGCCGGCGCACCAGGTCAGCAGGGCCCCCAGAATCAGGCCCACCAGCAATGGCCCCAACACCGCCAGGAACACCGGCAGGTCCAGGCTCCACGGCAGCGGCCACAGCTCCAGGCGCAGATTGTGCCGGTTGGCGACGGCGAAGATCACCGCCAGGAGCGACAGGGGAAGGGCGAGGAGCCAGCCAACGAGCCGCACGGGAGCTACTCGTCGCCGCTGGTGTTCAGCTGTTCGCGCAGCTGCTTGCCGGTTTTGAAGAACGGGATCACCTTGCCCTGGACCGACACCTGCTCGCCGGTACGGGGGTTGCGGCCCTGGCGGGCGTCGCGCTTCTTTACCGAGAAGGCGCCAAAACCGCGCAGTTCGACACGGTCGCCCTGGGCCAGGGCGGCGGCGATCTCATCGAAGATGGTGGTGACGATGCGTTCGACGTCGCGCTGGTAGAGGTGGGGATTCCTCTCGGCCAGGCGGGCGATCAGCTCCGACTTGGTCATGCCTTGAAAACTCGTATGTGGTCGATTGTGCCGCAGCCTGCCCAAGGGGGGGCGTTAAGTCAAGCCAACCGGTTGTGTCGGAAAGATTTTCCGCTTCCAAGCATCGGGTGAAATTTTTGTTGCCACGCAGAGCGCCGTTGACTCCAGCCCGCTCGAATCGGCGAAATGTGCGCGCCGCCGCCCCGCGCGCGGCTGCATCGGAGAAACCGGATGTTCACCTCGGTCCATGCTCAGGGCGAGGCCTCAAAGGCGCCGCCTGTCTCGCCGCGGCCGCTCGCGCCGGCCGCCGACCAATGGTGCAATCGGGTCGCCACCTTGGACGTGGCGTTGCAGCCCATCGTCAACATCCACACCGGCGCCTGCTACGGCTACGAGGCGCTGCTGCGCAACGTGGAGGCGGCCGGCTTCGGCTCCATCCAGGAATTCTTCGACGGCAGTCATGCCCTCGGCGTGCTGGCCGAGATGGAACTGGCCTTGCGCGAGAAGGCGCTGGCGAAGTTCGTCCAGTTGGACCACTGGCGTCAGTCCAAGCTGTTCCTCAACCTGGACAATCGGGCGTTGGACTCCCGGGGCGAGCTGATGCGCCGCACCCAGCGCTTGCTGGACGCCTACCAGGTGGACGAAAGCCAGGTGGCTATCGAGGTCTCCGAGCGCCATCCCTTCGCCGAGCCGGATTCGGCCGCTGCAGTGCTGAACCTGTGCAAGCAGGCGGGGTTCCGCCTGGCCATCGACGATTTCGGCACCGGGTTCTCGGGCCTGCAGATGCTGTACTTCATCGAGCCCGATTTCCTGAAGATCGACCGCTTCTTCATCTCGGACATCGCCAGCGACTCCAAGAAGAAGCTGTTCCTGGCCCAGATCGTCAATATCGCCCACCTGCTGGGCGTGGTGGTGGTTGCCGAAGGGGTCGAGACCGAGCGCGAGTACTTCGTGTGCAAGGATATCGGCTGCGACCTTCTGCAGGGCTATCTGGTGCAGAAGCCGACGCTGGATCTGGCCGAACTCAAGTCCCACTACCCCGCCATCGAACGCCTCGCCAAGGCCGAGCGGCGGGTGGCGGTGTCGGACCAGAAACTGATCGCCGACCAGATCGCCCACGTCACCCCCATCGGCCTGGATTGCGGCATGGAGGAAGTGTTCGAGCGCTTCCGCGCCGACAAGCTGTTGACCTTCTTCCCGGTGGTGGACGCGGCGGGCGAGCCGGTGGGCATCGTGCGCGAGAAGGAGCTGAAGGATTATACCTACTCGCTCTACGGCAAGGCGCTGATCAGCAACAAGACCCTGGGCCGCAAGCTCAAGGACTTCGTCACCCGCTGCCCCATGGCCGACATCAACACCAAGGCCGAGCACATCCTCCAGGCCTATTCGGCGGTGGAGGGCTCGGAAGGCATCGTCATCGTCGATAACATGAAGTACGTGGGCTTCCTGTCCGCCCACTCGCTGCTTCGCGTCATCAACGAGAAGAACCTGGCAGCGGCCCGCGACCAGAACCCGTTGACCAAGCTGCCCGGCAACAACCGCATCCACGAATACGTGTCCGAGGTGCTGGCTGCGACCGACCAGGAAGCGGTGCTGGCCTATTTCGATTTCGACAATTTCAAGCCATTCAATGACAAGTACGGCTTCCGCCTGGGTGACCGCGCCATCCTGCTGTTCGCCGAGCTGCTGTCCAAGGCGATGCCGCGCGACAGCGGCTTTCCCGCCCATGTGGGCGGCGACGACTTCTTCGGCGGCTTCCGCCGCATGGGCTTCGATGAGGCCTTCGTCATAACCACCAAGCTGGTGGCTACCTTCCGCCGTGACGTGGAAAGCTTCTATGACGACGAGACGCGGGCGCGCGGCCACATCACCGGCCAGGACCGCCTGGGCAACGTGGTCGCCTTCCCGCTGATGTCGGTCTCGGCAGCCCTGGTGCATCTGCCCGCCGGCCGCACCGTCCACAGCGTCGACGAGGTCAGCCAGCTGATCGCCAGGCTCAAGAAGGAAGCCAAGAAGAGCCCCGACAGGGTGGCGGCCGGGGCGCTGGTGAGTGTGCGCGGCGCCTAGCCCCGCATCACCACCACCATGCCCGGCACGTCCTGGCCGCCGTCGCGGCGGGTCACCGCATCCTCCTGGAGGGCCACCTCGAAGCCGGCGGCTTCGGCGCAGGCGCGGATGTAGCCGGGGGAATGGGCGTAGCGCTGCTTGGGGCCCAGGGCGTAGGTCTCGGCCTGGTCGGTCTTCTCCACGGTGAAGGCGAAGCTGCCGCCCGGCTTCAGCGCCAGGCGGATTGCTGCCATGACCGGTTCCAGGTCGCCCAAATAGACCAGCACGTCGGCAGCCACCACCAAGTCGTAGCTGGCCGGGCGCGCGGTCAGCGTCTTCACCAGATCACCCACCACCAGCTCGTCGTACAGGCCGCGCTCGCCGGCGCGGGCCACCATGGCGGGCGACAGATCCACGCCGTCCAGCCTGGTGGCATAGGACTTGAGTTCCGGCCCCATCAGGCCGGTGCCGCAGCCGGCATCCATGACGGCCATCCCGCCGCGCCGATCGACCGTGCGGGCCAGCGCATCGGCCAGGAGCTGCGGCGCGCAGTAATCCAGCTTGTTCAGCAAGGCGTGGTCGAACTTGTCTGCGTAATCGTCGAACAGTTGGCGCACATAGGCCTCGGGCGCCTTGTCGGGCGCCGGTGCGCCGCCCGCCAGGGCGAGGCCGAGGGCGGCGCCGTGGATGTCGGCCGGGTCGAGCTTGAGCGCCTTGTCGTAGGCGTATCGGGCCCGGTTGGCATCGCCCAGTGCCCGGCGCGCCTCTCCCAGGCAGTACCAGGTTCGGGCCTCGCGCGGGGCGGTGGCGGTGGCGCGCTCATAGGCGGCGGCGGCGCCCTCCCAATGTCCCTGGGCCTGGCGAGCCATGCCCAACTCCATCCAGCCATCGGCATAGCGGCTGTCGCAGCGGGTGGCGCGCTCGGCCTGGGTGCGGGCGGCGTCCAGGCGGCCCAGCGCGCGGTAGACCGAGGCCAGGTTGGCGTGGGTGGGCGCATGGTCGGGGCGCAGCTCCACCGCGCCCTCCAGGATTGTGGCGGCGGCGTCGGGGCGGCCGGCGTCGCGGAGCGCCAAGCCGAAATTGTTGAGCGCTGCCGGCCAGTCCGGGCGCAGCTCTAGCGCCCTGCGCAGCACGTCGCAGGCCTCGGCCGCGCGGCCGGCCTCGTGCAGCAGGGCTCCCAGGGTGTTCAGGGCCTCGGCGTGAACCGGGCTGGCGGCGATGGCGGCGCGGCAATGGGCGATGGCATCGTCGCGCCGACCCGACCGGCGCAGCAGCTCGGCCAGGCGGGCATGGGCCTCGGCATGGGCGGGGTCGAGCGAGAGCACCGTGCGGTAATGCAGTCCCGCTTCGGCCAGATCGGAGGCAAGTTCCAGGGCGCGGGCCATGGCCAGGTGCAGCACCGGCTGGCCGGGGGTGATAGCGATGGCGCGGGCCAGGTTTCCGGCCGCTCGCTTGCCCTGGCCAGCGTCCAGCGCCAGCAGGCCGGACAGGTAGTGGCCGCCGCCGAAATGGGGATTGGTTTCCACCAGACGCTTGGCCAGGCGCCGGGCTTCGGCGCTGCGGCCTTCTTCATAGGCCTGCATGGCTTCGGCAAAACAATCGGCCAAACTTTTGTTCTGAGGCTCAGGCATGCCGGCTCCGATGGTTCCCACCCCTTTCAAACTCGCAACTACACCATAGCTTTTTATCGATAGTCCCGCATCGACAACGAGGGAAGCACCCCATGGACGCCCCTCTGGAAATCCGCTTTCACAATCTCGACCCCTCCGCCGCCATGGAAACCGCCATTCGCGAGCGGGTGGACCGGCTGAACAAGCTATATCCGCGCCTGACCCGTTGCCTTGTAGCGGTCGAGGCGCCCCACCGCCAGCACCGCAAGGGCAACCAATGGGAGGTCCATATAGACCTGTGGGTGCCGGGCGGGCATCTGGCGGTGACGCGCGAGCCGCACCGAACCCGCGACAAGTACGCGAATCCTGACGTCTACACCGCCATGCGCGATGCCTTCGACGTGGCCGAGCGCCGGTTGCTGGAATACAAGCAGCAGATCAACGGCGACGTGAAGCCGCATGAGGATTTTTTCCACGGGCAGGTCTCGGTGCTGCACCCCGACCGCGACCATGGCTTCATCCTCACCAATACCGGCACCCAGCTTTACTTCCACCGCAACTCGCTGATGGACGGCGCGCTGGAGGACCTGGCCGCCGGCCAGCCGGTCCATTACATCGAGACGGTGGGTGATACCGGCCCCACCGCCGCCAAGGTCTGGCCCGCTTCCGAGCACCGGGGAGGGTAGACAAGGAAAAAGCCCCTCTCCCGGGAGAGGGGCTTTCCGTCTCTTTGGCGCTTAAACTGCCGTGCCGCCCACGGTCAGGCCGTCCAGGCGCAGGGTGGGCTGGCCGACGCCCACCGGCACGCCTTGGCCGTCCTTGCCGCAGGTGCCGATGCCGGGGTCGAGCTGCAAATCGTTGCCGATCATGGTGACGCGGGTCAGCGCATCGGGGCCGTTGCCGATGATGGTGGCGCCCTTGACCGCCGGGCCGATCTTGCCGTTCTCGATCAGGTAGGCCTCGGTGGCGGCGAAGACGAACTTGCCCGAGGTGATGTCCACCTGGCCGCCGCCGAAATTCACCGCATAGATGCCCTTCTTCACCGACGAGATGATCTCGCCCGGCTCCGTGTCGCCGGCCACCATGAAGGTATTGGTCATGCGCGGAATCGGCGCGTGGGCATAGGATTGGCGCCGGCCGTTGCCGGTGGCCTTGGCGCCGGAAAGTCGGGCGTTGAGGCGGTCCTGGATGTAGCCGGTCAGGATGCCGTCCTCGATCAGGGTGGTGCGCGACGACGGCGTGCCCTCGTCGTCGATGGTGATGGAGCCGCGGCGGTCGGGCAGGGTGCCGTCGTCCACCACGGTGACGCCCTTGGCCGCCACCCGTTGGCCGATCATCCCCGAGAAGGCCGAAGTGCCCTTGCGGTTGAAGTCGCCCTCCAGGCCGTGGCCCACCGCCTCGTGCAGCATGACGCCGGGCCAGCCCGGGCCCAACACGATGCTCATCTCGCCGGCGGGGGCGGGGATGGAATCCAGGTTCACCGACGCTTGGCGCAGGGCCTCGTCCACGCAACGGTGCCAGTGGTGGGTGGCGATGACGCCGTCATAGGTGAAGCGGCCGCCCATGCCGTGGCTGCCGGTTTCCATGCGGTCGCCCTGGCCCAGCACCACCGAGACGTTGATGCGCACCAGCGGGCGGATGTCGGCGGCGTGGGTGCCGTCGCCGCGCAGGATGTAGACCGCCTGCCACGACCCCGACAGCGAGGCCGACACCTGCTTGACGCGCGGCTCGCGGCCGCGGGCATAGGCGTCGATCTCCTCCAGCAGCTTCACCTTGGTCTCGAACGGCACCAGCGCCAGCGGATTGAGGTCGGTGTACAGCGCCCGGTTGGTGCCGGCGGGGCCCTCGGCCAGGTGGCCGGTGCGGCCCGACTTCACCGCCTGCACGGTGGTGGCGGCGCGGCGGATGGCCTCCTCGTTCAGCTCCGAGCCATGGGCATAGCCGTGCGCCTCGCCCGCGACCGAGCGCAGGCCGAAACCCTGTGCCGTGTCGAAGGTGGCGGATTTAATCTGGCGGTCGTCCAGCACCAGGCTTTCCGACTGGCGGTATTCCAGGAACAGCTCGCCGTCGTCGGCGCCGGTCAGCGCCTCGGCCACGATCTTGCGCACGTTGTCCTTATCCAGGCCGGCGCGGACGAAAAACAGCTCGTGGGCGTGGGCGTCGTGCGGCAATGGACTCTCCTGTCGGAACGGGTAGGCCCGGTCGGGCGGTTGGCAGGGGTGGCGCTCAAGTGTACACCAACGGAAGCAACGTGCCTTCAGGGGAATATAGGCAATGGCCGAGGTGATGCCAGGGCGGGTCTGGGCCTTCAACGAACACGGTCAACGGCGCACCCTCGCGGGCGAGGTCCATGCCCGGCCCTCCGAGCAATTGTCGGCGCCGGTGCGCGCCAGCCATCTGGCCATCATGCATGATGGGCTGAGCGCATCGGACGAGCGCGCCTTCGTCACCGAACTGCTGGCGGCACACGGGGCCGAGCCGCCGGGCGAAGGCGCCACCCATTTGTCGCGCGACCTGGGTGGTTTGCGCCTGAAATGGGAACGCCATTCCGAGTTCTCCACTTACACCTTCCTGCGCTTCGACGCTTTCGCCGCGCCGTTCCACGGCTCGGCCCTCGACCTGCTGCCGAGGGACTGGCTTGAGTGCATGCCGGGCGCGGTGATCGCCGCCCTGCATGTGGCGGTGGATACGGGCGAACGGTCGCCCGACGAGCTGGTGGCGTTGTTCGACGGCAACCAGTTGATCGGCTCCAAGGTTCTGGGGGGCGCCGGCGAGGCGTGGACCGATTTCCGCCTGCATGCCGACGGCTTCGGCCGCGCCCTGGTGCTGGACCAAGGACTGTCGCACGGCCAGATCGGCCGCTTGCTTCAGCGGCTGGTGGAGATCGAGACCTACCGCATGATGGCCCTGTTGGCCTTCCCGGTGGCGCGGCACGCCTTCTTCGAGGTCACCCGCATGGATACGGGCCTGGCCGGCATCGTCACCGAACTGGCCGATCCCGAGGTGGCGCAGAACGATCGCGAGCTGCTCGACCGGCTGACCGCCCTGGCCGCCGAGGCCGAACGACTGGACGCCGCCACCAGCTTCCGGCTGTCGGCGGCGCGGGCCTATTACGCCATCGTCAACCGCCGCATCGAGGAACTGCGCGAGGAGCGCATTCCCGGCACCCAGACCGTGGGTGAGTTCATGGATCGTCGTCTGGCGCCGGCCATGCGCACCTGCGAGACGGCGGCCGAGCGCGAGCAATTGCTGGCGCGCCGCGCCGCCCGTGCCGGCGACTTGCTGCGCACCCGGGTGGACATCGCGCTGGAGGAAAAGAACCGCGACCTGCTCAACAGCATGAACCGCCGGGCCAAGCTGCAATTGCGCCTGCAGGAGACGGTAGAGGGGCTGTCGGTGGTGGCCATCAGCTATTACCTGCTGGGCTTGGTGCTGTATGCCGCCAAGGGACTGAAGGGGGCCGGCCTGCACGTGGATCCCGACGTGGTGGCGCTGCTGGCCCTGCCCATCATCCTGGGGGCGGTGGTGCTGGGCATCAAGCGGCTGCGCCGCGCCATCGGGCACGGCGGCGAGTGAGCGGCCTCGGGGGCTAGTGGGCTTCGTCCCACGAGCTGCCGATGCCGGTCTCGACCACCAGGGGCACATCCAGCTTGGCCGCGCCTTCCATCACTTGGGCGACCAGGGCACGGGTGGGCTCGACTTCTGCTTCCGGCACCTCGAACACCAGTTCGTCGTGCACCTGCAGCAGCATGCGGGCGTTAAGGCCGGCGCGCTCCAGCTCTCCCGGCAGGCGGATCATGGCGCGCTTGATGATGTCGGCGGCGCCGCCCTGGATGGGGCCGTTGATGGCGGCGCGCTCGGCGAAGGCGCGAAGCGGGCCCTTGCCGTTGATGTCGGGCACATAGACCTTGCGGCCGAACAGGGTGGTGACGAAGCCCTTGGCGCGGGCTTCCTCCTTGGCCTTTTCCATGTACTCGCGGATTTCCGGGAAGCGGACGAAATAGGCGTCGATGTACTGCTTCGCCTCGCCGTTGGTGATGCCCAGCTGCTGCGCCAGTCCGAAGGCGGAAATGCCGTAGATGATGCCGAAATTGATGGCCTTGGCGCGGCGGCGCACCATGGGGTCCATGCCCTCGACCGGCACGCCGAACACCTGGGACGCGGTCATGGCGTGAATGTCCACGCCCGAGCGGAACGCCTCTTTCAGGCCGGCGATGTCGGCCACGTGGGCGACAAGGCGCAGTTCGATCTGCGAATAGTCCGCCGACAGGATAAGGTTGCCCGGCTCGGCCACGAAGGCGTGGCGGATCTTGCGGCCTTCCTCGGTGCGGATGGGGATGTTCTGCAGGTTGGGGTCGGACGAGGACAGCCGGCCTGTGGTGGTCACCGCCAGGGCGTACGAGGTATGCACACGGCCGGAATTGCGGTTGATCTGGGCCACCAGGGCGTCGGCATAGGTGCTCTTCAGCTTGGATAGCTGGCGCCAGTCCAGCAGGCGGGCGGGCAGGTCGTGCCCCTGGGCGGCCAATTCCTCCAGCGCGTCGGCGCCGGTGGCCCACTGGCCGGTCTTGGTCTTCTTGCCGCCGGGCAGGCTCATCTCTTCGAACAGAACCTTGCCCAGCTGGGCGGGTGAGCCGAGGTTGAAGTCGTGGCCGGCCAAGGCGTGGCACTGCTGCTCCAGCTGGACCATACGGGCGCCGAAATCTTCGGACAGGGCGCGTAAGGCCGCCGGGTCCACCTTGACGCCCTCGCGTTCCATGCGGGCGATGACCGGGACCAGCGGGCGTTCCAGCGTCTCGTAGACGGTGACCATGCGCTCGGCCAGCAGCCGCCCCTTCAGGAAGGCATGCAGGCGCAAGCAGATGTCGGCGTCCTCGGCGGCGTAGTCCAGCGCCTTGTCCAGCGGCACCCGGTCGAAGGTGACCTGGGCCTTGCCGGTGCCGCAGACGTCGCTGAACTTAATGGTGGTGTGCTGGCAGTGCAGTTCGGCCAGCTCGTCCAGCCCATGGCCGTGGCTGCCGCCGTCCAGCACGTAAGACATCAGCATGGTGTCGTCCACGGGCGCCACCTCGACGCCGCAGGGCGCCAGCACCTCGATGTCGTACTTGATGTTGTGGCCGACCTTCAGCACCGCCGGGTCGGCGCACAAAGCGCGGATGCGCTCAAGCGTGACGTCGCGGGGGATCAGCTTGGGCGCTTCCGGGCCTGAATCGGGGCCGCCCAGCAGCAGCGAGCCTTGCGCTTCGCCGGTGGTGTGCAGCACCGGGATGTAGCAGGCCTGGCCGGGCCGCGTGGCCAGCGACACGCCGACCAGATTGCAGCGGCGCGGGTCCAGCGCGGTGGTTTCGGTGTCGATGGCGACGACGCCCGCCGTGGTGGCTTCGGCGATCCAGCGGTCCAGCGCCTCGACGGTGAGCACCAGCTCGTATTCGATCTTCTCGGGCTTGGCCGCCACCGCCACCCGCGGACCTTCGCCCGACGGCGCGGCAACGGTTTGCGGCGCCGGCTTGGCGGCAGGCGCGGCGCCCAGGCGGGCGAGGATGGAGCGGAAGCCCATCTGCTGGACGAAGGTCGTCAGCATTTCGGGTGCCGGGGTGCGCTTGGCCAGCGCCTCCAGCGGCTCGGCCAGCGGCACATCGCGTTTGAGGCGCACCAGCTCGCGGCTGATGCGGGCTAAGTCGGCATTGGCGGCCAGCGTTTCGCGCCGCTTGGGCTGCTTGATCTCATCCAGGCGGGCCAGCAGCGTATCCAGGTCGCCGTATTCGGTGATCAGTTGGGCGGCGGTCTTCACGCCGATGCCGGGCACGCCAGGCACGTTGTCGGTGGGGTCGCCGCACAAGGCCTGGACGTCCACCACCTTGTCGGGGGCGACGCCGAACTTTTCCATCACCTCGGGCGCCGCAATCACCTTGCTTTTCAGCGGGTCCAGCATCTCGATGCCGTCGCCCACCAACTGCATCAGATCCTTGTCGGACGAGACGATGGTGACGCGTGCGCCCCTGGCCACGGCCTGGGTCGCGTAGGTGGCGATCAGGTCGTCGGCCTCGTAGCCCTCCAACTCCACGCAGGGCACGTTGAAGGCCCGGGTCGCCTCGCGGATCAGCGGGAACTGGGGCACCAGCTCCTCGGGCGGCGGCGGCCGGTGGGCCTTGTAGTCGGGATAGATGTCGCTACGGAAGGTCTTGCGCGCCGCGTCGAAGATCACCGCGATGTGGTCGGCGTCGGTCTCGTGCAACAGCTTCAGCAGCATGTTGGTGAAACCATAGACCGCGTTGACGGGGGTGCCGTCGGCGCGGGTCATCATCGGCAGTGCGTGGAAGGCCCGGAAAATGAATCCCGAGCCGTCCACCAGATAGACGTGGCGCGGACCTTCCACCTTAGTGGCCGTGCGCCTTGGCGCCCTCGGCCAGCACGTAGGTACGCGAGCAATAGGGGCAGACGATCTCGCGGGCGTCGCCGAAATGCAGGAAGACGCGGGGGTGGCCCAGCGCGCCGGTGCCTCCGTCGCAGGCGACGGTGGCGGTGTCGACCACCTGGGTCTCGACCTTGGGCTTGGAGGGAGTGGCGTTCTCGACAGCGACAGACATGGCGGCATTCCATTGACCGTGGAAACGGGCGGATGATACCCATGTCCGGCCATGGTTCAATCACTCTCTCAAGCCGACCTGCCCTCCAACGCCATCGAGGCGGCGGACCTGCGCAAGGTCTATCGCGGCAAACGCGGCGAAAAGGTCGCGCTGGACGGGGTATCGCTGTCCATCCCGCGCGGGTCGTTCTTCGGCCTGCTGGGTCCCAACGGCGCGGGCAAAAGCACCTTCATCAACATCCTGGCCGGGCTGGTGATCAAGACGGGCGGAACCGCGCGCGTCTGGGGCCACGATATCGGACAGGCGCCGCGCGAGGCCAAGGCGGCCATCGGCGTGGTGCCACAGGAACTGAACCTGGATCCGTTCTTTACGCCCCGAGAGCTGCTGGAAGTGCAGGCCGGCATGTACGGCGTGCCCAAGGACCAGCGCCGCACCATGGAAATCCTGGAAGCGGTCGGGCTGGCGGACAAGGCGGACGCCTATGCCCGCACCCTCTCGGGCGGCATGCGCCGGCGCCTGCTGGTGGCCAAGGCCATGGTTCACGCGCCGCCGGTTCTGGTGCTGGACGAGCCCACGGCGGGTGTCGACATCGAGCTGCGCCAGTCCCTGTGGGCCTATGTGAAGAAGCTGAACGCCGCCGGCACCACCATCGTGCTGACCACCCACTATTTGGAGGAGGCCGAGGAGCTGTGCGACCGCATCGCCATCATCAACCATGGCAAGCTGGTCGCCTGCGAGGATAAGCGCGCCCTGCTGGGCCGGCTGGATTCCAAGGCGGTGATCCTGACCCTGGACCGGGTGCCCGACATCATCCCCGCCGCCCTTGCCCCATTGTCGCCCGAACTTCGCCCTGATGGGCGCATGATCGTGCGCTACAAGCCGTCCGAGATGCCCATCGCCGGTATCCTCGATGCGGTCAGAAGCGCAGGGCTTACCCTAGTTGACCTGACGACCGAGGAAACCGACTTGGAGGACATCTTCCTGCAGCTCACCTCGTCCAAGGCACGATGACCGCGAAAGCCCTCGCCAGTTTCCTCCTCGCATTGCTGCTGTCGGCCTGTGCCGCCCAGTACCAGCTTCCCGGCCCGATGGTGGCCGCCCCGCAGTTGAACCATGACCACTGGCTGTCCGCCGACGGCGTGCGCCTGCCCTTGCGCGGCTGGATGCCCGATGGGCCGCCCAAGGCGGTGGTGCTGGCGCTGCACGGCATGAACGACTATTCCAACTTCTTCGACGAGCCCGGGCATTACCTGGCGAAGAAGGGCATTGCCGCCTACGCCTACGATCAGCGCGGCTTCGGTCAGGGGCCGCGCCCCGGCACTTGGTCCAGCGCCGAGGCCATGGCGGCGGATCTGCGCGAGGTGGCCGCACTGGTGGCCGCCCGCCATCCCGGCGTGCCGCTGTACCTGCTGGGCGAGAGCATGGGGGGCGCCGTGGTCATGCTGGCGGCGGCCGATCATCCGCCCCAGGTCAAGGGCATCATCCTGTCGGCGCCGGCGGTGTGGGGCCGCTCGTCCATGGGCTTCTTCCAGCGCGCCGCCTTGTGGCTGGCCTACCAGGTGGCGCCCGGTTGGGAGCTGACCGGCGAGGGGCTGCACATCAAGCCGTCCGACAACATCCCCATGCTGCGCAAGCTGGCCGCCGATCCGCTGGTGATCAAGGCCACCCGGGTGGACGCCGTCAATGGGCTGGTCGATCTGATGGACACCGCCACCGAGGCGGCGCCGCGCGTGCACCTGCCGGCGCTGGTACTGTACGGCGAAAAGGACGAGATCGTGCCCGCCGACCCCACCTGGTCCATGATCCAAAGCCTGCCGGACACCGCAGGAAGCCAGCGGGTCGCGCTGTATAAGAATGGCTACCACATGCTGCTGCGCGACCTTCAGGCCGATGTGGTGCTGGACGACATCGCGGCCTGGATATCCGATCCATCCCAGCCGCTGCCGTCCAAAGCCGATACTTACGCCCAGGATGCCCTGGCGAAGCGCCGCGAGGGATGACGGGACAACTTTTTCATGAGAATATTTCGGCCATGAAAACCGCTGCCCTTATCGCCCTGCTGGCCCTTATGGCGCCCGCCGCCTGGGCCGCCGATTTCGACTTTGGCTTTGCCCGTCCCGGCATGACGCTGGACGAATTCCGCGCCTCGACCTGGCCGGCCGGGGTCTCGGTGCGCTGTTCAGGCGAGGCAGACCTGCCGCCCGAATCCGCCACCGTGCGGCTGTCCGTGCCGAGCCCGGTGGCCCGGCTGGGCGGCACCCGCTGCGGCCTGTTCACCAAGAACGGCGGCAACTGGCAGACCTCCGGGATCGACATGGCCGGTACCGCCACCGAGGTGTGGGGCAAGTTCTTCCCCGACCGCGACGGCACTCCCCGGCTGGTGCAGTTGCTGCTGAAGCAGCCGCCCAAGGCCTTCGACGCCCTGGCCGACCACTTCACCCAGCGCTTCGGCGCTCCGGCAGTGCGCCAGGCCAAGCTAGCCCGCTGGGAGACCGAGGAGGCCGAAGCCACCATCATCGAGGACGGTGGCCGCACCCTGCTGGCCTTCGTCATCGATACCCGGCTGCAATCGGCGCTCAATGCCCGCATGAGCCATCAGCCACGCCAGTCTGGGGCGAAGGACTCGCCTCAATGAGGCTGCTTGCGGCGGTGGCGCTTGCGCTGCTGGCCTGCGGCCCGGCGGTGGCGAAGGATTTCGACCTGGGCTATGCCCGCAGCGGCATGATGCTGGGCCAATTCCGCTTCGCCGCCTGGCCGGCCGGCCTGACGGTCCGCTGCTCGGATGATCCCGACCGCCCCAAGGATGTGGACAGGCTGATCGGGTTGCCGCGCCAGATGGCGGAACTGGGGGCGGTGCGTTGCGCCCTGCTGACCGAGGATAAGGGCAAGATCGTCCCCGCCACCCGCAAGATCGGCGGCACTCCGGTGGAAATGTCGGCCATGTTCGGCCCCGATCCGCAAGGCACCAAGCGGCTGGTGCAGCTGTTCCTGCAAGGTCCCCGCTCGGGCTTCGACGGGCTGGTGACGCACCTCACCTCGCGGCTGGGCAAGCCGGTGGAAACGGACGAGCGGCTGGTGCGCTGGGCCGAGCCGGGCTGGGAAGCGGTGGTGCACGAAGACGGCGACACCGCTCTGGCCATGATTGTGGACCGGCCCATGCAGGACGCCATGAACAGGCGGATGGCGAACCGGCGCTGACCCCGTCAGGGGCAGCCGTGGCGCAAGGCCAGCGACGCCATCCCCGAAAGCTTCCTGGAATCGGCGCCCAGAGCCTTCATGGTTTGATAGGCGGCGTCCATGTTCTCGCAATCGGCCTTCACCGCGGCCTTGCGGTCCGACTTGGTGAAGACGCTGTCCCAATAGGCGAGACGGGCCTTGGCCGCCGCGTCGCCGGCGGCCGCCTTCTGGCGGGCGTCGATCCAGTCCCGGTGCTGGCGGGCATAGACACCGTTGCCCACCAGCGACAGGGCGACGTCGGACGGGGCCTGGAAATTGGGGCCGCGGCGAAAGACGATGTGGCCCTTGGGCTCGGTCTTGCTTTCCCAGACATAGACCCCGGTGGTGTTGTCGTAGGCCGAGGTGTTGGTGGCCTTGGGCGGCGCCGGGTCACAGCGCAGGTCGGTGATCATGCCGCCTAGCTTGCGCAAGTCGGCCGGCAGGGTTTCCACCAGGTCGATGCCCTTACGCACCAGCTCGACGCAGGCGCTCGCCTCGGGCGTCGGGCCAACTTCGATGCTGCGTCCGCGATAGGTCAACGCCCAGGCGGCATCCGTCCAGCCCAGCAGCACCAGACACACCATGGAAAGAATACGCATCTGCCGTCCCCCAAACGGATGAGCGATGCATTTTTACAACTTTTGGGTCGTAGGCGGCAACTATCGACCGGGTATGTTCGCGCTCAGCTCCTGCGCATCGTGCAGCGCGTCGGCCACCAGAAGCTGGTTCTCCAGCGTCGGCAGGGTGTCGCGAGCCAACTGGGCCAGTCCGGCATCCTCGACGGTGGTGGCGACCTGGAACAGGGCGCGCTGACGCTCCAGCAGGTCGGTGGCGTGGCTCAGGTAGCCGCGGGTGAAGGCCGGGCCGCGCAGGTGCGACAGCCGTTCCAGGGTGTTGCGCTCGGCGGGTTCCAACTGGGCGGGAAGGGGAAGCTGGGCGCCGGCGGCCAAGTCCTGCAGGTGCTGGTTGGTCGCGGCGGCGCTGCTGCCCAGGTCGCGCCCCAACTGGCGCACCGAGGCGGGGGCGCTGTCGGTGGCCTGCGCCATGCGGCCCGCCTCCATGGCAGCCACCGCCTGGGAACCGGCCTGCCGGATGAAGTCTTCGGCCGTCATCGCCGCGTGGGCGGTGACGGCCGGAAACAGAAGGCCCAGGACGATGAGTGTTCTCATGCCTGGGCCAACAGCAAAAAGACGTGGCGAGTTCCCCCTTATCCCTCGGCCACACCCGCCTCGGCGAAGGTGGCCATGCCGGTGTGGCAGGCCAGCGCGCCTTTGACCAGGCCGACCGCCAAGGCGGCGCCCGAGGCCTCGCCCAGGCGCATGCCCAGGCTTAGCAGGGGCTCCTTGCCCAGCGCCGCCAGCAGGCGGCGATGGCCGGGCTCGGCCGAGGCGTGGGCGACGACGCAATGGTCCAGCGCGCCCTTCACCGCCGCCTCCAGCGGCGCCACCGCCGCCGTGCAGACATAGCCGTCCAGCAGCACCGGCACGCGCTTGAGGCGGGCGGCCAGTACGGCGCCGGCCATGGCGGCCAACTCGCGGCCACCCAAACGGCGCAACAGGTCGATGGGATCGCTGCCCCGGTGCAGTTCGATGCCGGCGGCCACCACCTGGGTCTTGCGGGTCAGGGCGTCACCTTCGACGCCGGTGCCGCGACCGGTCCACGAGGCGGCGTCGCCACCGTGCAGGGCGCCGGCGATGGCCGCCGCCGGGGTGGTGTTGCCGATGCCCATCTCTCCCACCACCAGCAGGTCGGCGTCATCGGGGACCGAGTCCATGCCGGCCCGGAAGGCGGCGGCGAACTCGGCCTCGGTCATGGCCGGGCCCTTGGTGAAGTCGGCGGTGGGGCGGTCCAGGTCGAGGGCGATCACCGCCAGCTCGGTGCCGAAGGCGCGGCACAGCTGGTTGATGGCGGCGCCGCCATGCTGGAAATTGGCCACCATCTGCACGGTGACCTCGGCGGGGAAGGCCGAGACGCCCAGGGCGGCGACGCCGTGATTGCCGGCGAATACGCGGGCCACCGGCTTGTCCAGGCGCGGCGGGTGGCGACCCTGCCAGGCCGATAGCCAGCGCGACAATTCCTCAAGCCGGCCCAGTGCTCCTGGGGGCTTGGTCAGTTGGGGGTCGCGGGCAGACCACGCGGCGGCGGCCTCGGCATCTTCGGCGGGCAGGCGCGCCAACAGGGCGCGGATATCATTGATACCAGAAATGGAGGTATTCAAACCTACTCTCCCCAACATATTGCGCGGGCGCGACGAATGGTCCTATAACCCATCCGATCTCCAAAATCACCATCGGCGATGACCAACGACGCTTCCTCCCCCGACCTGCCGCCGCCCCCGTGCCCTTCCACGTCACTGGGATCCGAGCTGCACCTCGCCTGCGCCTTCCTGACCCGGCTGCCGCTGCCCGATTGCGGCATCCTGCCGGCGGGGGCGCTGGCCCGATCCATGCGGCTGTTTCCCCTGGTGGGGGCGGGCATCGGCGGCGTCGCCGGGCTGGTGTTCGCCACCATGCATGCCTTGCTGCCGCCGCTGCCGGCGGCGCTGCTGGCCGTGCTGGCCGGCGTGCTGGCCACCGGGGCACTGCACGAGGATGGCCTCGCCGACACCGCTGACGGCCTGGGGGCGCGCGGTGGCCGCGACAAGCGGCTCGAGGTGATGCGCGATTCCCGCACCGGCGCCTACGGCGTGCTGGCGCTGATTTTCTCGGTGACCCTGCGTGCCGCCACCCTGGCTGCGGCGCCCACCGGCTGGGCCGGGCTGGGCGCCCTGGTGGCTGCGGCGGCGTGGTCGCGGGCGCTGATCCCGGCCGCCATGCAGGTGATGGCGCCGGCCCGTGCCGACGGCCTCGGCGCCGGGGCCGGCACGCCCGATGCCACCGTGGCGGCCACCGCCGCCGTGCTGGCGCTGGCTTTGTGCTTCCTCGGCCTGGGGCTGGGGGCGCCGCTGCCGGTGCTGGCCGCCCTCGCGGCGGCCTGGGGCGTGGTGGTGCTGGCCCGCCGCACCCTTGGCGGCTTTACCGGCGACGTTCTGGGCGCCATTCAGCAGGTGGCCGAGGCGGCCATGCTGTTGGCAGTGGCAGGAGTTTGGTCATGAGCGGCGGCAAGGATACTCGCTGGTGGCTGGTTCGGCACGCCCCGGTGCCGTGCCCGCACGGGCGCATCACCGGTCAGTTGGATGTGGCCTGCGATACCACCGACGAGGAGGATTTCCAGCAGCTGGCGCGCCGCATTCCTGCCAACGCCACCTTGGTGGAAAGTGGCCTGATGCGGTGCCGCCAGACCGCAGGCGCATTGGAGGCGGCCGGTCTGGTGCTGCCGCCGCCGGTGATCGAGCCCGACCTGATGGAGCAGAATTTCGGCCGCTGGCAGGGCAAGAGCTGGATGGAGCTGGAGGCCGCCAAGGATCCCGACCTGCCGGCCTTCTGGACCGACCCGGCCGAAACCTTGCCGCCCGAGGGCGAAAGCTTCGCCCTGATGTGTGCCCGGGTGCGCCGGGCCATGTGCAGGTTGTCGGATCAATTCCCCGGCCGTGATGTGGTCGCCGTGGTCCACGCCGGCACCATCCGTGCCGCGCTGGCCATGGCGCTGGGGCTGGAACCGGCGCAGGCGCTGCGCTTTTCCATCCTGCCGCTGTCGCTCACCCGTATCGAGGGCACGCCTGAGGGCTGGCGAGTGGACGCGGTGAACGTCACCGCGATCTAGTCGGGGGTCAAACGGCGATGCCGTGGTGTCGGCACAGGTGGTTCAGCCACCAATAGGCCAGGGCGCGCAGGTCGCTGCGGTTCTGGCCTTGGCTGAGACGGCGCAGGGAATCGACCACCTGGGCCTCCATGGCCTGCTCGCGTTCCAGATGATGGGCAAGCAGGTCGCCCAGTTCGGTTAACGCGCGGTCGATATCGTCGCCGGGCGTGTCATCGGCCAGGCAGACGTCCAGCTCATTGAGCAGGTCGACCACTTCCCGATGCTCGGCATCGGCGGCGGGGCGGCCGAGTTCGAAGTCTTTTTGCCATGGCACCAGCATGGTCACCTCGTCGAGCCTCTTGCTCACAACGAAAGTGTGCCGTGCTGCCGCCTAATGGGCGAAAGGGCAAAAGACTCAGGTTGATTATACCGAGGCTTAAGATTGCTCGGGCACGAGCCATTCCAGCCGTGAAAAGCCGGTGTCCGGGGCCAGGACGCGGGCCAGCCAGGGCAGCAGGGCGGCCAAGGACTCGTCCAGCTTCCATGGCGGATTGACCAGCACCAGCCCGGCGCCGTTCAGGCGGTCGGGGGCGTCGTCGCCGGCGATCATCACCTCGGCCACCAGGGACTTGGGCAGGCCCAGCATGGCCAGGTCGGCGTGGAAGCGGGCCACCGGCTCGCGCGCCTTGATGGGATACCACAGGGCGTACAGCCCGGTAGGCCAGCGCTTGAGCGCCTGGGCCAGGCCTTGCCGCATACGCGCGAACTCGTCCTTCACCTCGAAAGGCGGGTCCATCAGCACCAGCCCGCGCCGCTCGGGCGGCGGCAGCAGCGACTTGCAGGCGACATAGCCATCCATGTGGTGGACGCCCACCCGCGGGTCGGCGGCAAAGCGGTGGCGCAGGGCGGCGGAATCCTCGGGATGCAGCTCGCACAGGGCAAGCCGGTCCTGCGGCCGGGCCAGGGCCGCCACCAGGGCAGGAGAACCGGGATAGAACTGGAGGCCGCCTTGCGGATTGAGCGCGGCGACGGCATCCTGGTACGGCTTCAGCTCGGCCGGCGGGTCCGCCTCCGCCATCACCCGGCCGATGCCGCTCCGCCATTCACCGGTTTTCTCGGCCTGCACCGAGGCCAGGTCGTAGGCGCCGATGCCGGCATGGGTGTCGAGATAGCAGAAGGCACCCTCCTTGCGCTTCAGGTGCTCGACCACCAGGGCGAGGACGGCGTGCTTCTGGACGTCGGCGAAATTTCCGGCGTGATAGGCGTGGCGATAATTCATGGCGCAGGTTTTTGGGTCAAATCGTCTTTGGACGCAAGCCTGAACGTTAAGCGTGTGTTATTTGCTGTGCTTAACTATTGCAGCGCAAAAACCTACCCAAAAAGGTCGTCTGCCTTGGATTTATTCTTATTTCGCTTCATTGCTCGGCGTTTAAGCATCGGTTAAGCGTTAATGAGGTAGTGGACATACCGGGAAGGTTTGCTTTCCCGGGGAACAGCCAATCCGAGGGGGGGATATGGCACGGCCTGACATTCAGCTGACCGGCGTCGAACGCACGTTTGGCACGGACGAGATCATCGTCAGCAAGACCGACACCACGGGGCGGATCATCTACGCCAACGAGGTCTTCTTGCGCATGGCTGGCTATACCGAGGGGGAAATCCTCGGCAAGCCGCACAGCATCATCCGCCATCCGGCCATGCCCCGCTGTGTGTTCAAGCTGCTGTGGGACACCATCCAGGCGGGCAAGGAATGCTTCGCCTACGTGCTCAACCGGTCTAAGAACGGCGACCATTACTGGGTGCTGGCCCACATCACCCCCACCTTCGACGCTAAGGGCAATATCGTCAGCTACCATTCCAACCGGCGCAGCCCCAGGCGCGAGGCGGTGGCCAAGGCCCAGGGGTTGTACGCGGAGTTGCTGGCGGTGGAAGCCGGCCACGACGACCGCAAGGCGGGGATGGAAGCCGGCTTCAAGGCCATGGTGGACAAGCTTCAAGCGCTGGGAGTGCCGTACGATGAATTCGTCTTCGCTCTCTAGGGCGCTGTGGGCGTCGGCCGTCGCGGCGGCGGCCGGGCTGGTCCTCCTGGTGCAGCAATTGATCGACGGCGAGTTGTTCCACGGCCTGGTGGCGGCGCTGGCGCTGGCCGCCGGGTTGGCCGGCCTCGCCTTCGTCGTCAAGGCCCGGGCCAATATCCACCGCGCCGCCGGTGTTCTGGCCCAGGCCGCCAACGGGCGCCTGGACGTGCGCGTGGTCGGCATTTCCGAAAGCGGCGTGCTGGGCGAGTTGGACCATTCGGTCAACCGCCTGCTCGACCTCACCGAGGCGTTCACCAAGGAAGCCGATGCGGCCATGGCCAAGACGGCCGAGGGGCGCTATTTCCGCCACATCCTGCTGGACGGCCTAGTGGGCGAGTTCTCGGACCACGCCCGGCTGATCAACGCGGCCTTGTCGGGCATGGAACAGAAGAGCAAGGACTTCGTCACCGAGGCCACCGGCGTCGGCAACACCATCAAGCATATGAGTCAGGCGGTGGCCAGCACCGCCACCGAACTGGAAGCGACCGCCCAGCAGATGAGCGACATCGCCAACCAGACCAGCGAGCAATCGGCGACCGTGGCCCGCGCAGCCGAGGATGCCTCCTCCCATGTGGAGGGCGTCGCCGCCGCCGCCGAGCAGGTCTC
>Ga0306923_10000078_pt1 | contig 60320 bp, 53 predicted proteins | sample sta12Can44000108_FD_203841 | JGI IMG/M metagenome (GOLD analysis project Ga0306923, IMG submission 203841) | Lab enrichment of tropical soil microbial communities from Luquillo Experimental Forest, Puerto Rico - statanox.12C.anox.44.000.108 (v2)... | ecosystem: Environmental > Terrestrial >... | reverse complement strand
CTACCTCGCCATCAACACCGGATTCCCGAACGCCTACGATCGGGCGAACGGGCGCACGGGCGCATTTCTCATGATTCACGGCGACTGTTCCTCGGCAGGTTGCTACGCCATGACCGACGAGCAGATCGCCGAGATCTACGCGCTCGCTCGCGAGTCGTTCTTCGGCGGACAGAAATCATTTCAGATTCAGGCCTACCCATTCCGCATGACGCCGCTGAACATGGCCAGGCACCGCAACTCGCCGCACATGGCATTCTGGAAAATGGTCAAGCAAGGTTATGACCATTTCGAAGTCACGCGTCTCGAACCGAAGGTCGACGTGTGTGAAAGGCATTACGTATTCAATGCGGAAACGTCCGCCCGATTCAGCCCGGCCGATCGTTGCCCAGCCTATAGCGTGCCGGCGGACATCGCCGCCGCCGTTCGCGACAAGCAGCATCAGGACGACATCAAGACTGCGGACCTGATCAGCCGTGGCGCGCCTGCGGCGCCGGTCACCACCGGCACCGACGGTGGCATGAACCCGACCTTCCTGAGCGCGGTCAAGTCTCACGGTGGGCCGGGCGGCATCATACGCACGGCATCCGGCACGATCCCGCCACACGTCAATCCGCCCAGCGCGCCATCTGAGACCGCGAGCATTTTCGGCCTTGCGTCCAGCGAGTCGAAGCCCGCAGCGGGCTCGCGCTCGTCGGTGCAGGTCGCCTCCGCGACGTCCGGAAGCTCAGGCGGGATTGGTAGCTTCTTCAGTGGGCTATTCGGGTCGAAGGGCGAGGATCAGAGTGCCGAAACGCGTGGTTCTGCGGAGACGGCGGGGGCCAAGCCCAAGCCGGCGGCGTCCGCGCGCAAACCCGCACAGAACACGGTGAGCTCGGCGCACGCGAAATCACCGCCGGCCGGCGAGGCGAAGACGGCAAGCGCGGCAGCAACTGCTTCGGAAAAGACCCCGGCGAAGCAGCAGGAAACGAGCAGCGAAGCGGCCACGGCCGCCCCATCTGCCACCCCAAGTCTCATCCGCGGCGCGCAACCTGCGCTTTCCTCCGGGTTCGAGGGCCGCTTCGGCAGCTGGCGCTAAGGTGGACGACGGTAGACTGCATTCCGTCCTCCGCCCTCTCTCGCCCGGCTTATACCAGCCGTCCGTGACAGTGCTTGTATTTCTTCCCAGAACCGCAGGGACATGGCTCGTTGCGGCCGACCTTGCCCCAGCTTGAGGGATCGTTCGGCTTGCGCGCCATCGCCGGCGCCGCGGTAACGCCGGCGCGTGCCAGCGTCTCGGCGCCGGCACGGGCGAGCGCGAGCTCGTCCTCTCCAGTCGAAGGATCGATCTTGTGCGCCTCCATGTACGGCAGATTGGCCGGTTCCTCGGGGGGTGGCGCCGCCCTGATCTCGACGCGCATCAATTGTGCGCTGACCGCCTCGCGCAGATTCGTACTCATCGATTCGAACAGGTTGAACGCCTCCGCCTTGTACTCGTTGAGCGGATCGCGCTGGCCATAGCCGCGCAGGCCGATCACCTGGCGCAGATGCTCGAGCATGACCAGATGCTCGCGCCAGAGATGATCAAGAGTCTGCAACAGGATTGACTTCTCGACATAACGCATGACGTCGGCGCCCCATTGCGCAACCTTGGACGCCATGTGCTCATCCGCGCGCCGCTCGATGCGGGAGAGGAGTTCCTCGTCGGCGATCCCTTCCTCCTTTGCCCATTCGTCGACCGGCAGGTCGACATTGAGAACGCGTTTGAGTTCCTCCCGCAGCCCCGTCGTGTCCCACTGCTCGGGATAGGCGTTTTCCGGAACGTGCTTGGCAACCAGTTCCTCGACCGCGCTGTGGCGCATGTCGGCAACGATCTCGTTCACCGCTTCGTCCCGCATCCATTCGACACGCTGCTCGAAGATCACCTTGCGCTGATCGTTCATCACATTGTCGAACTTGAGCAGGTTCTTGCGGATGTCGAAGTTGCGTGCCTCCACTTTTTGCTGCGCCTTCTCCAGGGCCTTGTTGATCCAGGAATGGACGATCGCCTCGTTCTCTTTGAGACCGAGCCGCTGCAGCATGGTGTCGAGTTTATCGGTCCCGAAGATGCGCATCAGGTCATCTTCGAGCGACAGGAAGAATTTGGAATGGCCCGGGTCGCCTTGCCGGCCGGAACGGCCGCGCAGCTGATTGTCGATGCGTCGGCTCTCGTGCCGTTCGGTGCCGAGCACATAGAGGCCGCCCGCGGCGAGCGCCTTCTCCTTGAGGCGCGCGACCTGAGCCCGGATCTCGGCCGCCTTGCGGTCGCGCTCACCGACGTCGGTCAGGTCCTTGAGCTCTTGGCGCATGCGCATGTCCGCATTGCCGCCGAGCTGAATGTCGGTGCCGCGGCCGGCCATGTTGGTGGCAATGGTGATCGCGCCGGGAACTCCCGCCTGCGCGATGATGTAGGCCTCCTGCTCGTGATAGCGGGCGTTGAGGATGGCAAACACCTTGGACTTCGAGGCGCCGTCGTCGCCGGAATAGAGCGCGGCGAAAGCATTGGGGTCGGAGAAGTCGTGCTGCTCCCATCCCTGCTTGCGCAGCATCTCGGCAAGTTGCTCGGACTTCTCGATCGAGGTGGTTCCCACCAGCACCGGCTGCCCGCGCTGCTTGCAATCCTCGATCAAGGCCAGAATAGAACGGTACTTCTCCGCCGCCGTGCGATAGACCTCGTCATCGTCATCGACGCGGATCATCGGCATGTTGGTCGGTACGTCGATCACCTCGAGATTGTAGATGTCGATGAATTCGTCCGCCTCGGTCATTGCCGTACCGGTCATCCCGGCGAGCTTCTCATACATGCGGAAGTAGTTCTGAAACGTGATCGAGGCGAGCGTCTGGTTTTCCGGTTGGATGGTCTGACGCTCCTTGGCTTCCAACGCCTGATGCAGCCCTTCCGAATAGCGCCGCCCAGGCATCATGCGGCCGGTGAACTCGTCGATGATGACGACCTCGCCGTTGCGCACGATGTAGTCCTTGTCGCGATGGAACAGCTTATGCGCGCGCAAGGCCTGATTGACGTGGTGCACGGTCGAGACGTTCTCGACGTCGTATAGGGAATCGCCTTTGAGCAGATTGTCGGCGCGCAACATCTGCTCCATCTTTTCCATGCCCGCCTCGGACAGGGTGACGGTGCGCTGCTTCTCGTCGACCTCATAATCCGCTTTTTCCAGCCTGGGGATGTATCGGTCGATGGTGTTATAGAATTCCGAGCGGTCATCCAAGGCGCCGGAGATGATCAGCGGCGTTCTTGCCTCGTCGACGAGAATGGAATCGACCTCGTCGACGATGGCGTAGATGTGGCCGCGCTGGACCATGTCCTCGAGCCGGTATTTCATGTTGTCGCGCAGATAGTCGAAGCCGAGCTCGTTGTTCGTGCCATAGGTGACGTCGGCGTCGTAGGCCTGCTTGCGCTGCTCGTCGTCGAGTCCGTGCACGATGACACCGACCTTGAGGCCCAGGAAATTGTAGATCTGGCCCATCCACTCGGCGTCGCGCCGTGCCAGGTAGTCGTTCACGGTCACCACGTGCACGCCGCGGCCGGCCAACGCATTGAGGTAAACCGGGAGCGTCGCTACCAGCGTCTTGCCCTCGCCGGTCTTCATCTCGGCGATGCGGCCTTCATGCAGGATCATGCCGCCGATGAGCTGCACGTCGAAATGCCGCTGCCCGAGCGTGCGCTTGGCCGCCTCGCGGCACGTGGCAAAAGCCTCGACCAGAATATCATCGAGCGAAGCGCCTTCCGCGACTCTTTGCTTGAACTCGTCCGTTCGCGCGCGCAACGCCTCGTCGGAGAGCGACTCCAGCTGTTTCTCCAGCGCGTTGATTTGCGCCACGCGCGGCAGATAACTCTTGATCCGACGCTCGTTCGAGGTACCAAACAGCTTGCGGGCGATGGCACCGATCATGCGACTAGTCCTTCACGTTCTGCCCAATGTCGCTCGCCGCACTCTGGCAAATCGAATGGTAGGGAACATCACGGCAAAAACCGGCCGCCCCGCGACGGCACATGCGCGCATTCATTGGCAACCCGCGGAATGCTGAAAATGCCGCGCTTTTCGAGCGTATTTCATGCAAACGGCGGCAGCTCGCGGCCGAAGCGGCCGGGTTTGTGCAGACATAGGAGGGGGTCACAACCTTGTCAATTGGCCGCCAGACCCTCACGTTCTCGTCAAAATCGACCTTACAATGATTGCCAAGCGGGGCTGCATACGCGACTGTCCGGCGCCGCCGACGGCCGCTCGACTTAGGACCACGTCATGATCTCCGCCAATTTTTTGCTTCGTCCAGCGCCTGCCCAGCGCTCGCTCGCCTTCGCCGCCATCGGCGCGTTGCTGCTCGCCTTGCCGGTGGTGTCGGCCTGCTCCAAAAATCCATCGTCCGAGGCGCCAACCACTGGCTCCGGTCCGGTGATCGCCCGCGTCAACGGGGTCGATATCAGGGAAAGCGATCTCGCGCTGGCGGAGGAGGACCTCGGGGCCGAGGTGCAGGCGGCATCGCCAGAGGCCAAGCGCGAGCATTTGATCGCCTATCTCGCCGACATGATCATGGTGGCGCAGGCGGCAGACAAGAAGAAGCTCGCCGACAATCCCGATTTCCAACGACGGCTGGCGTTCATGCGCACCAAACTGCTGATGGGATTCGAGCTGCAGGAAGAAGCGAAGGCTGCGTTGAGCGACGAAGCCCTGCATCAGACCTATGACGACGCGGTACGATCGATGGGCGGCCAGGAAGAAGTTCGCGCCCGCCACATCTTGGTCGACAGCGAAGATGAGGCGAAAGCCGTGCTCGATCAGCTCAAGGCGGGCGGCGACTTCGCGACGCTTGCCAAGGACAAGTCGAAGGATCCCGGCGCGGCCGCGGGCGGCGATCTCGGCTATTTCACCAAGGAACAGATGGTGCCGGAATTCGCCGAAGTCGCATTCAAGATGTACCCGGGACAAGTCTCGAATCCGGTGAAGACACAATTCGGCTGGCACATCATCAAGGTCGAGGACAAGCGCACAAGGAAACCTCCGGAATTCGAAAGGGTGAAGGACCAGATCGAGACCTATCTGGCGCGCAAGGCGCAATCCGATTTTATCGCCAAGCTGCGGCAGACCGCGAAGATCGAGCGTCTGGACAAGCCAGCCGAGCAGACCAAGAACTGACCCGCCCTTTATCTTCCGGTTCGGAAATCCGGCGGACTGGCTTAACACCGCGCAGCGATCTATGCGGGCGGGACGGCAGTCCGGCACGAGGCAACGCCGTGGCAGTCACCGTCTCCCCGCTCGCACCTCCGCGCTTTCCCGACCTGCCGCCGGTCGAGGGCGTGCGGCTCGCCACCGCGGCAGCCGGCATCCGTTATGCGGGACGCGCCGACGTGCTGCTCGCGCTGTTCGATCCAGGCACGACGGCTGCCGGGGTGCTTACGCGATCGAAATGTCCCTCTGCCCCGGTTGATTGGTGCCGCATGCACCTCAAGCGGGGCGCCGCGAGCGCGCTCCTGGTCAACTCGGGAAACGCCAACGCGTTTACCGGCAAGTCCGGGCGTGAAGCCACCAAGCTCACGGCGAAGCTCGTCGCCAAAGCAGCCGTGTGCCAACCGTCGCAAGTGATGCTCGCTTCGACCGGCGTGATCGGCGAGCCGCTTGATGCCATGAAGTTTGCCGCGGTGATGGACCGCCTAGTCGCGGATGCCGCGCTCGGCGCTTGGCACGACGCTGCCAGAGCAATCATGACCACGGATACCTTTCCCAAGGGCGCAGCGAGTGTGCTGCGGCTGGGCGCGAGCACGGTTACCATCTGCGGGATCGCCAAAGGGGCCGGCATGATCGCGCCAGACCTTGGCACCATGCTCTGCTTCATGTTCACCGATGCACCGATTGCGCCCCGCGTGCTGCAAAACCTGCTCAAGGACGGAGTGAACGACACCTTTAACGCGTTAACCGTCGACGGCGACACCTCGACTTCCGACACCTTGCTTGCCTTCGCCACAGGCGCCGCCACTGGCCGGGGCGTGGCGAGGATCGCGAACGTGTCCGACCAGCGGCTGCCGGTGCTTCGGAAAGGATTTAATGCGGTACTTGCCAACCTCGCCGAGCAGGTCGCGCGCGATGGCGAGGGCGCGCGCAAACTCATCGAAATCGTCGTCGAGGGCGCGGTATCGAAGCGCTCGGCGCGCAGGATCGGGCTTGCCATCGCCAATTCGCCGCTGGTGAAGACAGCGATCGCCGGCGAGGACGCCAACTGGGGCCGCGTGGTCATGGCGGTGGGCAAGGCTGGCGAACCCGCCGACCGCGATCGGCTCTCGATCTGGTTCAACGGGTTTCGGGTCGCGCACAAGGGCGAGCGCGACCCCAGCTATGATGAGGCGGGAGTCTCGGCGGCAATGAAACGACCGGAAATCACGATCAAAGTTGGACTCGGAATAGGGCACGGGCGCGATCGGGTGCTTACCTGCGACCTGACCAAGGATTATGTCGCTATCAACGGCGATTACCGGTCCTGATGCGCTGCTCGCCTCCAAAACGATAAGCTAGCCGCGGCGAAGGGGGCTAAAGCATAATTTAACGCGTTGTTGCGATCGCTTGGACACCTAATCCTCCTTCGGCGCCTCGTGAGCACAAAGTCGATACTGGTTGCCGCGTGCGCCCTCGTGGATGCCGACAATCGCGTGTTGCTCGCGCAGCGTCCAGCCGGCAAGCCGATGGCGGGCTTATGGGAGTTTCCCGGCGGCAAAGTCGAGCCGGGCGAGCGTCCTGAGCAGACGTTGATCCGCGAGTTGAAGGAGGAGCTTGCCATCGTGGTGGAGGAGGCGTGTCTCGCTCCACTTACATTCGCGAGCCACAGCTATTCGGATTTCCATCTGCTCATGCCGCTCTTCATCTGCCGGCGCTGGCAAGGAATTGTGGCGCCGCTGGAAGGACAGCAACTTGCCTGGGTGCCGCCCGATCGGCTGCGCAGCTACTCGATGCCACCGGCGGACGAGCCGCTAGTCGCCCATTTGATGGCGCTGCTATGAGCCGAGGCGACAGGCAGCCGTCGATACGCAATGTTTGGTACCCCTGCATCACCGCGGGATCAGCGTCCGGCTTTTTCTCCGGCGGGAATCTCCTTCGTGCCCAGCGCATCCGCCAACCGCCGGCGTGCTGAGCCTGGCGCAAGCGGCTTCTGCTGGCTTTCGTGCGGCGCCCAACCCGACAGCCAAACAATCTCGAAGGTCGCGCGGATGCGACCATCGCTATCCGCGAAGCGTTCGACATAGATGTCGGTCATCCGCGCGAGCGTCGCGCGCCGCAATGGGCGACGGCTGCGCTCGATCAGCGGATTGGTCGCCGCCATGCGGCGCAGATCGTGCATCAGCGCCAACGGCGAGCCGTAACGCACCGTGATCCGATCCACGTCGGTGACAGGCAGTCCGAACTCTGCGCGCTGAAGCAGCATGCCGAGATCACGGAGGTCCGCGAACGGAATCACGCGCGGTGAGATGCCGCCCTCGATCTGGGCCTCGGCGGCGGCGAAGGCTTCTCGCAACTCGATAAGGGTGTCGCCGCCGGCGAGGGCTGCGAGCAGCAAGCCGTCTGGCTTGAGCGCCCGACGGACTTGGATGAGCGTGCCCGGAAGATCGTTGACGAACTGCAGCGCAAACGCGGACACGACGAGATCCAGGGTCGCGTCACCAAAAGGCAGCGCCTCCTCGTCGGCGGCAACAATGAAATCTGCCTCCCCTCGTTGGGCACGCGCAGTCGTGCCTGCGAGCGGGTCGGCCGCGATCAGGGTGGTGACCTTGTCAGTGGCAGCAAGGGCGCGGCCCACAGCGCCGGTGGGTGTCCCCAGGTCGACCGCGCGTTCGAAACGGCGACGCACGGTCGCCAATCGGTCCAACATCTCCTGCGCCACTCGGTCGAGCAGAAAAGTCGACCCGCCCAATTTGCCGGCGCGCGCGCGGTGCGCGCGCAGGAGGTCGCGGTCGAACAGAATCGGCAACGAGGACATTGGAGACCTTTACAGGATATGTCGCCCAAGCCACCAGCCGGCAATGCGCACGCGATCGTCCGGCCAGGAAAGCGCGCGCACGCGCCGTCGCCGGCCGTGCTGGTTGAGGTTCCCGAGTGGCCGCGCTAGCGTTGGCCCATGGTTGGGGAAATCAGCGGAGACATGGCTGCCTCCGAGGGGCGAAGCGTTGGGTTTACCCGGCTGACCGGAGCCCTGCGCCGCACATTGCGGCTCGCCCTCGACGTCGCCTTGCCGCAGCTTTGTGCCGCGTGTCGCGAGCCCGTCGACGGTGCCGGCCTGTGTCCGACTTGCTGGTCCAAACTCTCCTTCATCGCGCCGCCATACTGCGAACGGCTCGGTATTCCCTTTCCATTCGACGGTGGACCCGGGCTGCTCTCCATGGAAGCCATCGCCGATCCGCCAGCCTACCAGCGGGCGCGCGCCGCCGTTCGCTACGACGAGGTTGCGCGCACCCTGGTTCACGCCCTGAAATATGGAGACCGGCTTGATCTCGCGCCGATAATGGGTCGCTGGATGGCGCATGCCGGCCGACAGCTGCTCGCGCAAGCCGATGCCCTAGTCCCGGTGCCGCTGCACTGGCGCCGCCAATGGACGCGTCGATTCAATCAATCGGCGCTGCTCGCCGAGATCGCCGCCAAGGCGAGCGGTGCAAGGGTTACCCATGGCGCGCTCGCGCGCGTCAAGAGCACGCGCCAGCAAGTCGGGCTCGACAAATCCGCACGCGCCGAAAACGTGCAGGGCGCGTTCCGCGTGCCGGCCAACCGGAAGGCGGACGTGACGGGCCGCAAGCTCGTTCTGGTCGACGACGTGCTCACTTCGGGCGCCACCGCGGACGCATGCGCACGCGCGCTGTTGCGCGCAGGTGCCGCCTCCGTGGACGTGCTCGTTTTTGCCCGGGTTGTGAGCGGGCTGCGCACCCCCATATAAACGGTCCGGTAACCTGCGCGGGTGAGCATGAGCCAAATCGAGATTTACACCACCCGCTATTGCCCTTATTGCCATGCTGCCAAGCGGTTGTTGTCGCGCAAGGGTGTCGAATTTTCCGAGATTGACGTGAGTGGCGACGCCCAGCGACGCAGCGAGATGGTGACGCGGGCGAATGGACGCATGACCGTGCCGCAGATTTTCATCGGCTCGATCCATGTCGGCGGCTTTGATGATCTCTCCGCACTGGATCGCGAGGGTCGGCTGGACCCGTTGCTTGACCAGCGGTTGAGCGCGACCCGCGGACAGAGGGCATGAGTACGCCCTCCCCGTTCGTCGCCGGCCTCGTGCAGATGCGCTCAGGGCTTTCTCCCGAGGTCAACCGCGACACTGCCGCGCGACTGATCGCCGAGGCCAAGGGCGGCGGCGCCGAATATGTCCTCACCCCGGAAATGACCAACATCCTCGAGGTCAAGCGCGAGCGGCTCTTTGCCGCGATCGGGCCCGAGGAGAGCGACGCCACTCTTGCGGCCTTGCGCGAGCTGGCGCGTCAGCTCGGCATTTTCGTGCATATTGGTTCGCTTGCCATCAAGCTTTCATCGGACCGGGCAGCGAACCGCTCGTTTCTGATCGATCGCCAAGGGGACATCGTCGCCCGCTACGATAAGATTCACATGTTCGACGTCGATATCGGCGAAGGCGAAAACTACCGCGAGTCGCGTAGCTACCGTCCGGGCGAAATCGCGGTGACGACCGATCTCCCATGGGGACGGATCGGTCTCACCATCTGCTATGACCTGCGATTTCCCGCGCTCTACCGCGCCCTTGCGGAAGCCGGCAGCTCGTTTCTTGCCATTCCTTCCGCCTTTACCAAACCCACGGGCGAAGCCCATTGGCACGTGCTCAATCGGGCGCGCGCCATCGAGAACGGGGCCTTCGTCCTGGCGGCGGCGCAGGGCGGCAAGCATGAGAACGGGCGCGAGACGTACGGCCACTCGCTTGTCATCGACCCTTGGGGCCACGTGCTCGCCGAAGGCGGCACCGAGCCCGGCGTGGTGCTGGCAAGAATCGATCCGGCCGAAGTGGCCGCGGCACGCGGCAAAATCCCCTCGCTCCAGCATGGACGCCGTTTCGAGGTGCTTGAGCCAATGGCCAAGCCCGTCCATCTTCACGCGGTGCGAGGTCCGGCATGATTCGTTACGCACTCGCGTGCGAGCAGGGGCACGCGTTCGAGACGTGGTTCCAGAATTCGGCGGCCTACGACCGTCAGGCGGCACGCAGCCTGATCAGCTGCCCGATTTGCGGATCCACCAAAGTGACGAAGGCGCTCATGACGCCGCAGATCTCGGGAGCGAAAAAGCGCGACGACCCGGCGCGGGCGGCTGGCGGTCGCGCGCCACCTGTGCCGCCGCAGGCGACGCCCGCGCCGGTGGCCATGGTGTCCCCGCAGGAGCGTGAGTTTCGCAAGAAGCTCAAGGAATTGCGTGAGCATCTCGTGAAGAATGCCGACTATGTCGGACAAAAATTCCCCGAAGAGGCCCGCAAAATGCACTATGGCGAGGTCGAGCACCGCTCGATCTACGGCGAGGCCACCTCCGAGCAGGCCAAAGAGCTGCACGAAGAGGGGATCGAGTTCCACCCGCTGCCGGTTCTCCCGGACGAGCGCAATTAGCGGACGCGGCCACGCGCGCTCGGCGGCAAAGCCGCTTCGTCCATGCAGGTGCGTGCAAGGCGTCCGGCGGCGCCTCAATGCCCCCAGACCAGCAGTGCGACGCCAGCCACGATCAGCACGATGCCGACCGTTTCGCGCGGGCTCGTCGGCTGCTTGAAGATGAAGCGGGAGATCGCTTGCGCGAACAACACTTCGACCAGCGCCAGGGTTCGCACGCTGGCGGCAGTGGCGAGCGCGAAAGCGAGAAACCAGAATTGCGAGGCGAGCGCCCCGAGAAAACCGGCAACGAGCGAGGGGCGCCAGGCGTCGACGATGGCGTCGAGCACCCGCGGATCGCGCAGCCACAAATAAAGCGAGAGCAGCACCGACTGCAGTAGAAGACCCACTGCCACGGTGGACGTCGCCGCCATGACGTAGCTCGCTGCACCGACGCTCAGAATCGCTCCACGAAACCCCACCGCCGAGAGCGCGAACATTGCCCCGGCGGCGAGCCCAAGCAGCGTCGCCCGCAAATCCGAGGACGTGCCGGGCTTGAGCGCCATGAGAACGACGCCGGTGGTGGCGATCAGGATCGCGGCCGCCGCAGCCGGGGTGACGACATCGCCGAGAAAGAAAAGGCCGAACAACGCGGCTTGTACCGGCTCGGTCTTGATATACGCATAGACCACCACGAACGAACGGTCGTTCATGGCAGCGAGCATCAGCGCGGTCGCGGCGATCTGGGCGAGCGCGCCGACGATTACCCAAGGCCAGTAAGCGAGCGGTGGGCGCGGCAAAGCTTGCCCGGATGCCACCATGACCGCGGCAACAAAAACGAGCGCGAACGGAAATCCGAATAGGAAGCGCACATGGGTGGCACCGACCGTGCCTAGGCTCGCCGTGAGCTCGCGCTGGGTCGCGTTGCGCGCGGTCTGGGCGGCGGCGGCAATCACGGTGAAGACCGCCCACAGCCAACCCGCGTCAAGCACGCAGTGCTTCCTTGTTTGTCATTCCGGCACGCGGTTCAGCCGCTCCGGTTCTCCGCAGTCACGATGTAGTTCACGTCCATGTCATTCGAGAGCTGCCACCGGTCCGCCAGAATGTTGTAGATCACACCGGTCTCATCGATGGCGCGAAGCCCGTATCGTTCCAGCGCTGCTTCGAGTTCGTTAGGAGTGACGAACTTGTCCCATTCGTGGGTGCCGCGCGGCAGCCAACGCAGCACGTATTCCGCTCCGACAATTGCCAGAGCGAAGCTCTTCAGGGTCCGATTGATCGTCGCGGTGATCATTAGTCCACCGGGCTTCACCATTTCCGCACACCGCTTTACGAAGAGATTTAGGTCGGCGACGTGCTCGACCACTTCCATCGCGAGCACGACATCGAAAAGCTCTCCGACATCGGCCAGTGCCTCGACGCTGGTGATGCGATAGTCCACTATGACACCCGTGTCGGCGGCATGCATTTTCGCTGCGGCGATGTTGGCCTCCGATGGATCGGCGCCCATCACATCCGCACCGAGCCGCGCGAGCGGCTCGCTCAGGATGCCCGCGCCGCAGCCGATGTCGAGGATGCGCAGGCCAGCGAGCGCATCCAGCGCTTTCTCGTCGCGATCGAACTGCCGGCATGCGGCCGATTTGATGAATCCGAGCCTCACCGGGTTGAACTTGTGCAACACGGCCATGGGACCGCGCTGGTCCCACCATTGCGCGGCGAGTGCCGAGAAATGCCTGACCGCCGCCGCATCCACGGTCGAGCCGCGCTTTGCGCTAGCATTGGACGACATTGATCTACTCCACGGGCGCAGTTGCGGTGATCTGGGTCGGCCGTTATGTATACGCGCCTTTTTGCGCGGGGGCTTGCCCAAATCTGATCGCGCATCAATCGTGTCGGAGTAGTCCGCCAGCCCGCCATGTCCCGCTTGGTGATGAAGTTCGGCGGCACTTCGGTCGCGGACGTCGAGCACATCCGCAACGTCGCGCGCCATGTCAAACGCGAGGTCGACGCCGGCCACGAGGTGGCGGTCGTCGTCTCGGCCATGGCCGGCACGACCGACCGGCTGGTGAGCTGGTGCCGCGAAGCCGCGCCGCTGCACGACGCGCGTGAATACGACGTGGTGGTATCCTCGGGCGAGCAGGTGACCGCAGGTCTGCTTGCCATCGTGCTCGAGGGCATGGGCGTCAACGCCCGCTCATGGCAGGGATGGCAGCTGCCGATCCTGACTTCGAACGCGCATGGGGGCGCGCGCATCGTCGACATCAACGGCCAGGAACTCGTGAAGCGCTTCAAGGAGCGGCGCGAGGTGGCGGTGATCGCCGGCTTTCAGGGCATCCACAAGGAGACCGGCCGGCTCACCACGCTGGGGCGGGGCGGCTCGGATACCTCCGCGGTCGCAATTGCAGCGGCGATCGTCGCGGATCGCTGCGACATCTATACCGATGTTGACGGGGTCTACACGTCCGACCCACGCGTAGTCCCACGCGCACAACGCTTGGACCGGATCGCCTACGAGGAGATGCTGGAGCTTGCCTCGCTCGGTGCGAAGGTCATGCAAGTGCGCTCGGTCGAGCTCGGAATGTTGCACAATGTGCGTATTTTCGTTCGCTCGAGTTTCGAAAAGCCCGAGCACATCGATCCGCACGGCACCCCACCTGGGACGCTCATTTGCGGTGAGGAGGAGATCGTGGAACAACAAGTCGTGACCGGCATCGCCTTTTCCAAGGACGAGGCGCAGATCTCGATCCGGCGCGTGCAGGACAAGCCCGGTGTTGCCGCGGCGATCTTCGGTCCGCTGGCGGAGTCCAACATCAATGTCGATATGATCGTGCAGAACGTCTCGGGTGACGGCGCGACCACCGACGTCACCTTCACGGTTCCGGCCGCCGACTACCAACGCGCGACCGATGTTCTGATCAAAACCAAGGAGCAGGTCGGTTACCAGCGTCTCGATGGTGCAAACGACGTGGCAAAAATTTCGGTGATCGGCATCGGAATGCGCAGCCATGCGGGAGTTGCCGCGAAGGCGTTCAAGGCCTTGGCCGAGAAGGGCATCAACATCCGTGCCATTACCACCTCGGAAATCAAGTTCTCGCTGCTCATTGACGCCAATTACACCGAGCTCGCGGTTCGCACGCTGCATTCGCTCTACGAATTGGATAAATAAGCTCCCTGCATCCCGGCCCGGCGCGGCGCCGGCGCGCTCAGGCAAACGGCCGCGCGGCGCTTCGGTGTGCGCGAACCGGGCGTGCCGCTGATGCCGGATTACGCAGAACCGTCACATTTCGGGTCTGCAGCAAGGCCGACACGAGATGTCCAACGGACTCATCTCCTACGCGCAACGCTTCGAAGATATCTACCTTCTACGCTGTTTTGGCGAGCGCAGCAGCGGGTTCTATATCGATATCGGATCCGGCCATCCGGTCTACGACAATTGCTCGCTGCTGTTTTATCTCAAGGGGTGGCGCGGCATCACCGTTGAGCCCAACCCGATGCTGGCGCGACTTACGCGGGCGGTGCGGCCGCGCGATCGCCATATTGAGGCGCTGGTGGGCGCCACCACCGGCAAAACCACGTTCTATCTGGTCAACGAATATCATGGTCTCTCGACCATGATCGAAAGCCACGCTCGCAGCGCGCTAAGCCAGTTCGGCAAGACGTCGCAATCTGTCAGCGTTCCGATTACGACGCTCGCAGATGTTTGCGAACGACATGCACCGCAGTCGTTCGAGTTCCTCAAGGTCGACGTCGAGGGCGCCGAGCAGGACGTGCTATTCCATGGCGACTGGCAACGCTTTCGGCCGAGAATCGTGGTCGTCGAGGCGCTTGCCCCCTACACGTTGGCACCCGCCTGGGAAGCCTGGGAGCCGTTTCTGGCGCGGCACAGCTACCGCTACCTCTGGTTCGACAGCCTCAATCGCTACTACGTCGCCGAAGAAGCTGCCGATGTCGCGCGCTGCTTCGAAGGCGCGCCGGCCTCGTTCAACGATGCCTTTCAGTTCCGCAATGTGAAACCCGCGCTCACGGATGCGGCACATCCCGATCACCGGTTGGCGGTGCTGCTCACCGGTGCGGACCTGGTCTGCCTGCCGCTGACCAAGTGTGAGGCCGTCCTCGAACTGCTCACCACCGATGTCCCCGGCGCGGCGCTCGATGCGCCTGCCGACGCCGCCGCCATCACAGGCGTGGTCAAACGGCTATTCGGCCCCGACATTACCCTCTCCAAAGCGGATTTGGGACTTCCTCCCGTCCCGTCCCTCCGCGATGTTTATGCCGCGATCATCGACACCGATCGATTCCGCATCGCCTGCGGTCGAATTTCCGCGAGTTATAGCTGGTAGGCGGCGCGCCGCGACGCTTTAGCTTGCCCGGCCCACGCCGCATTCGCTATACGGCCTGACGGATTGAGATGTCCGCCAGCGTCCTGGCTCGGCGGCCGTCGTTTCCTGATCCCGGTCGAGTCGGATCCGCGCGTGCTCTCGGCTGGACAGGTTCGCCCCGAGGGATCACGTCATGCGTGGCGCGCTCGGCGGTCCGCGCGTGTTGCTGCGCCGGCTTCGCGAAGTGATGGCGGAGCCGGTCAGCGCGCAGGAGCGCCTTGACAAGATCGTGGTTCTGATCGCCGCCAACATGGTGGCCGAGGTCTGCTCCGTTTACGTGCTGCGCGTGGACGGCACGCTCGAGCTCTACGCGACCGAAGGGCTCAAGAAAGAAGCCGTGCACCAGACGGTGCTGCGCGCGGACGAAGGTCTGGTCGGCCTGGTGTCAAGCGAGGCGAATCCGATCAACTTATCGGACGCCCAGAACCATCCCGCCTTCTCATACCGGCCCGAGACCGGGGAAGAGATTTACCGTTCCTTCCTCGGCGTGCCGGTGCTGCGCGCCGGCAACACGCTCGGCGTGCTGGTGGTGCAGAATCGGGCACGCCGCACTTACACCGAGGAGGAAGAGGAAGCGCTGCAGACGACCGCGATGGTGCTCGCCGAGATGATCGCGTCGGGCGAGCTTTCTGCCATCGCCAAGCCGGGGCTCGAGCCCGCCGTCCGCCGCCCCCTCCATCTCACCGGGACGGCGCTTGGCGAAGGCATCGCCCTGGGACACGTGGTGCTGCACGAGCCGCGCGTGGTGATCACGAACTTCATTGCCGACGATGTGCCGAAGGAGCTCAAGCGACTGGAAGCCGCGGTCGAGACCTTGCGATCGGATCTCGACGTGCTGCTCGAGCGCGGCGAAGTCGCCGATAGCGGCGAGCATCGCGACGTTCTCGAAGCCTATCGCATGTTCGCTTACGATCGCGGCTGGGTGCACCGCCTGGAAGAGGCGGTGGCGACCGGATTGACGGCAGAAGCGGCGGTCGAGCGCGTACAGTCGGATACGCGCGCGCGCATGCTGCGCGCCACCGATCCCTACTTGCGCGATCGACTGCACGACCTCGACGAGCTCGCCAATCGACTGATGCACCAGCTGCTCGGCAAGGACTACGCGCCGGCGCGCGATCGCCTGCCGGAAAACGCCATCATCGTCGCGCGCTCCATGGGGCCGGGCGCCCTGCTCGATTACGATCGCAAACGCCTGCGCGGACTCATTCTCGAGGAGGGCGGGCCGAATTCGCACGTCGCCATCGTCGCCCGCGCGCTCGGGATCGCCGCGGTCGGAGAGATCGCCAACGCCACCGGCGTTGCCGACCCGGGCGATCCGATCATTGTCGACGGATTGAGCGGCGACGTGCACATGCGTCCCTCGCCCGACATGGAGGCCGCCTATGTCGAGCGGGTACGCTTGCGCGCGCGCCGGCAACTGCAATATCTCGCGTTGCGCGATAAGCCATGCGTCACCAAGGACGGCGAGAAGGTGGCGCTCATGATCAATGCCGGCCTCGCCGTTGACTTGCCGCATATCGAGGAAACCGGAGCCTCCGGCATCGGTCTGTTCCGAACCGAATTGCAATTCATGGTGGCGGCGAGCTTTCCGCGCAGCGCCGAGCAGTTTTCGCTCTATCGGGCGGTGCTCGACGCCGCCGGCAGCAAGCCGGTGACGTTTCGTACGCTCGATGTGGGAGGCGACAAGCTGTTGCCGTACATGCGCAGCATCGAGGAAGAGAACCCCGCATTGGGCTGGCGTGCGATCCGGCTCGGTCTTGACCGTCCGGGCCTCCTGCGCAGCCAGATTCGCGCGCTGCTGCGCGCCGCTGGCGGGCGCGACCTCAATATCATGTTTCCAATGATTGCCGCCGTCGAGGAGTTCGATGAGGCTCGCGCAATGGTCGAGCGGGAGCTCACGCATCTGCGCCGACACGGACACAAGCTGCCCGCGCGGATCGCGGTTGGGACGATGCTGGAAGTTCCCTCCCTGCTTTATCAGCTCGACGAGCTGCTCGGGCGGGTGGATTTTCTCTCCGTCGGTTCCAATGATCTCGTCCAGTTCTTCTATGCCGCCGATCGCGGTAACGCCCGCGTTGCGGGCCGCTTCGACCCGATCTCGGCACCGGTTCTGCGCGCGCTCAAGGCGATCGCCGACAAAGCCCGTTCCTACGGCAAGCCGGTGACACTGTGCGGCGAGCTCGCGTCCAATCCGACCGGCGCGCTGGCATTGGTCGCGCTCGGCTATCGGGCGCTGTCGCTTGCACCGACTGCGGTCGGCCCCGTCAAGGCGATGCTGCTTGATCTCGATACCGGCAAGGCGTCCGCGATCATGGCCGCGCTTCTGGACAGCCCCGCCGGCAGCGTGCCGATCCGCGAACGGCTCAGGGGTTTTGCGGCCGAACAAGGGCTGCAGCTTTGACGCGCGCGGCATATCTGAGCTTTGCTCCCAGGCCCGCAGGGGCGCTGATGGTTTAAGCGACTATGCTTCCAGAACAGAAGCTCGATGCGCTCGTTGCCCGTCACCAGGCGGTGGAAAGCGATCTTGCCCGCGAGCTTGCGCCGGAAACCTACGTCAAGCTCTCGCGCGAATTCGCCGAGCTCGACCCGATCATCGCCACGGTGCGGGAATATCGCAGCGTGCTCTCCGAAATCGAGGATCTCGAAGCGCTAATCGCAGACGCCGCGACCGACGCCGAAATGCGCGCCATGGCGAGCGCCGAAAAGCCACAGCTTGAGCACAAACGGGCGCTACTCGAGCACCAGCTCAAGCTCGCACTGCTGCCCAAGGACGCGATGGACGAGCGCAACATCATCCTCGAAATCCGCGCCGGCACCGGAGGCGACGAAGCCTCGCTCTTTGCCGGTGATCTGTTCCGCATGTACGAGCGCTACGCGGCGAAGCAGGGGTGGAAAGTCGAAGTGATCTCCGCAAGCGAAGGCACCATGGGCGGCTTCAAGGAAATAATCGCGGAAATTCGCGGGCGCGGCGCCTTCGCCAGACTCAAATTCGAATCCGGGGTGCACCGCGTGCAGCGCGTTCCCGCGACCGAAGGTTCCGGCCGCATTCACACCTCCACCGCCACCGTCGCGGTGCTGCCGGAGGCCGCCGAAGTCGATATCGCCATCAATGATGCCGATCTCAAGATCGACACCCTGCGCTCAGGCGGAGCCGGCGGCCAGCACGTCAACAAGACCGAATCGGCGGTGCGCGTGACCCATATCCCCAGCGGCATCGTGGTGATGATGCAGGAGGATCGCTCGCAGCACCGAAATCGCGCCAAAGCGATGGCCATCCTGCGTGCCAGGCTTTACGACTTCGAGCGGCAAAAGCGTGACGCCGAACGCGCTGCCGAGCGGCGCGGTCAAGTCGGATCCGGAGACCGCTCCGAGCGCATCCGCACCTACAATTTTCCGCAAGGACGGGTCAGCGATCATCGCATCAATCTCACGCTCTATAAGCTGCCGCAGGTGATCGAGGGCGAGGCGCTGGGGGAGATCATCGACGCGTTGGTGACCGAGCATCAGGCCGAACTGCTGGCAGCGGAGGGAGCTGCGGCCCAATGATGCTCATGACCAGTATCTCCGCAGCGCGCCGGGAGCTGACTCGGGAATTCCAGCGCTTAAGTCTCGATTCGCCGGAGCTTGATGCCCGGCTTATCGTGGGCCACGCACTCGAACTGGATCACGCAGCGCTCGCCGCGCAAGCGCGTCGTACCCTCACGCACGAGGAGGCGACGGCTATCGCTGCACTGGCGGCGCGCCGCATCGCGCGCGAGCCGGTCGCGCGCATAGTCGGCGGCAAGGAATTCTGGAGCCTGTGGTTCAAGGTCAACGGCGAAACGCTGCTGCCGCGGCCGGAGAGCGAAGCCGTGGTCGAGGCGGCGCTGGCCGTGCTTGGCGAACAGCGGCGCAAGTCGGAGCACCTGCGCATCGCCGATCTCGGCACCGGCTCGGGCGCACTGTTGCTGGCGCTGCTTTCCGAGCTGCCGAACGCGTACGGCGTCGGCACGGATATCAACCGGGCTGCGCTTGATTGTGCTTGCGACAACGCCACTGCTTTTGGCATCTCGCCGCGTGCGGCTTTCATTGCCTGCGACTACGCGAGCGCGCTGCAGGGGCCGATCGACCTGCTCGTCTGCAATCCGCCCTACGTCGCGCGGACCGACATTGCAGCACTGGAACCAGAGGTGCGCGACTTCGATCCGCGACGCGCGCTCGACGGCGGGCCGGATGGGCTCGACGGTTACCGTGCGATTGCCGCGGACGCGCCGCGCCTGCTGGCGCCCCACGGCAGGCTTGTGGTCGAGCTCGGTCGCTCACAGCTCGATCCGGCGATGGCAATTTTCGCTAGCGCCGGCCTTGCGCCTGCCGCGCTGCGACACGATCTTTCGGGTATTCCGAGGGCGCTCGTGCTGCGCCGGCCATGAATCTTCCACACCGCTGGCACCAAAAAAAGCGCTTGGATTGTGGCTCAAGACCGATTAGGTTTCGGCCACGGAATCGACCCGAGATTTTCGCGCGCCGACAGCGAGCCCCGGAGCAGAACTGCGGAGAGCCGACGGTGCGGACAGAGCGAACACAGGATGCCGGATGACCGGCAAGCCTCGCGCAATCGGGACAAGATGGATCATCGGTTCGGCGCTGACCCGCAAGCAACGTGGATACGCGTGAGAGAGAAGTGGGCAACGCCGCGGAAGACCGCGGTCGAGGGTGCTGTTTCGGGCCAGGAAACGCGATCGTGCGGCTAGTGAAGCCACGTTTCTAAATTCTGTCTGACGACCGATGGCGCGGCTGGTTTCTGCCTCGCTTGTGCAAATGGCTTTGGTGCAACAGGACGGCGGCTGCGCCGTCGCAACGAAGGGGTTGGCAATAGGCAAGTCATGAGAAATGGTCAGAACAAGCGCATGCGCGGGCGCAATCAACACCACCGCAAAAATCACAATCCCATGGCTCGCGTCTACGAGTCGAACGGCCCGGACGTGAAAATCCGCGGCAACCCTTCGCATATCGCAGAAAAATACATTCAGCTTGCCCGCGACGCACAGGCGTCAGGCGACCCGATTGCCGCGGAGAATTACTATCAGCACGCCGAGCACTACTACCGCGTCATCGCCGCCGCCCAGGAGCAGTTTCGCCAGAACAATCCCCACTTTGCGCGTCCCGAAAACGACATGCAGGGCCCGCGCGACGATAGCTTCGACGACGGCGAGGAGGATGGGCAGCAGCCGATGGCGGGCGCTGGCGATTCACCCTACGGCATACGCGAGCCGCAGCCCTATTTGCCGCGCGACGCGCAACCCTATCCCCAGCATAACCAGTCACAGCCGCATCAACCGCGCCCGCCTCATGGAGGGGCAGGCGATGGCGATGTGGACCGGCTCCCCTCATTCATTACCGGCGGACAAGCACCGCAACATCAGGGTCAGCCGCAGGGACAGCAGGGCCAAAACGGCCACGACAATCATCCTGATCGATTCCCGCTGCACCGCCGGCGGCGCCGCCATCGCGGCCCACGCCATGACACGTCCGGCGGGCGGCCAGACGAACCGTCGCATCACGACGAGTAATCCGTTTCCGGACCGACCGCTCTACGCGCCACCCGCGGATGGCGCGAGCGCCGGCTCGAGCGCCGGTATCAATCGCGTGCGCTCGCGCCGGGCGGGAACCGCGCGATAAACCTGTTTGGCGGCCTCCACGATGTGCAAGCCGGCAAACGGCGTAGCGATCGTCGATCCCGCACGTTCCCAGGCCACGGCGGAGCGAAGAAACCAGCCGCGCGCGACCGGCGGCACATGCAACGCTTCGCCCCAGCCCGTGGGGGTAAACCAAGTCTCGCGCAGGAGATGCGTGATCTGGGAGCGCGAATAAGGCCGCCCGTGCCCGAATGGCGTGGTATCCAGCCGTGCCCACACGCCGCGTCTATTCGGCACCACCAGCAGCAAGCGCCCACCCGCAGCGAGCACCCGCCAAATCTCGCGCAACAAGACGACTGGATCGTGCGCCATTTCCAGCGCATGCACGACCAGCACGCGATCCACGGCCGCATCGGTAAGCGGCAGGTCGAGCTCGTCGACCAGCGCGGCGAGGCTTGGCCGATTGGTCGGCCACTTCACCACACCCTGCGCCGCCGGCATGAACGCAAGACAACGCTCCGCCTCCTCGCGAAACAGCCCGAGATACGGGGTCGGATAGCCGATGCCGAGCACGCGCATTCCGCGAGTATCGGCGAAACGCTTGCGGATGCCGCGGCCGACGAATCGGCGCGCGACGACACCGAGGCGCTGAGCATAAAAGTTTCGCAGGTCGACCACGTCGATGGACATGACGGCAGCGTAGCATAGATGCCGCGTTCGGTCCCTGCCGCGCGGCTGCACGGGTGCTTGCGCCTCCATTGGGGAAAGCGGATGATCCGCGGACGCCGAAGCAAACAAGCGGCGTGTCCACGAAACAGCGCGATCGCTGTCGTGCAATGTCCAGACGGAACGCGTCCATGCCCGCACAAACTCGCCTCTTCCTCTGCCTCAAAGACAACTACGGCGTCTTGCTGCACGATCCGGACACCGGCAGCACCGCTGCAATCGATGCGCCGGAGGCGGCACCGGTCGAGACAGCCCTCGAGTCCACGGGCTGGCGACTCACCGACATTCTCGTCACCCATCACCATGCCGATCACACCGGCGGCATCGCGGAGCTCAAACGACGTCATGGTTGCCGCGTGGTCGCGCCCGAGGGCGAAGCAAGACGCATTCCGCTGGTCGATGCGACGGTGCGGGAGAACGACACGGTTCGTGTCGGCGGTCTTACCGGGCGCGTGCTCGAAACGCCCGGCCACACCGGGGGTCACATCAGCTATTTCTTCCCGGCCGATAAGCTAGCGTTCGTCGGCGACACGCTGTTCTCGATCGGCTGCGGGCGCGTGATCGAGGGCACACCGGAAATGATGTGGCAATCGTTGTTGAAGCTGCGCGACCTGCCCGACGATACGCGCGTCTACTGCGGCCACGAATACACGTTGGCCAACATTCGTTTCGCCAAGACCATCGAGCCTGACAACGCGGCGCTGGCGGCGCGGGCGAAGGAGGTTGAAAACTTGCTCGCGGCGCGCAAGCCGACCATTCCCTCGACCATGGGCGAGGAAAAAGCGGCGAACCCGTTCTTGCGTGCCGACGTGCCGGAACTGGCAAAGTCGGTCGGTCTCGCCGGCCAGCCGGCCTGGAAAGTGTTCGCTGAAATTCGCGAACGCAAAAACAGGTTCTGACGACCGGACTCAATTCGCGGCGGCCTGCGCCAGCTTGCTCCATTCCTCGGCGCGCACGCGCGCGACCAATTTGTATCCGCCAGCCTCCGGCTTGAATACCGAAGCCTCTCCTTCGCGCACGTCGAACCAGTCCTTGCCGAACGCATCCATGATGTTCGGCTTGTGAGTCACGATGACGACGTTGTTGCCGGCGGGCGGCGTCGTCGCCGCGAGCGCGCGCAGCGCCTGGGCGCGTCGGTTGTTCTCGATTGGCGTCACCACCAGTCCTCCTTCGGTGATGTCGACCGAGGCGGTCACATTGCCGAAGCCCATGAGCATCGCGGTTTCCACCGCGCGCTGGAACATGCTGGTTTGGACTTGAGCGACCGGTATCTTGAGCTTGCGCACCGCCTCGCCCATCGCGCGCGCCTGCGCACGGCCTTCATCGTTAAGCTGTCGCTGTTGGGCGACGTTTTTGAGATTGAGTGGATCGGTATCGGCCTGATCCGTATAAGTCGTGCCGTGGCGAACGACGATCACGTGTCCCCCCTGTCGCAACGCATTGATCCATTCAGTTTGTGACCATGCGTCGCGGCCCAGGCTCGATAAAAGGACGAGCCCTGCCGCTAGCGCCAGCATTGCCGCGCGTATCTCGTGCGTGATCATGGATCCTCTCTTCCATGGGCTGGATGCCCGGTTGCCTGAAGAACCGCTCGAGGCAGCAAAAAATTCTCGGTGCTGGAAGTCAACGGCTGCTTGAAGGAGAATGCCGCAGATGACCACGCTTTCTGCAACGGAAGTGGTCCGCCTGCTAGGCCTCAAGCCGCATCCGGAAGGCGGCCATTTCCGCGAGACTTTCCGGGATTCGCAAACGGTCGGCGGACGAGCGACGTCGACGGCCATCTATTTTTTGCTCGCGCGCGGCGAGCGCTCGCACTGGCACAGGATCGACGCCGCCGAACACTGGCACTATTACGCGGGCGCGCCGCTCAAGCTCGACACCGCGCTGGGCGAGGCGGGCCCGGTTGCGTCGGTGACGCTCGGACCTGATCTCATCGCGGGCGAACGCCCGCAGGCGATCGTGCCCCCGCACGTCTGGCAAGCGGCAGAAAGTTTGGGTGATTGGACCCTGGTCGGTTGCACGGTCGCGCCGGGATTCGAGTTCGAGACTTTCGAAGTAGCCCCGCAAGGCTGGCGACTGACTTCACGCCGCTAGGTCATCACCTGTCCGCCGTTCGCGCTCAGCGTGGAGCCGGTAATGAAGCCGGCGTCGTCCGACGCGAGGAAGACGACGCAACGCGCAACCTCCTCCGGCTCACCGAGCCGGCCGAGCGGAATGTAAGGCAGGATGTTCTTGTCCAACACCTCCTTGGGGACCGCCTTCACCATTTCGGTCCCGATGTAACCGGGGCAGATCGCGTTCACCGTGATGCCGCTGCGCGCGCTCTCCTGGGCGAGCGCCTTGGTGAAGCCCAGCTCTCCGGCCTTGGCGGCCGAATAATTGGCCTGCCCGATCTGCCCCTTCTGCCCGTTGATCGAGGAAATGTTGATGATGCGACCGAACTTTCGCGCCCGCATGCCTTCGATCACCGGCCGGCACATGTTGAACAGCGAATTCAAATTGGTGTTGATCACCGCGTTCCACTGCTCCGACGTCATGCGGTGAAACATCGTATCGCGGGTGATGCCGGCGTTGTTGACCAGCACCTCGATCGGGCCGAGGTCCGCTTCGACTTGCTTGATCCCGGCCGTGCAGGATTCATACGAGCCCACGTCCCATTTGTAGACCGGGACGCCGTTCGCCGCTTTGAATTTCTGGGCAACCTCGTCGTTGCCGCCATAATTGGCCGCGACCTTGTAGCCCGCGGCCTTAAGCGCTTTCGATATTGCTTCCCCGATACCGCGCGTTCCGCCCGTCACCACCGCGACGCGTGACATGTCCGCTCCTCCCTGGCCGGATGTCGGAGATCAGAGATCGGATGTGAGAGGACGGAATATCCTCCGTCCGTCCTCTAATCTCCGACCTCTGTCCTCTGTCTACCGCTCGACGCACATAGCAATGCCCATGCCGCCGCCGATGCAAAGCGTGGCGAGGCCTTTCTTGGCATTGCGCTTCTGCATTTCGTAAAGCAGCGTCACCAGCACGCGCGCGCCCGAAGCGCCGATCGGATGGCCGAGCGCGATCGCCCCGCCGTTGACGTTCACCTTCGCGGTGTCCCAGCCGAGGTCCTTGTTGACGGCGCAGGCCTGGGCGGCAAATGCCTCGTTGGCTTCGACCAAATCGAGATCGCCGACGCTCCAGCCGGCCTTCTTGAGGGCGGCACGCGAGGCCGGGATCGGTCCGGTGCCCATGATCGCGGGGTCGACGCCCGCATGCGCCCACGAGACAATGCGCGCGAGCGGCGTCTTGCCGCGCTTGGCCGCCTCGCTTGCCTTCATCAGAACGACCGTCGCCGCGCCGTCGTTGATGCCAGATGCATTTCCCGCAGTGACAGTGCCGTCCTTGGCGAAGGCGGGCCTGAGCTTGGCGATCGCCTCGACCGTGGTTCCGTGCTTCGGATATTCGTCGCTATCGATGACGACATCGCCCTTGCGCGTTTTCACCGTCACCGGCACGATCTCGTCCTTGAATTTTCCCCCCTTCTGCGCGGCCTCGGCCTTGTTCTGGGAAGCCACCGCGAACTCATCCTGCTGCGCGCGCGTGATCTGCCACTGGCGCGCGACGTTCTCGGCGGTATTTCCCATGTGATACCCGTTGAACGCATCCCAAAGGCCATCCTTGATCATCGTGTCGATCATTTCGAGATTGCCCATCTTCACGCCGCCGCGCAGATGAGCGCAGTGCGGGGCTTGGCTCATGGATTCCTGGCCGCCCGCCACCACGATTTCGGAATCGCCGTTGAGGATCGCCTGGTACCCCAGCGCGACCGCGCGCAAGCCCGAGCCGCAGAGCTGGTTGACGCCCCAGGCCGGACTCTCGACCGGAACGCCGGCGCTCACCGAGGCCTGACGCGCCGGATTTTGGCCCTGGCCGGCGGTCAGGATCTGCCCGAGGATCACCTCGGAAACCTGCGCACCTTCCACGCCAGCGCGCCGCAGCGTCTCCTTGATTGCGACTGTTCCCAATTCGTGGGCAGGCAGGTTGGCAAATACCCCATTGAACGCCCCGACCGGGGTGCGAGCGGCGCTGACGATGACAATATCGTCCTTCATATCTCAACTCCTTGTCTCTGCGTTCTCGGGGCTGCGCGCTGACCGAGTGGCTCTCTCGGCTCACCGGCACTTGCCGGAACAGCCGCATCACGCCTGATGCTGGCTGCACGCGCCCACGTGTTTGTCGGCTAATCCATGGGGGGCGGCTGCACCGGTGTCAATCGTACGCATGGCCGATCTGTTCTGCGTCGAGTGGCGCTTGCGGGTCTGGCCGGCATCGCATCGGCGAGCCCTACGGCCGATCGATAAATCGGTGGCCCGGTCCAAAAAAAACAGGCTATGCTGACCTCTCTGACGAGCGAGCGCTGATCAGCATGGCCAAGTCGGACGAACCGGTCGCAATCAAGAAATACGCCAACCGGCGACTCTACAACACCGGCACGAGCACCTATGTCACCCTCGAAGACCTCGCGGCCATGGTGAAGAAAGGCGAGGATTTCGTCGTTCATGACGCCAAAACTGGAGAGGATATTACTCGCCAGGTGCTGGCGCAAATCATCTTCGAGCAGGAAAACAAAGAAGGGCAAAGCCTGCTGCCCATCGCGTTCCTGCGCCAGCTGATCCGATTTTACGGTGACAGCATGCAGATGCTTGTGCCGCGCTATCTCGAAGTTTCCATCGATTCCTTCACGCGCGAGCAGGAGAAATTCCGTCAGCACATGGCGCAGGCGTTCGGCAGCAGCCCGTTCGGCGCGCTCGAAGAGCAGGTGCGGCGGAACATGGAAATGTTCGAGCGCGCCTTCGCGATGTTCACGCCATTTGCCCGGCGGGAAGCCCAGGCAAACGCTGAGCCTGACAAAGGGGCTGCGGAAGCGGGCGGCCGGAGCGATGAGATCCACGATCTCAAGCGGCAGATGGAAGAGATGCAACAGCGCCTCGACCGCCTCAGCGATACAAAGAAAACCTGACGAACCGGACACGGCGACGCGCTAGTGTCCCAATTCCGAAGTTAATTGTGCGAACTTCGGGTTCGCGGCACTAGTATCCGAGCGCGCAGCCGTCCTTGCGCGGATCCGAGCCGCCAATCAGCACGCCGCGTCGCCAGTCGATGCGGATTGCCTGAGCGCCGCCCCATGGCGCCGCCGCAAACACCACATCGTGGCCGCGCGCGCGCAGCGCTTCGGCGCTCGCGGCCGGCACGCCGCGCTCGAGCACCGTCTGCCTACCCACGAAAAAAGCGCGCGGGCCATCGATTGCCGCCTGCACGTCCATGTCATAGTCGACGATGTTGGTGATGACCTGCACGTGCCCCATCGGCTGATAGTGCGCACCCATCACGCCGAACGATAGTTCGCAACGGTCGTCGCGAAACGCGAGCGCCGGAATGATGGTGTGCAGCGGTCGCTTGCTCGGCCCGAACGCGTTGGGGTGGTCGGGATCCACAACGAAGCAAGCGCCCCGGTTGGTCAGCATGACCCCGGTGGCTTCGGTGCAGATGCCGACACCGAAATGGGAATAGAGCGTGTTGATCAGCGAGACCGCCATTCGGTCGCGGTCGACCACGGTGAGGTAAACGGTATCGTTCCCCGAAGGCAGCACCTCCACCACGGGCAGGCAGCGGCGGCGATCGATGCGCTCGGCCAGAGTGGCGGCGAATTTTTTCTCGAGCAGCGCTGGCAGCGAGGCGCGCATAAAAGCAGGATCGGCGATGTGGGTATCGCGCACCGCATAGGCGAGCCGCGCCGCCTCGAGCATGAGGTGGAAGCGATCGGGGCCGAGCGGATCGAGCGCGGCAAGATCGAACCGCTCCAGGATGTTGAGCAGCACCAGGGCGGTCAGGCCCTGGGTATTGGGAGGCAATTCCAGCACGTCGAGACCGCCATATCGAGTGCTGATTGGTGCGACGACCTCGCCGCAGTGGGCGGCGAAGTCGTCCAGGTCGAGAAAGGAGCCGCGGGCGGCGAGCGTCGCCACGATGTCCTGCGCCACCGCTCCTCGATAAAAGGCTTCCGGTCCCTGCGCCGCGATTGCGCGCAAGGTGCGCGCCAAGGCGGGAAATTTGATCACGTCGCCTTCCTCCGGCCCCCGCTCGGCAAACAGGAAATGGCGCGCGGCACCGGGATCGTCGCGCAATTTGCCGACCATCTGCGCCCAATCCCAGGCAATGCGCGCAGCGACCGGAAATCCCTCTTCCGCGTAGCGGATCGCGGGGGCGAGCGCGCGATCGAGCGCGAAGCGCCCGTGCGCGTTGAGGATCGCCGCCCACGCCTCGACCGCGCCCGGCACGGTCACAGCATGAATCGAATCGAGCTCGATCGCGTGCACGCCTTGCGCCGTAAGTGCATCAAGAGACGCGCGCGCACCGCTGCGGCCGCAGCCGTTGTAGCCCCACACCGGCTTGCCCGGGGCGCTGATCATGGCGAAGCAGTCGCCGCCGATTCCGGTCATTTGCGGCTCGACGACGCCCAACACCGCGACCGCAGTGATCGCCGCATCCGCGGCATTGCCGCCCCCGCGCAGAGTCTCGACCGCGGCGAGGGTTGCCAACGGATGCGATGTTGCCGCCATGGCTTCGCCGGCGATCACCGGCGAGCGGCCCGGCAATTGAAAGTCACGGCTCATGCGCGATGGCCCTTCGCGCGGTCTTGGGTTATTCGACCATCATCGCCACCGCCGCCGACGGAGAGACCGCAATGACGCTTACGCTCGCCCAAGCCCGCACCATCCTCGACAAGACCCTCGCCGCCGGCAGAGAGAAAAAACTCAAGCCGCTCGGCGTCGCGGTTGTCGACAGCCGCGGCGCGCTTCGCGTCTACGCCGAGGAGGACGGGAACCCGATCATGCGGTCGAAGATCGCGTCGGGCAAAGCGTTCGGATCGGTGGCCTTTGGCAGCGGATCGCGGCGCCTGCACCAGATCGGGGTGGAGCGCCCGCACATGGCCGCGGCGCTGATCGAGTTGGCAGGCGGCGCGTTCGTGCCGGTGCCCGGCGGGGTGCTCGTGCGCGACAAGGGCGGAGCGCTGCTCGGCGCGGTGGGCGTGTCCGGCGACAAGTCCGATAATGACGAAGCGGCCGCGGTCGCCGGCATCGAGGCGGCGGGCTTCGTCGCCGAGACCGGCGGCTGACGACCACACCGCCTCAGTCCGGCTCGTGCTCGCGGTATTCGCGCACGGGCTCGGGCCGCGCCATCGGGCGTGGCACCGAGAGCCCGGCGATGAAATCCACGAAGCCGAGCACGGTGAGCAACATCAAGGTCGGCGTCATCGCCCGCGGCACCAGAACGAGCTGGCTTGCCATGGCAGCGAGCAGAACGAACGACAGAATATGATCAATCGCCGTTTTGCCGAGCCGGGCCGCCTTGAGAATCTCGATGTAGAGCAGAAGCATGGCGATGATGACGATCAGATCGCCGGTGCTCACCGGCATGCTGCGCTCGTCCGGGAGCGGAACCGAGTAAACCGTGTCGCTCAGCGGCATGTTCAGCACAAAGACAACGATATTGTAGAGCGCAAACGGGATGAGCAGGAGGGGGAAACCAATCAGATACATGATGCTCGACTTTCTTTACCCGCGCGATTGGGCAGCACGCGCTGCGCCGACCGGCGTCGTGCCGAGTGTAGAATATGGAAGCTGAACTGCAAATGTCGGCGGTCGCGATCGAGGCCTGGCTCGTTCCGCTTGTGTTTCCGCCGGCTGGGGCGTCACTCGCTCGATGTCAGCTCGCCCTGGCCTGACTGAGGTGCTGGGGCTATGCTGCCACTGTTCCAGCGACTAGTGCCGCGAACCCGAAGTTCGCACACCCCGTGCCGCACGCGCGTTTGCGAACTTCGGGTTCAAAAGCGGCACTAGAATCATAAATTGCTAGTGTCCCTTTGATTCCGAAGTTCGCATTCAAGGCTGCCGCAAAACTGTGCGAACTTCGGAATCGGGACACTAGCCGGACACCAGCGGCCGGAAGCACGCAATGAATTACACCACCGAATTCAAATCGATCCGCGGCGGCGTGTCAGATGAGGAATGGCAGGCGCGCGTCGATCTCGCCGCCTGCTATCGCCTTGTCGACAAATACGGGATGACGGATCTCATCTACAATCACATCACCGCCCGCATCCCGGGCACCGCGGACCATCTGCTCATTAACCTGTACGGGATGCTGTACAAAGAGATAACGGCGTCGAGCCTGGTCAAAATCGACGTCGAGGGCAATATCCTCTGGAAGCCGGAGACCGATTACGGCATCAACAAATCGGGTTACGTGATCCACGGCGCGATCCATAAGGCGCGCCCGGATGTCGCTTGCGTGCTGCACACCCACACCCGCGCCGGGATCGCGGTTTCGGCGATGAAGTGCGGGCTATTGCCGCTGTCGCAGACGTCCATCCGGTTCGTCGGCCATATCGGTTATCACGATTACGAAGGGCCGGCGGTCGATCTCGATGAGCGCGAGCGCATCGTGCGCGATCTGGGGCTGCACGATGCGCTGATCATGCGCAACCACGGCCTGCTCACCTGCGGTGCGACGATCCCGCAGGCGTTCAACATCATGTACCAGCTCGAATTGTCGTGCCGCTCCCAGGTCGACGCTATGGCGGCGCGTACCGAGCTCACCATGCCGGGCGAGAACGTGCTCGCGCATACCGCACATCTCTACCAGCCCGGCACGCGGCGCCCCTACGGCGTGCTGGAATGGCCGGCCATGTTGCGCCTGCTGGCAGCCGAAGCACGCAGTTCCGGCTATCCGGCGTATTGGCAGTGACGGCCGATATGCAGCCCGGATGAAGCGCAGCGAAATCCGGGGCGCCCCACGCGTTCGCTATTCCGGATTACGCTGTGCCTCATCCGGGCTACGGCTGGCAGGCCCGCGCCGTTGCCACCAGCCATCCAAACTCAAGCGTCCTCCGCCGTGGACGAACAGCAGGAGAAAGCCGCCGATAATGGCGACGTTCTTCCCGAACTGGACCGACTGCTGCCGGCGCGCCGCGTCCGCAAACTCCCAGAAGCGATGCGAGATCAGCGTGGCGATGATCGTGAATGCGACCATGAGCGGGGCCGCATAGCGCGTTTGCAAGCCGACCACGATGGCGAGTCCGCCGCCGAATTCGACGGCGGCGCCGATAGCGGCGGCAATGTCCGCCATGGGCACGCCGTTTTTCGCCAGACTCGCGGCAAATGCATCGAGGGCCATCAGCTTGACGCCGCCGCCTTGCACGAACAGTCCGCCGATGAGGCAACGCGCGACCAGCCACAGCACGTTGGCGGCGGTTCCAGAGGCGAATCGATCAATGCCGGAATCGGACGGGCGAACCGACCAGGAGGACTGTTGTCGGGGGCGATCAAGCATTGCTCTCTCTGTCATGGTGGTTCCGCTACGTCTTCGCGCGCAGCTGTCACCCACGATGCACCAGAGCGCGTCGAAGCCCGCTCACAAACGGTTGAGTGAAGAAAAAAGTCGTGAAATGCCGCAACCTGCGCCCGTGGCGGCTAGTAGCGGTAATCTTCGACCTTGAGCAGCGGAAACGCGCTCAACACGTGCGGCGGGTTGGCGGGCGGCGCTGGATGCAAGTAGGAGCGATCGAGCTCGGCAAAGCCGGTCGCGCCGAGAAGGCCGAGGCAGCGCCGCACCTCGTCCTCCAAAAGCTCGAGCAGCCGCAGCACGCCGGCTTCGCCGCCCGCCGCGAGGGCAAAGCATTGCATGCGGCCGATGCCGACCAGATCGGCTCCCGCCGCAATCGCCTTGACGATGTCAGTACCACGGCAGACCGAGCCGTCGATCATGATCTTCGCTCGCCCGCTAACGGCGTCGACCACTTCCGGCAGCACATCCATTGAGCCGCGACCGTGATCGAGCTGGCGGCCGCCGTGGTTCGAAACGTAGATCCACTCCACGCCGTGGTCGAGCGCGATGCGCGCGTCTTCCGCCGTGGCGATGCCTTTGATCGCGAGCGGGATGGCGAACTTGCTTTTGATGCGCTTGACCGTGCCCCAGTCGAGTCCGGCCTGGAATGCGCGGCCCTGGACCCGCCGCCGCCCCGCGGTCACGAACCGCTTGGCGATGTCGCGCTCGCGGCGGCTGTAATGCGCGGTGTCGACGGTCAGGCAGAAGGCGGTGTAGCCATGCGCGATGGCGCGCACGACGTGGTCGTCCACCCAAGCCTCGTCGCCGCGAACATAGAGCTGGTACCAGCGCAGCGCCCCGGGCGCGGCCTTTGCCAAATCCTCGAGCCCCGGATCGCAGACCGAGCTGAGCATGTGTCCCACGCCGAACGTTTGCGCCGCGCGCACCACCGATTCGGCGCCCGCGGCATGAAAGCTTTCCAGCGAGCCGACCGGCGCGAAGATGACTGGCAGGCGGAGCTTGCGCCCGAACGCCGTCACCGATGCATCGACCTTGCTGACGTCGCGCAAGACGCGCGGGCGCAACGCAATCGAGTCGAACGCCATGCGGTTACGGCGTAACGTGGTCTCGGATTCCGCCCCGCCGACGATGTAGTCCCAGTCGTTCTGGTTCAGATTCTGCCGCGCCCTGGCGATGATCTCATGCAGATTGAGAAAATCGGTGGGCAGCGCCGCGATGTCGTGGACCGATGCTTGTGAGGAGGTGCGTTCTTGCATGAAAGAAACCGGCTCGTGTGGGAAGCGAAAGGCGCGTCGCGCATGATGCTCACCCCGGCTATCCGTCGTCAACCAGCCGCGGACTTGCTAGCCTCAAACGGCAGCACAGGAGACCGCGGTGAGCAATTCGGCAAAGTCAGCGATACGGATCGTCGTCATGGAAGGCGACGGCATCGGCCCGGAGATCACCGCCGCCACGGTCTCTGTGCTAGCTGCGGCCGATCGGCGCTTCGAGCTCGGCCTTTCCCTGATGCCGGTGGCGATCGGGCTGCAGGCGCTGCGTGCCGAAGGCACCACCTTGCCGGACAAGGCGGTGGTTGCGGCCGAGACCGCCAATGGCGTCATTCTCGGCCCAGTGTCGCACAACGAATATCCGCCGCTTGCCGATGGCGGCTTGAACCCATCGGGCGAATTGCGCAAGCGCCTCGATCTGTTCGCCAACATCCGCCCGGCGAAGAGCCGCGGCGGGTTTCCGCCGCGTTGCGGCGTGCCGGTCGATCTCGTCATCGTGCGCGAGAACACCGAAGGCTTTTACGCCGACCGCTCCATGTTTCTCGGCGCCGGCGAGTTCATGCCGACGCCGGACCTCGCGCTCGCCGTGCGCAAGATCACCCGCGCGGGCTCGACCCGGATCGCGCAGGCGGCGTTCGCGTTGGCGCAGCGACGCCGCAACAAGGTGACGGCCGTGCACAAGGCCAACGTGCTGCGGGTCTCCGATGGGCTGTTTCTCGAATGCGTGCGCGCCGTAGCCGCCGGTTTCCCGGCAGTGACATACGAAGAGCGCATCGTCGACGCGATGGCCGCACTGCTCGTGCGTGATGCCGCCCAGTTCGACGCGGTTGTCACCACGAACATGTTCGGCGATATCCTTTCCGATCTCGCTTCCGAGATCAGCGGCAGCCTTGGGCTTGCCGCCTCGCTCAACGCCGGCGCCGAGCACGCCGTGGCGCAGGCACAGCACGGATCGGCGCCGGAGCTCGCCGGAGGGGACCGCGCCAATCCGGCATCGCTGATCGGCTCGGCGGCGATGCTGCTCAATTGGCTGGGCGAGCGGCGCGGCGACGATCGCCTCCTGCGCGCCGCCACCGCGATCGATTCTGCGCTCGAATGCGCGATCGCCAATCCGCAATGGCGCACACCGGATCTGGGGGGATCGCTTGGAACGAAAGCGTTCGGCGCACGCGTAGCGGCGTTGCTGGGGGCAGTTCCTGCGGCTCGGTGAGCGTGCTGTCAGGCCACCGCGGCCTGATCGACCGCAACGGCGCGCGGCCGCGATTCCCGGTCGAGCCGCAAGGTCAGGCAGAACGCCGCGCCGCCGCTGCGCAGGAACGACGAGAGCGGCGTGGTCACGACGGTATAGCCGCGTTCGCTGAGCTCGCCGCGCAGGCGCGCGCCGCAGCCCGCCATGACCAGGGTATCGCCCAGGCAGACGGTGTTTGCCGCAAAGCGCCGGGCATCATCGAAGGCGATCGCGATACGATCATGGGCCGCGACGCGATCGCGAACGGCGCCGTTGCCGGCGGCGGTAAACGCGCCCGGCAGATACATGACTTCGCCGCGGGGAAGCGGCGCGAGTGCGGTATCCATATGATAGAAGCGCGGATCGGCAAGCTCGAGCGCCAGCACGTCTTGGCCGAATACGTCTGCAACCGCGCGCCGCGCCGCGAAATCGGAACGCGTGCCGTAGCCCATCCAAAATAGCTTGCGCTTCTCGTCCCAAACACAGTCGCCCGCCCCTTCCAGGACCAGGTTGTCCGGCAGCTTGCGAATGCCGTCGACAAGACCATGCGCCTGCAGCGCACGGAAGGCGGCTTCGAAATGTCCCTCTTCGCGCTGGCGCTCTGGATGGCGGAAGCGCGCCAACAGCACCTGGCGATCGAGCACGACCGCGCCATTGGCGGTGAACACGAGATCCGGCAAACCGCCTACCGGCGGTACGAGTTCGACCGTGGCGCCGAGCGCGATCAGCTTGCCATGCAGCGCCTCCCATTGCCGCGCGGCGGCGGCGTGGGCGCGCTGGTCGCGCGCCCAACCCGTCGGATCCATCCACGGATTGATGGCATAGCTGACCGCAAAATGGTCAGGCCGGCACATCAGGAACCGCGCCTTTGGTTGAGTGAATTTCATCTCCTTCTCCCCTCGCAGAGCCCCATTCATGCGGCCGCCCGGTTCGGCCGCGTGCCACCGAGCTCGTGGAGCACATCGGCAAAGCGGTCGAGCGCCCAGTCGAGATCTTCCCGGGCAATCACCAGGGGCGGTGCCAGGCGAACCACCGTGTGATGCGTCTCCTTCGACAACACACCCTTCGCGAGCAGCCGCTCGCAGGCTTCGCGCGCGCTAGCAAATGCAGGATCGATCTCGGCGCCGGCCCACAGGCCGCGGCCGCGTACCTCTTTCAGCGCCGGACTGTCGACCGCGCGCAGGCGTTCGAGCATGTGGGCACCCAAGACGCGGCTTTTCTCCACCAATCCTTCCTCGCGAATGACGCGGAGCGCTTCGAGCGCAACCGCAGCGGCGAGCGGGTTGCCGCCGAAGGTCGAGCCGTGCGAGCCCGGAGTGAACACATCAGTGACCTCGCGTTTGCCAACGAACGCCGACACCGGTAGCACGCCGCCGCCCAGCGCCTTGCCGAGAACGAGGCCGTCCGGCCGGATGCCCTCGTGCTCGAACGCGAACCAGTCGCCGGTGCGGCCTAGTCCGGACTGCACCTCATCGAGAATCAGCAATACATGATTCGCGTCGCAAATGCGGCGCAGGCCCGCGAGCCAGCCGGGCCGCGGCACGATGACGCCAGCCTCGCCCTGGATCGGCTCGACCAGAACCGCGGCCGTGTGCCGCGTGATCGCCGCTTCGACCGCGGCAAGATCGCCAAACGGCACCGCGCGAAAGCCTGCCGTGAACGGCCCAAAGCCATCGCGATAATCCGCCTCGGTGGAGAACGAGATGACGGTCGTGGTGCGGCCATGAAAGTTCCCGTCGGCGACGATGATCTCGGCACGGTCGGCAGGGATGCCCTTGATGCGATAGCCCCAGCGCCGCGCCGCCTTGATTGCGGTCTCCACCGCTTCGGCGCCGGTGTTCATGGGAATGGCCGCGTCGAGACCGGTGACTCGGCACAGTTCCTCGAGGAACGGCCCCAGGCGATCGTTGTAATAGGCGCGCGATGGCACCGATAGGCGTTCGGCCTGTGCCGAGAGCGCCTTGAGAATCCGCGGATGCCCATGCCCGTGGCTCGCCGCCGAATAGGCGCTCATCATGTCGACGTAGCGCCGCCCGGCCGTGTCCCAGAGGTGAGCACCCTTGCCGCGCGCGAGCACCACCGGGAGCGGCGCGTAGTTGTGCGCGCTGTATCGATTTTCCAGATCGATGGCTTTCATGACACGTCTCCACGCGCCTGCCACCGCCAAGGCTTTGGCGGGCTTGTTCGTTGGCCCGCCGAAGCTTCAGCGCAGGCGGGTTTCCGCAGAGCGCATATGGGAAAACGCGGCAGCAGCGGTGGCGTAAGTAGAAGGGGTGGACCGCGGAATCCGCGGTGGAAGCGCTCCGCCACAGCGGAAACGGCAGTGGCTAGCGAGGTGCGATCTTCCGTCCCAATAGCGCCTCCGGATAGCCGGCGAAGCGGCGCACCGAGCGCAGCACCACGTGGCTGACGATGCGCGCGACGCCGAGCCCGTCATCGTCGATCAAGTCGCTGGTCAGCTCTTCATAGCTCGCGAGATCGGCACAGACGAAGCGCGCCACATAATCGACCGCCCCGCTGACTTCCCAGCACTCGACGACCTCCTCGATCGCTGCGACCCGCTTTTCGAAGCGCCCGCGGTTGGCCTGCTTATCCAGAATAATCTCCGCGAACACGGTGATCGGGCGCGAGAGATGGCGCAGCTCGATCACCGCCTGATAACCGGCGATGACGCCGGCCGCCTCGAGGCGCCGCACGCGCTCGAGCGCGGCGCGGGGCGATAATCCCACTGCCTGTGCCAGTTTCTGAATGGTTGAGCGGCCGTCGCGCTGGAGCGCGGCAAGAATTTTGACGTCGATGCGGTCCAACGCCGGCGGGCGCTTGGCGGCCATGGGCAAGCCTCAGTCGAGCGCCGTTTCGGTAACCGGCACCGTGTAGTTCAGCGCGAGGCGGCCGCCGTCGGCGTAAATGGTTTCCCCGCTGATGTAGCTCGCGTCCGCAGAAGCGAGAAACACCGCAATCGCCGCGATCTCATCGGGCGCGCCGATGCGGCCGAGCGGGGTGCGCATCAAAATCCGGCGCTTCGCCTCCTTGTCGGTGGCGACCGCCTTGAGAATGTCGGTCATAATCGAGCCCGGCCCGATCGCATTGACCCTTATGCCGTGCGGCGCGAGCGCAAGCGCCATCACCTTGGTGAGCTGATCGAGGCCGCCCTTCGACACGCAGTAGGGCACGTGGTTCGCGATCGCGACCACGGCGTTGATCGAGCTCATATTGATGATGCTGCCCGGCGGCTGGCCGGCCCTGACCTGCGCCAGCATCTGCCGCGCGGCGGCTTGGCCGACAAGGAATGCGCCTTTGAGGTTGACGCGCAGCACGCGGTCGAAATCGCTCTCGGCGAGATCGAGGAAATCGGCGCCATGCACGATGCCGGCATTGTTCACGAGAATATCGAGCTGGCCGAACGCGAGGATCGCCTCGGCGACGACGTTTTCGGCGGCGCGGGGGTCCCCGACGTCAGTCGCCACGAACCGGCAGTTGGCTTGGCCGAGCGCGGCTGCCGCAAGCTCGCCCGCGGCGCGGTCGACGTCGGCAATCACGACGCGCGCCGCTTCCGCCACGTAGCGCTTCGCGATCGCCAGCCCGATGCCATGCGCGCCGCCGGTGACGATCGCTACCTTGTCCTTGAGCCTCATGCTGCGCTCCCGAGCGGCGCAAGAGTAGCATCATAGGAGCGGCGCCCGGAACGGCGTTCGGTCAGCGCCGTCCGAACAGCCGATCGAGGAACCAGCCGTCGAGGTTGGGATCGATGCGCTGCGGCCGCGTGGCATCACCCGCGGGCGTACTTGGTGCCACCATGTTTGTCGGCGACACCGCCGAAGCGAATGACGAGCCCGCCGAGCCCGGCAGCGCCATGACCGGGACGCCGGCATGTCCGGCCTTCATGACTCGGCTCCAAATCTCGACCGGCAGGCTGCCGCCGGTGAGCTTGCGCATCGGCGTGGAATCGTCGTTGCCGAGCCACACCCCGGTTACCAAGTGGCCGGTGTAGCCGATGAACCAGGCATCGCGGAAATCCTGCGAGGTGCCGGTCTTGCCGGCAGCGGGCCACCCCGGCAGCTGCGCGCCGCGGGCGGTGCCGCTGACGAGCGTCTCGCGCATCATCGCGTTCATCATGGCGACATAGCGCGGCTCGATAATGCGTCCCAAATTTTGCGGAGCGCGCGCGAACAGCACTGCGCCGGCGCGGTTGCGCACGCGCTCGATGACGTGCACGGCGACCGCTTCACCGCCGTTCGCGAACGGCGCATAAGCGGCGGTCAGCTCGATCAGCGATACTTCCGAAGTGCCGAGCGCCAAGGAGGGATTTGTTTCCAGCTTCGAAGCGATGCCGAGGCGGTAAGCGGTCCTAGCCACCGCGATCGGACCGAATTCAAGCGTGAGACGCACCGACACGGTATTGAGCGACTGCGCCAACGCGTCCTTGAGCGTCACCGGCCCGTGATATTCGTGCCGGTAGTTCTCCGGCTTCCAGCCCTTGAGCGCGATCGGCTTGTCCTCGCGCACCGTCTCCGGCGTGAGCCCGCGCTCGAGCGCGGTGAGATAGACGAACGGCTTGAACGCGGAGCCCGGCTGGCGCTTGGCGGCGACCGTGCGGTTGAACTGGCTCTCGGCGTAGTTCCTGCCGCCAACCATCGCGCGCACGGCGCCATCGGGAGCGATCGTCACGATCGCGCCCTGGGAGACCTCGAGCTTCGGTCCCTTTGCGGCAAGCTCGTCTACCAGCGCCTTTTCGGCGGCTCCCTGGAGCACGGGGTCGAGCGAGGTCTCGACCACGAGGTCCTGATCCACATGCCCGACGAGATCGTTGAGCACGTCCATGATCCAATCGGCCACGTAATTGAGCGAGGCGGCAGCCGGCGGCTTGATCGCATGGGCGGGCTGCGCCAGCGCGCTCTTCGCCATGGTCTCGGTCACGAAACCGAGCTCGGTCATGGCAGCGAGCACCGCCTGCGCGCGGCGCTGTGCGCCGTCGGGATTGCGCGAGGGCGCGAGCCGCGACGGCGATTTCACGAGCCCGGCGAGCATCGCCGCTTCGGCGAGCTTCACCTGGCGCGCCGACTTGCCGAAATAGCGCTGCGCCGCCGCCTCGACGCCATAGGCGCCGGAGCCGAAATAGACACGGTTGAGATAGAGCTCGAGTATCTCGGCCTTGCCGAGCTTGCGCTCGAGCCACACCGCCAGCACCGCCTCCTGCATCTTGCGCCAGATGGTGCGCTCTTGCGTGAGGAACAGGTTCTTGGCGAGCTGCTGGGTGAGCGTCGAGCCGCCCTGCGACACGCCGCGGCGAATGACATTGGCGAAGGCGGCGCGCAGAAGCCCGAACGGATCGATGCCGTGATGCTGATAGAAGCGGCGATCCTCGATCGCGATGAACGCGCGCGGCAGATAGGGCGGCAGGTCCTTGAGCGCGACGTCGATGCCGCTCATCTCGCCGCGCGTGACCAGCGGGCGGCCGTCGATGCCGACGATCTCCACCGTCGGCGGGCGCTTGGGAACTTCGAGGGATTGGATCGGCGGCAACGTGGCGAGCACGTAGGCGAACGCGCCGGCGGCGACGATCACCACCCAAAGGGCGAGCACAAATCCCCAGTAAAGCAGCCGCGACAACAGGGAACGCCCGCCCCCATAACGCCGGCCCGATCGTCGTCGCCTCGGCCACGCCGGATTATCGTCGGATGCGGCGGCCCGGCCATCCCCCGATGCTGCGCGACGCGCGTTCCGTCTCGCCATTGAAGCCCCCGCCGATCCACCGGTGACGGTAGAGCCGGCGATTTAAGGGGGCGTTACCGGCGGGCAAATGGGCGGCAATGCGCTGTTTCCCGCCTAACGTTATCAACCGCATTGAAGAGGGAAAAAGACGCTGAACGCTTCTCATTCGCGCCTGTTTATCCTACGTGTTGCGCTAGTGTCCCGATTCCGAAGTTCGCACATCCTTAGGGCAGACGCGAATGCGAACTTCGTAATCAAAGGGACACTAGCCAACTCTATGATTCTAGTGCCGCTTTTGAACCCGAAGTTCGCAAACGCACTTGCGGCATAATGTGTGCGAACTTCGGGTTCGCGGCACTAGCAAAGGATCCTGGTTCGGTTAATCGAGCGCAGAAGCAGGAACGACCCGTGGACGCCAAAACCGCAGAACGCCCCATCCGGAACCACGCCGCAGGAGCCGTGGTCGCCGAGGGCAAAACCAAGAAGATCCACCAGATCGCCGGCAGTTCCGATCTGGTGATCCTCGCGTCGAAGGACGACATCACGGCGGGCGACGGCGCGAAGCACGACGTCATCCCGGGCAAGGCGAAGCTTGCCAATGCCACCACCTGCAACGTGTTCCGTCTGTTGAAGGCGTGCCGGCTGCCTGTCGCGTTCGAAGCACAGGACAGCGCGACGTCGTTCGTGGCGCCGAAATGCTCGATGCTGCCTTACGAGGTGGTGATCCGGCGCGAGGCGCATGGCTCTTACCTCAAACGCAACCCGCATCTTTCCCGTGGGCAACTGTTTCCGCGATTAATCGTCGAGTTTTTTCTCAAGACCAAGGACAAGAATTGGAAGGGCAAGCCGCTCGTTTGCGATGATCCGCTGCTCATCTATTCCAAGGAGAGTTCGCAAGTTCGGCTTTTCAATCCGGCGAAGCCGATCCAGGGACAGGAACCATTTCTGACCCTTCCCCAGTCTGACGTGTTCAGCCGGGATGAAGAGTGGCGCTTCTTTCCCGAGATGCAGCGCATCGCGCGCCAGGCTTTTCTCGTTCTCGAGAAGGCATGGCAGTTGCAGGCCGGAACGCTGGTCGACCTGAAGGTCGAGTTCGGTTTTGATACCCAGGGTCGGCTGTTGCTCGCCGACGTGATCGACAACGATTCCTGGCGCGTGCTCGAGGACGGCTCTTACATCGACAAGCAGGTCTATCGCGACGGCGGCGCGCTCGACGACGTGGCCGCGAAATACCGGCGGGTCGCGGAAATTACTGGCCGTTTCGAGTTGCCGCGCCAGCGCATCATCCTGTGGCGCGGATCGGAGAGCGACAAAACGGAAGCGTTCTCGGAAGCCCTGGGCGAACTTGCCGATCTGCTCAGCGTGGTCACCTGCTCCGTGCACAAGCAGCCGGTGGCTGCGGCAGGCATTCTGCAGGCGATGGTGCAGGAGGTGCCGGACTCGGTGGTCATCGCCTATATCGGCCGCTCCAACGGCGCCGGTCCCACGCTCTCGGCGATGTCGACGGTCCCGGTGATCACCGTCCCGGCCAGCGCCGAGGAATTTCCCGAGGACGTCTGGTCGTCCTTGCGGATGCCGCGAAACGTGCCCGTGATGACGGTGCTGGACCCGGGCAACGCCGTCCTCGCCGCTATCCAGATCCTCTCTGCGCGCAATCCACGCCTCTATGCCCGCCTGCGCGGCGAGATCGAGGAGCGGACGGTCAATACAGTTGCGATCTGAACTGCCCTGTAGCCCGGATTGAGCGCAGCGAAATCGGGGCTGGGTCTTGAGTCCCGGCTTTCGCTCCGCTCAAGCCGGGCTACACGGATGCGGTTTGTGCCGCTCTTGGCGGCGCTGCAATCGCCTGTGACAGAAGGCCGATCAGCGCGCGCTTGATCGCCGCCTGACGCGTCGCCGACGTGATCTTGGCGCCGAACAGATCGGTCACATAGAACACGTCGACGACGCGCTCGCCGAACGTCGCAACGTGCGCGGAGGCGATGTTGAGATTGAGCTTCGACAAGGTCGCGGTCAGCTCGAACAACAGGCCGGGCCGGTCGAGCCCGATCACCTCCACCATCGTGTGCCGGCTCGACCACTGATTGTTGACCGTGACGTCGGGTTCGACGGCGAAAGCCTTGGGGCCCGGCTTGGCGGCGGCACGCTCGGCGACCACTTCCGGCAGCCGCAGATCTCCGCGCAGCGCCCGTTCGATGGAATCGGTGATGCGCGCCGCACGGCGCGCCTCGTCGGCGTCCTCCTCGAAGGCACGCGACACCGCGATCGTGTCGAGCGCGCGCCCGTCGGTGGTGGTGAAAATCTGCGCATCGACGATATTGGCGCCGGCAACGGCGCAGGCCCCGGCGATGATCGACAGCAACCATGGGTGATCGGGTGCGAGCACCATCAACTCAGTCACACCGCGCACCGCCGGGAATGAGACCTCGATCGCAACCGGCTTTCCCTCCCGCGCCGCGGAACGCAGGAAACGCGCGTGGGCGACCTTCTGCGGCAGATCGACCTTGAGCCAGTACGCCGGATAGTGGAGCGCGATGTAGGCATCGAGCTCGGCGGGCGTCCAATCCTGCAATGCGCCGCGCAGCTCGGCTTGCGCCGCGGCGACGCGCTGCGCCCGGTTGACCTCGGAAAATCCGCCCGTGAGCACCGGCTCGGTCTCGTAGTAGAGCGCGCGAATGAGCTGCGCCTTCCAGCTGTTCCACACGCCCGGCCCGACCGCCTTGATATCGGCCGTGGTCAGGATGGTGAGCAGCTTGAGGCGCTCGACCGACTGCACCACCGAGCTGAAATTCTCGATCGTGACGCGGTCGGAGAGATCGCGCGATTGGGCCACCGAGGACATCAGCAAGTGCACCTCGATCAGCCAAGCGACGGTTTCTGTCTCTGCCGGCGAGAAGCCGAGCCGCGGACATAAGTTGCGCGCCTCGCGCGCGCCGGCAACCGAATGGTCTTCGATGCGCCCTTTGGCGATGTCGTGGAGGAACAGTGTGACGTAAAGGAGCTCGCGATGGCGCGGCTGGATGGTGCGCATCAGCTCGGTCGCAAACTTGGTGTCCTCGCTGCGGCCGGCCTCGATATCGGCAAGGGCGCCGATGCAGCGGATGAGGTGCTCGTCCACCGTGTAGTGGTGGTACATGTTGAACTGCATCATCGCCACGATGCGGCCGAACGCGGGCACGAAGCGGCCGAGCACGCCGGCCTCGTTCATCCGTCGCAGCACGGTCTCGGCGTCGTTCTTCGAGGTGAGGATTTCCAGGAACAGCTGGTTCGCCGTCTCGTTCTCCCGCAGCGCATTATCGATCAGCTTGAGCGAACGCGTCGCGAGATGCATCGCGTCGGGATGGAATGCCAGGTTGTACTTCTGCGCGAGATGGAAAATGCGGATCAAATTGACCGGGTCGCGCTTGAACGCATTCTCGTCGGCGACGGTGATGCGGTTGTAGTCGACGATGAAGTCGTCGGTTTCGCTCAGCGTACGCCGCGCGCGCGGCCGGAACCGCGCCATCATGCGGCTGAGCACGGGCATCGGCTTGGCCTGGCTGTCTTCGAGTTTGGCGCAGAGTATGGCGGTGAGATCGCCCACGTCCTTGGCGATCAGGAAGTAGTGCGTCATGAAGCGCTCGACGTCGCGCAGACCGGGATGTGCCGTGTAGCCGAGCCGTACCGCGATTTCGCGCTGCAGGTCGAATGACAGACGCTCTTCCGCGCGCCCGTTGATGAAGTGCAGGTGCGAGCGCACCGCCCACAGGAAGTCGCCGCAACGACGGAAGCGGCGGTACTCGCGCGGGTCGTAAACGCCAAGCTCGATGAGCTCTTCGCGCTCGCGCACTCGGTAGACGTATTTGGCGATCCAATAGAGGGTGTGGAGGTCGCGCAGCCCGCCTTTCCCGTCCTTCACGTTGGGCTCGACCAAATAGCGCGACTGCCCGGCGCGCCGATGGCGCTCTTCGCGCTCGGCAAGCTTGGCGGCGACGAATTGCGCGGTAGTCCCCTGCACCACCTCTTTGTCGAAGCGCGCGACCAGTTCGTCGTAAAGCTTCTGGTCTCCCAGTAGGTAGCGCGCCTCGAGCAGATTCGTGCGGATCGTCATATCGGCTTTGGCCTGCCGAATGCACTCGCTCACCGAGCGGGTGGCGTAGCCGACCTTCAGCCCCATGTCCCACAAGCAATAGAGGATCGCCTCGGCGACCGATTCGCCCCAGGCAGTCTGCTTGTAGGGCAGCAGGAACAAGAGATCGATATCGGAGCCTGCGCCGAGAACGCCGCGCCCGTAGCCGCCGGTCGCCACGATCGCCATGTGCTCGGCTTCCGACGGATTCTGCGCGGGATAAAGGTGCTTGGCCACGAATGCGAATAGGACGCGGATGATCTCGTCCTGCATGAAGCTCAGCCGCTCCGCGCAGCGCCGCCCCTGTCGATCCCGAATGAGCAAACGTTCCGCGACCGCCCGGCCCTCGACGAGGGCGCTCTTAAGGCGGCGCGCAAGCGCCGCACGCAGGTCGCGTTGATCGCCGCTATGGCTGCTGGCCAGCACCTCCAGCTCGGCCGCCACCGAGGCGGCATTGAAGAGTTCGGTTTCACGCCTGAGTTGCTCGTTGGGAGTCAGCATGGCGTTGCCGGGATAGCGGAGGCCGAACGACGTGTCACCGGTGACAAGGCTTGCAGGCAATGCGCGCTAGCATCGCGTCTGTGGACGGCCGGCAGGCGGTGAAAGGAAATTCTATATTCGCGCGTCGCACGACCGATTCTTTTCTGGTTGACGGCTTGGATATGGCTTTCTAAAGAATAAATATAGCGCCGATTTGAGCGAGCAGCTTGCGGGCGCTTAACAAATGCCGCTAAAGCGCGGGGCCCGCCCCTCGCCTGGCGTCCGGCGGGCAGAAAACCCCGCCATCGTTGATCGCCCCGCCGCCGAGACACGCGGAGGGTCGAGCGCATGAAACGATTGGAGTTGATCATGACCCTGTTGCCGCGACGCTCGGTGTTCACCACGGTCCTTCTCGCCGGACTCGTTGCGAGCCCAAACGTGTTCGCCGCCGATGCGCCCAAGGAGATCCGCATCGACTGGGCGACCTACAACCCGGTCTCAATGCTGCTGAAGGAGAAGGGATTCCTCGAGAAGGAATTCGCCAAGGACGGCACCACGATCCGCTGGGTGCAGACAGTCTCCTCGAGCAACGCACTGCAATTTCTCAATGCTGGCTCGATTGATTTCGGGTCGACCGCGGGCTCGGCTGCCCTCGTCGCGCGCATCAACGGCAATCCCATTAAATCGGTCTACGTCTATTCGCGGCCTGAGTGGACGGCGCTCGTCACCAGCAAAGACAGCAAGATCAACAAGGTCGCGGACCTCAAGGGCAAGAAAGTAGCGATGGTGCGTGGCACCGATCCGCACATTTTTCTGGTTCGCGCGTTGCTCGAGGCGGGTCTCACCGACAAGGACATAACGCCGGTGCTGGTGCAGCAGCACGCCGACGGCGGCACCGCGCTGCTGCGGGGCGACGTCGATGCCTGGGCTGGGCTCGATCCGATGATGGCGCAGCACGAGATCAAGGATGGGGCGCGGCTGTTCTTCCGCAAGCCCGAAGCTAATACCTGGGGCATTCTCAACGTGCGCGAGGAGTTCGCGAAGGAGCATCCGGACACGGTGCGACGCGTGATCTCCGCCTACGAAGAGGCGCGCAAATATTCGCTCGCCCGTTACGACGAGCTGAAGAAGATCTTCATCGCGGTGACCAAGCTCGATGATGCCGTTGTCGATAAGCAGCTCAAGGAGCGCACCGAGCTCACCCACAACAAGGTCGGCCCGGCACAGCGCGAATCGATCCTCGAAGCCGGCATCGCGCTGCAGAAGGCCGGCGTGATCGGCGCCACCGCCAACGTCAAGAGAGAGGTCGATGAGCTCATCGACGATCATTACGTGACGGCTGCGAAGTAGCAGACGTCAGCCCCCGAAACGAGAAGCCGGATCGCGAGTCCTGGGTCAGCAATCTGGAGTCCCGCCTACGCGAGAATGAGCGGGCGAGCTGATGCATCCGCGGCCCGCGCTGTTGCATTTGCGGTGCTGCCTATGTCTCTTGTCGTCATGACGGCCGCCGTCCAGGAAACCGCGGAACAGCCGAGGGCCAACGCGCGACTGGCGCGCTGGGCGCGGCCAGCGCTCGGCTTGCTGCTGCCGGTCGGGCTCGCGGTGCTTTGGGAAATTGCCGTGCGCATGGGCCTGTCGAACGGCCGCCTGGTGCCGCCGCCCTCGGTAATCTGGAACACGTTTGCCGATCTGGCCGCGACCGGCGAGCTGCAGCGCCACGCATGGGACACGATCTGGCGCGTGGCCTGGGGCTTCGTGTTCGGTGTGCTCGCCGGAACCGTGCTCGGCGCGCTGGCCGGCTACTCCGCCCTGACTTACCGCCTCATCGATCCGACCCTGCAAGGCCTGCGCGCGGTGCCGTCGATCGCCTGGGTGCCGCTGTTCATCCTTTGGTTCGGAATTTTCGAGGCTTCCAAGATCATTCTCATCGCGGTGGGCGTGTTCTTTCCGGTCTATCTCGGCGTCATGGGGGCGGTGCTCTCGGTTGACCGCAAGATCATCGAAGTGGGTCGCGTGTTTCGGCTCTCGGGATTTGCCATGGTGCGCCGCATTCTGTTGCCGGCGGTGATGCCGGCCTATGTGCTTTCGCTGCGCGCCGGGCTTGGCTTGGGCTGGATGTTCGTGCTCGCGGCGGAATTTTTGGGCGCGTCGACCGGTCTGGGATTTCTGTTGATCGATGGCCAGCAGCTCGGCAAGCCCGCGCAAATCGTCGCCGCCATCGTCGCCTTCGCCATTCTCGGCAAGCTCTCGGATTGGCTGATCGTTCTGGTCTCGGCGCCGTTCCTGCGTTGGGAAGATGTGGTCGCGCGCCGTTAGCCGCCATGCTCGCTCTCGACCGCGTCGGCAAGACCTATCGCAACGGCGTGCGCGCGCTCGACGGGATTTTCCTCGAAGTCGCGCCCGGTGAGATCCTGGTCGTGATCGGCGGCTCCGGCTGCGGCAAGTCGACCATGCTGCGGGCGATTTCCGGCCTCGACACTCCGACCCAAGGCAAGGTCGTGCTGGACGGCACCGTGATCACCCAGCCGCATGAAGAAATCGGCATCATCTTCCAGGAGCCGCGCCTGCTGCCGTGGCTGCGCGTGGCCGACAATGTTGGATTTGGGCTGGATCACCATCCGCGCGAGGGGCGGACCGAACGCGTTGCCCGCGCTCTTGATCGCGTCGGGCTCACCGACAAGGCGCGGGTGTGGCCGCGCGAGCTTTCCGGTGGCCAGGCACAGCGTGTCGCCATTGCGCGCGCTCTGGTGCCGCGGCCGCAGGTGCTTCTGCTCGACGAGCCATTCTCGTCGTTGGATGCGTTCACCCGCGCCGACCTGCAGGATCACCTGCTCGACCTGTGGACCGACTTCAAGCCGACGCTGGTCATGGTCACCCACGACGTCGAGGAGGCAATCGTGCTGGCCGATCGCATCGTCGTGATGCGCGCGCACCCCGGGCGCGTGTACGAGGAGATCGCGTGCGATCTGCCGCGCCCGCGCGATCGCCAGTCCGCCGCCTTCGATTTCGTCAAGCGGCGCGTGCTGGCCGCGCTCGACCGCTCGCTCGAACGCGCGATCGTCACCGAGGACCGCGAGACCAGGGCGGCGGCCGGCAGCGGACTATGGTGGTGAAATCATTAGGCGAGCCGCTCGTCTCCGCGAACGCGGGGAAACACCTGCTTTCGCTCATGCCCGCGAAAGCGGGCATCCAGTGCTCGCGGTTCGAGGCCCCCGCTTTCGCCGGGGCGACCATCTGCGACGGTCGGATTCCCGCTTGCGCGGGAATGAGCGGTCGCTCATCTGTCTAGTGTCGACGGAAGGATAGCATTCCATGGACGCCACTGCGTTGCGCGCCATGCAGGCGCCGCTCAAGGACCGCTACAAGAACGATCCGCACTCAGCTTTCATCACCTTGCGGGCAAAGGGCGCGATCGACGACGCCCACATCGCCTGTAAGGTCGAGACCGGCCGCGCGCTGGCGGTCGCCGGCCTGCATCCCGCAACCGGCGGCTCCGGCCTCGAATTGTGCTCCGGCGACATGCTGCTCGAGGCGCTGGTCGCCTGCGCCGGCGTGACGCTCAAGGCGGTCGCCACCGCGCTCGACATTCCGCTCAAGTCCGGCACGGTATCCGCCGAAGGCGATCTCGATTTCCGCGGCACGCTTGGCGTCGCCAAGGATGCGCCGGTCGGCTTTGCGCAAATTCGCCTGCGCTTCGACGTGGAGACCGATGCGCCACAGGACAAGCTCGACCAGTTGCTCAAGCTGACCGAACGCTATTGCGTCGTTTATCAGACGCTCAAGAGCGGCCCGCCGATCGAAGTGAAAATGAATCGCGCGTGATTGGCGCACCTTAGCCGCTCATTCCCGCGAAAGCGGGGGCCTCGACCAGGAAACATCTGGCTGCCCGCTTTCGCGGGCATGAGCGGAAGGAGTGTGTTCCCCCGCTTACGCGAGGACGAGCGGACAAGATCGTTAGACCGCTCACTCAATCTTCAAATTGGCGGCGCGGATCACCTTGGCCCATTTCTGCCGCTGCGCCTTGATGTATTGGGCGAATTCCTCGGGCGTCATCGGCGTCGGCTCGAACATTTGCGGCGCTAAGAATTTCTCGCGGAACTCCGAATCGGCGAGGATGTTGCGCACCTCCGCGTTGATCTTAAGCACGATGTCGCGCGGCGTGCCGGCGGTGGCGAACAGCCCGAACCAGGTGGCGGCCTCATAGCCGGGCAAGCCGCTCTCGGCGACGGTCGGAATGTCGGCGGCCGCAGGCAGACGCTGCGAGCTACCGATGCCGAAGATCTTGATTTGGCCCGCGCGAAACGGCGGCAATGCCAGACTCACGCTCACCGACATCAGGTTGACATGCCCGGCGATCACGTCGGTCAGCGCCGGGGTCGCGCCGCGGTAGTGAACGGGCAACAACTTCACTCCGGCCATGCTCTCGAACAGGATCATGTTCATTTGCGGACCGGAACCGACGCCGGCCGTTCCATAGGTGAGCGCACCCGGCTTCTGCTTGGCGAGCGCTATGAGGTCGCGCACGTTGTCGGCCGGCAGCGAAGGATGGCCGAGCAGCGCCTGGTTGATGCGCACGATGCTGGTGATCGGAGCAAAGTCCTTCTCCTCGTCGTAGGGGAGCTTGCCTTTGGCGTAGAGCGTGGGATTGATCACGAACGTGCCGGCTTCGGCGACGAGCAGCGAGTATCCATCGGGCGCGGCCTTGGCCACGGACTGCGCGCCGAGGACGTGGGCGGCGCCGCCTTTATTCTCGATGACGACCTGCTGGCTCCACGCCTCTGACAGGCGCTGCCCGAGCGCGCGCGCCACCACGTCGGTGACCCCGCCGGCGGCAGCGGTAACGGTGAGCGTGATCGGGCGCGACGGATAGGACTGCGCCTGGGCCGCGGCTGCGCCGCAAAACCACGCGAGCGCGATGATGGCGATGCGCTTCCCGGTCGACCCATTGCGCACACGCCGTGCTTTGAAAGTGACCACCATGGGCTATTGATCCTTGGCCGCGTTCGTCTTCAGAGCGTACAACGCCTCGAGTGCATCGCGCGGCGACATTTCGTCCGGATTGAGCGCGGCGAGCGCCTCCCGCAGGCTATCCACCGAGGCCTGCGCCGGCAGTCCCGACCGATGCTGCGGGACTGAGGCAAACAGCGGCAGGTCGTCGAAGCCGCGCGGCGAAGCCCGATCCTCGGCTTCGAGCTTGGCGAGGACCACTTTGGCTCGCTCGATGACCGCTCCCGGCAGCCCCGCGAGCTTCGCGACCTGGATGCCATAGCTGCGATCGGCGGCGCCCGCTATCACCTCGTGCAGGAACACCACCTCGCCCTGCCATTCCTTGACCCGCACGGTGGCGTTGAACAGCCGCGGCAGCTTGGCTGCAAGCGCGGTCAGCTCGTGAAAATGCGTGGCAAACAGCGCGCGGCAGCGGTTGCTTTCGTGCAGATGCTCGATCGTCGCCCAGGCGATGGAGAGACCGTCGAACGTCGCGGTGCCGCGGCCGATCTCATCGAGAATGACGAGCGAACGCTCGCCCGCCTGATTGAGAATCGCCGCGGTTTCCACCATCTCGACCATGAACGTCGATCGCCCGCGCGCGATATCGTCGGCGGCGCCCACACGCGAGAACAGGCGGTCGACGGTGCCGATCGTGGCGCGGCGCGCCGGCACGAAACTGCCCATCTGGGCGAGGATCGCGATCAGCGCGTTCTGCCGCAGATAGGTCGATTTGCCCGCCATGTTCGGACCGGTCAAAAGGCAGATGCGCCGGTTCGGCAGCGAGGCCGGCGGAGAGAGATCGCAATCGTTGGCGACGAACGGGCCGCCCTCGCCGGCGAGCATCTGCTCAACCACGGGATGGCGTCCGCCCTCGACGATGAAATCGAGCGAGCCATCGATCTGCGGCCGCGCGTAGCGGCGCTCGACCGCGAGCTCCGCCAGGCCGGCGGCAACGTCGAGCACGGCGAGCGCTTCGGCCGCCGCTTTGATCGCCGCCGCCGCCACGGTCACCTGGGCAGCGAGCCGGTCGAAGGTTTCGAGCTCGATGCCGAGCGCGCGATCCGCGGCGCTTGCGATCTTGGCTTCGAGCTCGCCCAATTGGGTGGTGGTGAAGCGCACCTGCCCGGCCAGCGTCTGGCGATGGATGAACGTGGCGTTGAGCGGCGGCGCCAGCAATTTGTCGCCGTGCTGGGCCGTCACCTCGACGAAATAGCCGAGCACGTTGTTGTGCCGGATTTTCAGCACGCGCACGCCCGTCTCCTCGGCGTAGCGCGCCTGCAGCGCCGCGATCACCCGGCGCGACTCATCGCGCAGTGCACGCGCTTCGTCGAGGGCGGCGTCGTAGCCAGCGCGCACGAAGCCGCCGTCGCGCTTGAGATGAGGAAGCTCGTCGGCCAATGCCGCGGCAAGCTCGGCGGCGATCGCCGGATCGAGTCCGCGCAGGGCGCGCGTGGCTTGCGCGAGCTCGGCGGGACGTTTTTCTGCCTTCTCCAACTCGGCCGCTATATCGCCGGCGGCGGCGATGCCATCGCGGATGGCGGCGAGATCGCGCGGACCGCCGCGCCCGACCACCAGGCGCGCCAGGGAGCGGGCGAGGTCGGGCGTCGCTTTCAAGCGCGCGCGCAGATCGCCGCGTAACGCGCGGTCGCTCACGAAAAATTCCACTGCGTCGTGCCGCACGCAGATTGCATTCGGATCGGTCAGCGGAGCCGATAGCCGCTGTACGAGGAGCCGCGCGCCGGCCGCGGTCACGGTTCGGTCGATGGCGGCAAGCAGCGAACCGCGCCGCTCGCCGGCAAGCGTGCGGATCAGCTCGAGATTGCTGCGCGTCGGCTGGTCGATCAGCAACGTCGCGCCCTGCCATTCGCGCACGGGTGGCGAAAGCGGCGGACGAGCGCCGAGCTGGGTACGCTCGACATAGGTGACGCAGGCGGCCGCAGCGGTCAGTTCGAGGCGCGACAGCTCGCCGAAGCCTTGCGCGGTGGCGAGCCCGAAATAGCCCGCCAGCCGGCGCTCGGCGGTCGCGCCGTCGAACACGTCGCGGGTGAGCGGCGTCACCGCCGGCAGCGAACGCAGATACGGGGCGAGCTCGACGTCGCCGTAAAGCGCATCGGATACGATGATCTCGCCCGGCTCGAGACGCGCAATCTCGGCAGCGAGTCCGGCACGATCGCATTCGGTGATGCGAAATTCGCCGGTCGAGATGTCGATCCAGGCGAGCGCGAAGCGGCTGTCCGCAACCGCCGACGCGTGCGCGCGGGCGACCGCCAAAAGATAATTGTTGCGGCGCGCATCGAGCAACGTGTCTTCGGTGAGCGTGCCGGGGGTGACGAGGCGGACGACGTCGCGCCGCACCACGCTTTTGCCGCCGCGCTTTCTTGCCTGCGCGGGATCCTCGAGCTGCTCGCAGACGGCAACGCGATGGCCGAGCGCGATCAGGCGATTGAGATATTCGTCGGCGCGATGCACCGGCACGCCGCACATTGGGATGTCGCGGCCGAGATGCTTGCCGCGCTTGGTAAGCACGATGCCGAGCGCGCGCGCCGCGACTTCGGCGTCCTCGAAGAACAACTCGTAGAAATCGCCCATCCGATAAAACAGCAGGCAAGCCGGATTAGCCGCCTTGATCTCGATGTATTGCTCCATCACCGGCGTGGCGCGGCCCAAGCCTTCGGCGGGCGGGCCGGATTCGAATCCGGGCGGCAGCAGGGGTCGCGCGACATCCATGGCGCCGCGACGCTAGCAGATGGCGCGGCCTAATTCATGGGCGCGGCGGGAGATAGCCACAGAGCAGACGGGCCCGAAACGGCCGATCGCGATGAAAACCGCATCAGGTCCTTGGCCACGACGATGGGACCGGAGAAAAACTTTTTCGCGCCCTCCACGTAGCGCTGGCAGTCGCCCCTGCGATCGGTGGTCGGGCTCAGATGCGTGGCCACCATCCAGCGATCGCCTGCGCGGTCTAGTGCACCAGCTTGCGCCCGGTGACGGCCTCCAGATTCTTATAGTCGATCTTCTCCCGGTCGGCCTTGGGCAAATTGAGTGAATCGAGAATCTGCAGCGTCACGCGCGGATACATGGTGCCGCCTTCCGGGTCGAACGGACAATCGGAGGCGAACAGCACCTTCTCGAGCGGATAAAACTCGAGACCGCATTTGGTTGCCGGGACGCCGCCGAATACCGCGGTGTCGGCGAAGAAATCCTGCTTGAAGTAATCGAGCGGCCGCTTCTTCAGGCTCTTGCGCAAGGAGACGTAATCCTCGTCGCTGGTGCGCGAGCCGAGAACGTCCCAGCCCGGCCCGATGCGGCCTTCCAGCATCGGCACGATGCCACCGAAGTGGTGCACGATGATTTTCAAATTCGGATTGCGGTCGAGGGTCTTGGAGAAAACGAGCCGCGCCATGGCGGCCGCGGTCTCGTAGGACCACCCGAACGTCCACCAGATCTCGTAGAGCGATTTCTTCTCGTCGCGATAATCTGGCATCTCCGCGCCGCGCGCGGGATGAATCCAGACCGGCTTGCCGAGCTCGTTCATTTTTTTCCAGAACGGCTCGTATTCCGGGCGGTCGAGCGGCTTGCCGATGACATTGGTGTAGATCTGCACACCGAGCGCGCCGAGCTGCTTGACCGCGCGCTCCGCTTCGGCGACCCCGGCGTCCGGCGCGCCGAGCGCGACCTGCGCCACCCAACCGGGAAAGTGGTCGCGCTCCTTGGCGCACAATTCGGCAAACCCGTCATTGATCAGGCGCACGAACTCGTCGATCTGCGCCGGCGATTTGGCAAAGCTTTCGATCGGCGGCTGCGGATAGGACAGGATCTGCGCGTAGTCCTTGTGGCCATCGACGATTTTCTTGCGGTAATCGAGATCGAACAGCGCCGGCAGCGCCCGCACGCGTTTGCCCATGTCCTTGTAGTCGCCGGCGACCTCGATGAACTTGTCGAAAAACTTTTTCGGAAAAAAGTGGGTATAGGCGTCAATCCGCATCTGCGGTCCTCCAACTTGTTTGCTGTGAATCTTGCGGCCTCAGTCCGCGTGCCGGGGCGGCTCCAGGCGTTGTTATCCGCTTGGGCCGGCGGAGTCCATCTCACTCGGCAGCGGCCGAGCGTAGGGAGATACGATCGCTGGCATGCCGGTGAAAGTTCGCCTAGGCTGCGGCGCGGCCGAACGGGTCGGCCGAGAACAGGAGCAGACGCATGCGAGCGATTTTCGTTGCCGTCATTGTCGCGATGGGCCTCGGTGTGCCGGGTGCAGCAAGCGCGGGCGCCGCGGTGATCAATGGCGCGGCCATTCTGCAGGCGAGCGATCAGACGAGCCCGGTTGTTTCGGCGGCGGGCGGCTGCGGACGCGGCTGGCACCGCGGACCGCGTGGAGGTTGCCGCCGCAACTGAACACGGCAGGCACAGGCGTTCGACCCCTGACCCGAGGTCAGGCGCCGGGCAACAGGTTAGCGCTCCTCAACGCGCGTCTGGTCCTGCAGATGGTGGCGGAAGGGAGATGACGGACAGCACCAGCGGCAAAGCGTCCGAGCCCGATCCGGCGCTCCATAAGAAAATTTTGCAACTGCTAAGCAGTCTGTGGGTAACACGGGCGATCGGAGCGTTCGCGCGGCTCGACCTTGCCGACGTCATGGCGGAAGGCGCGCAGGAGAGCGCCGCGATCGCGACCGCGTGCGGGCTTTTGCCGGATCGCGTCGATCGTCTGTTGCGGGCGCTGTCCACCGTCGGCCTCGTGAACGAGGAGAAACGCGGGCGCTATAGCTTGACCCCGCTTGGACATCTGCTCGCATCGCGCACGCCCAACAGCATGAGAACCAGCGCAGTCCTGCTCAACGACTATCTCGCCGACATATGGACCCATCTCGACGACGCCCTCGCGCACGAGGGCGCCGCTTTCGAAGCTGTCAAGGGGCAGCCGTTCTTCGCTTGGCTGAGCGAGCATCCGGACGAGGCCAAGCGCTTCAACCGCATGATGCTCGAGGTGCATGGACCGGAGACACCGGCGATCGTCGCCGCTTACGACTTCGCGCCGTTTCAGCACATCGTCGATATCGCCGGCGGCAACGGCTCGCTGCTTTCCGCCGTGCTTGCCGCCTATCCGGACCGGCGCGCCACGCTGTTCGATCTTGCGGAGGCGATCGCGGCCGCGCGGCGCGGCGAAGGCGGTCCGCTGCCCGGCGTTGCGTTCGTGGCCGGGGATGTCCTGGCCAGCGCGGCTCCCGCTGGCGGCGATCTTTATCTCATGCGCCACCTCCTGCATGACTACGCGGATGCCGATTGCGTCCGCATTCTCGCCAGCGTGCGCCGCGCGATGCGGGCCGACGCGCGCGTGCTCGTGCTCGAAGCGCCGTTGCCGACCGACGGCAGCCCCGCCCCAGGGCGCTGGCTCGACCTGCAAGTGATGATGCTGTGCGGAGGGCGCGAGCGCACGTTCGAGGAATACGCGTTGCTGTTCGCCAAGGCCGGATTGCGGTTGGCACGAGCCATCCCGACCGAGCATCCCGCCATGACCATTATCGAAGCGGTTGCCGCGAATGATGGCCGCGGCTGAGCCGGCGGCAGACGTGGCGCAGGCGGCTTTGGTTCGGCGGCGCCATGTCATCTATGTCGAGGGCTACGACCCGCAGGGCGCCGAAGGCTATTACCGCCTGTTCGAGCGTTCCTGGCAGCGCTTCTTGCGCATCTGGCCGCTCAAGACGCGGCTCGGACCGCTGCAAATCGAATCGCAAGACTTTGCCCATTGGGAGATCGAAGCGGCGGCCCCCAATTGGCACGTTCTCACCCGCTACGAGTTCCTGCGCCAGGAGCACTTCATCCGCGCCAACATGGCCGAGCCGTTGGTGCGGCAGATTCCACGCGCGCTCGCCTGGGCCTTCGACTATCTGGCGAGCGGAGCGCTCATCCGCGTGCTGCGCACGCGCTGGGAATTCGGCGTGGTGCTGCTTTATTTCCAGCTGATGCTGATTTCGTGGATGGCGCTCGCGATCGGCGGCGGCTGGCTTGTCGCGCTCGCGGCGGCGCGCGCGCCGGCACTTCCCGCGCTTGCCAGCGTCGCGCTCGGAATTCTCGCCGCGTTCGCGATCTGGATCGCCTTGCGGGCCCTCACGGACCGCTGGTTCGTCCTGCAGATCAACAATCACTGGCCGCATCTCTGCGCGTTCGCGCGCGGCGAGCCCTCCTGCTTCGATGCCTCGATCGAAGCCGGGGCGCGGCGCGTCATCGCCGCGGTGCGCGCCAACGCGGCCGACGAGATTGTCGTGGTCGGCCACAGCGGCGGTGGCGCCATTGCCCCGGCGGTGATCACCCGCGCGCTCGACCTTGATCCCGGGATCGGCCGGCGCGGACCGCGGCTCGTGCTGCTCACGCTCGGCTCCATTGCGCCCGGCGCCGCGCTGCACCCGCGCGCGGCGCCGCTGCGCGGGATGTTCGCCCGGCTCGCGATCGAGCCAAGCGTGACCTGGGTCGACGCCCAGTCGCGTAAGGACGTCCTCAATTTCTGGGACTTCGATCCGGTCGCAGGCATCGGCGTTCGCGTGGCCGGCGAGCGCTGCAATCCGATTGTCTGGAGCGTGCGCTACCGCGATATGCTGTCGGTCGAATTTTACGGCACGCGGCTGCGCTACAACTTCTTGCGCCGCCACTATCAGCTGATCATGGCTAACGACCGGCGCGCGCCGTACGATTATTTCATGCTGGTCTGCGGGCCCATTCCGGTCGCCATCTGGGCAAAGAATGCGGACCCGCTGTTTCGGAAATTCGGCCCGGACGTGGCGCTGCCGGCGGAATGCGGCACCGCGTGAGCGGCGCTCGTTCACATCGGGTGTCGTCCCGGCCGACCCCGCGCAAGCAGGGGAGAGCCGGGACCCATGCTCCGTGCTATCTCGATGGCGCACGGCGCATGGGTCCCCGCTTGCGCGGGGACGACAGCGGACAGATTAGATCGTCCGCCTACGACTTGCGCGGCCGCCCCGGCCCGCGGGTGGGTTTGTGGATCAGGATTTGATGCACCCGCTGGCGCGACAGGCCCATTGCCTCGCCGATCGCCCCGTAGGTGGCGCCGGCCTTGCGCGCTTCGGCGATCGCCACGTGGCGCAGCACACCCCTCGCGAGCCCGCGCCGCAGCGCCGCGACGGCGGCATCACTGCGCCGTTTGCGCTCGCGCCTTCGCACCGCGGCCTCCGTGCGCAGCTTTTTTTCCCGCTCGACCTCGCAGCGAAACACCAGACCGCGCAGGCGCGCCCAGCGGCCGATCACCGCGTTGCGGCCGACGTTCAGCTGCTCGCCGATTTGTCGGGCGGAAAGACCCTTGGCTGCCAGCTTGCGCAGCTGCTTGTCGAGCTGCGGTGTCCACAGGCTGGTGGATAGGTAGCGCATCTCGTCAGATTTGAGTCTGACCATGATGTCAAGATTATTTGCAAAGACGCGGCTTGTCCAGTTGCGGCTCGGTAGCCGAGCAAAATCGTGCGCGCCGTCACTGCTGCGAGCTTCGCGACGGGTCAACTGACCTGCGAAAGGCGCTCGACCACCTGGGACGGCAGTGGCGCGGACTTCATCGTGCCGCTTCTCGGATCGCCCCGCACCCAGACCCGCGTCTCGGACGCCTCGACCGCGACCGCACCGTTCTTCTCGATGCGATGGCGCAAATCGAAACTCGAACGGCGCAACGCGGAAATTTCGCTATGGATGATAATGTCGTCGCCGAACCGGGTCGGGACGAGGAAACGGCACTCCACGTTGACCAATGGGTGGCCGGAAAAATCATAAGCCTTGAGATATTGCGCCTTGGTCATGCCGAGCGCGCGCTCGATCAGCGCCGACGTGCTGGCATCGAAAAACGCGAGATAGCGTGGATAGAAGATGATGCCGGCCGGGTCGCAATCGCCCCATTCGATGCGGACCTTGCGGCTGTTGCGAAACATCCCCTGACGCTGCCGAGCGCGCTCAGCGCGGCGCCAGGCGCAGCGCGCCGTCGATACGGATCACCGCGCCGTTGATGTAGGTGTTCTCGATGAGGTGGCGGGCGAGCGCGGCAAACTGCTCCGGGCGGCCGAGCAGCTTGGGAAAGGGCACCGCCAGGGAGAGGCTTTGTTGCGCCTCTTCCGGCAGCGCCATCAGCATAGGCGTTTGGAAAATGCCGGGGGCGATCGCGTTGACGCGGATGCCGAACTGAGCGAATTCGCGCGCCGCCGGCAAGGTCAGCGCGGCGATGCCGCCTTTCGAGGAGGCATAGGCGGCCTGCCCGATTTGCCCCTCGAACGCGGCGACTGATGCGGCCAGCAGAATGACGCCGCGCTCGCCGTCGGCGAGCGGGGCGAGATGCTGCATGTCGGCGGCGGCAAGCCGCATCATGTTGAACGTGCCGTTGAGATTGATGTCGATGACGCGCTCGAAATCGGCGAGCGGCATCGGGCCGTCGCGCCCGACGATGCGCTTGGCCGGCCCGACGCCGGCGCAATTGATGAGGATGCGCGCCGCCCCATCGCGCTCGCGCGCTTCGGTGAGCGCGGTGGCGGCCTGCTCCGCATCGGTGACGTCGCAGGCAATCGCATGGCCGCCGATCCGCGCCGCCACCTCGCGCGCCCGTTTGAGGTCGACGTCGAGGCAGGCGACCTTGGCGCCGGCGCGGGCGAGCTCGCTTGCGGTGGCGGCGCCGAGGCCGGAGGCGCCGCCGGTGACCACCGCGGCGTGTCCGCTGATGTCCATGATCAATTGCTCCGAGCGGCAGCGGCGTCGGGATTTTCGATCAGCAGCGCGATGCCCTGGCCGCCGCCGATGCACGCCGCAGCGATACCGAGCCGCAGCCGTGCGCGCTTGAGCTCGCGCGCGAGCGTGATCGCGAGCCGCACGCCCGTTGCCCCGAGCGGATGGCCGATGGCAATCGCGCCGCCGTTGACGTTGAGCTTGGCTTCGTCGATGCCGAGCTCGCGCGCGCAGGCCATCACCTGGGCGCCGAACGCCTCGTTGATCTCGAAGCGATCGATGTCGGCAAGTTTATGGCCGGCGCGCTCGAGCACCGCTTTGATGGCGGGAACCGGGCCGATGCCCATGATCTCCGGCGGCACGCCCACAGTGGCGCCGGCGACGATGCGCGCGAGCGAAAGCTTGCCGGGTCGCTTTGCGTAATCGCAGGAGGCGACCAGCGCCGCCGCCGCGCCGTCGACGATCGCCGAGGAATTGCCGCCGGTCTGCACGCCGCCAAACGCGGGTGGAATTTTCGCCAGCACCTCGATTGGCGATGGGCGGATATGGGTGTCGGAGCCAAGCTCCTTCCCGCCCTTGAGCTTGAACGCGCGCGGCTTAAAGCCTTCCCGTTCGAAGGCCTCGCTCTTCACCGGCGCGATCTCGCCGGCGAGAAAGCCCGACTGCTGGGCGGCGAGCGCGCGCTCGAAGCTGCGCGCGGCATAGGCATCGACCTGCGGCCGCGTGATCTGATACTGGCGCGCCAGATTCTCGGCGGTGTCGCCCATGCTCGCGTCGGCCGCAGGATCGCGCAGCGCTTCCCACAGAAAATCCTTGAAGTCGACCGCGCCCATGCGAAACCCGCGCATCGTGTAGGAAGCGATCGGATTGCGGCTCATGGATTCCGCCCCGACACAGAGCGTAAGCCCGACATCCTTGTGGGTAACGAAATCGGCGGCCTGCATCAGCACCTCGAGGCCGGTGCCGCAGACCCGCTGCACCATGTGCGCGGGCACCTCGATCGGCACGCCGGAATAAAGCCCGATGTGGCGCGGCAGGCAGTAGGTGTCGAAGCTCGCCTGCGCCATCGAGCCGGTGATGACGGCGCCCACGTCCTGCGGCGGCAGGCCCGAGCGCTTGAACACCTCGCGCGCCGCCTTGATGCCGAGATCCGTCGGCGACACCGCGGCCAGTGGGCCGTTGTAGTCGGCAAACGGCGTGCGCACGCCGCCTAGCAACCAGACATCGCCCCAGCTGGCGGTGAGCGCTGCCTTCCCGTTCGCCATCACGCCTGCTCCTCGTCTGCAATGACAGTTGGCGATAACTGTTGCCTGGTAAGCTCGTCAACAAGGGCCAGTGTCCCGATTCCGAAGTTCGCCCGCGCTCGCGGCAGTCTCGATGCGAACTTCGGAATCAAAGGGACACTAGCAACGTTATGATTCTAGTGCCGCTTTTGAACCCGAAGTTCGCAAAACCCCTTGCCGCCCGATCGTGCGAACTTCGGGTTCGCGGCACTAGGTCGTGCATGTCTGCCTCCCGCTACACCACCAGCACGCGCGGCGATGGTGTCTCGCCATAGAGCTCAGCCACCAGACCGACGCGGCGCGCCAGCACCGCGCGGGCGTTAATCGAGCCCTTGTCCGTCACCTCACCGGCATCGAGCGAAGGCGGCTCGGCGAGCAGCATGGCGCGGCACACGCGGTTCGAGCTGCCGGTGCTGGTGCCGGCGAACGCGGCGAGCCGCGTCCGCAGGGCGTCGAGCACGCGCGCGTCGGTCGTGACGTCTGCCGCCCCGCTGCCGGCCAATTCGCGGCAGGCGTCAAGATTGGGGAAGATCAGCGCGCCGATCTCGTTGCGATCGGCGCCCGCCAGCACGACGTCACGCGCATAGGGCTCGAGGCACGCGAGAAGTCGCGCGCGCAGCGGCCCCACGTTCACCCAGGTTCCGGTCGCAAGCTTGAAGTCCTCGGCGGTGCGGCCATCGAACAGCAATCCTTGGCCGGGATCGGCGGGATCTTGGAATTTGAGCGCGTCGCCAAGTTTGTAGAAACCCTCGGAGTCGAACGCCTCGCGCGTGAGATGCGGCTGGCGCCAATAGCCGGGAGTAACGTTGGGGCCGCGCAGGCGCGCTTCCAGCTTGCCCTCGATCGGTACGAGCTTGAGCTCAACGCCCGGCACCGGAACGCCCATATTGGTGGAATCGCTGCTCTGCCACATGCGCGCGATCGCCATGGGCGCGCTCTCGGTGGCGCCCAGCCCGGTGAGAAACATGATGCGCTCGCCGCAGGTGGCAAGCGCAAGCTCCTGCATCGCGTCGAACAGCGACTGCGACAGCGCGGCGCCGGCGAACCAGAGCACCTTCAGGCGACTGAAGAATTTTTTCCGCAGTTCAGCGTCCGCGCGCAAGTAAGGCAGCAGCGCCTCGTAGCCCTTGGGCACCGTGAAATACCAGGTGGGTGCGACCTCGCGCAGGTTCTCAACCGTGATTTCGATGGCGACCGGTAGCGGCTTGCCTTCATCGATGTAGAACGTGCCGCCGTTGTAGAGCACGAAGCCGAAATTGTGATTGCCGCCGGCGGTGTGATGCCATGGCGCCCAGTCCACGATCACCGGCGGCTCGTCGGCGAAGAAGGCGAGCTGGGAAAGGATCATCGCTTGGTTCGCGCACCACATGCCTTGCGTGTTGATCACCGCCTTCGGCGTCCCGGTCGATCCCGACGTGAACAGGAACTTGGCAATGGTGTCGCCGCTCACCGCAGCGTGCGCCGCGTCGGCAGCGGCGGTCGGTCTCGGCGCGAGCAACGCGGCGAACGGCGTCGCCGCCCGGCCCGGCACCGCGTTGCGGCCGACCACGATCTCGACGCTGGACGGCGCGGCCGCCGTGATCGCGCGGCCATACGCTTCGCCATCCGCAGCAAACACGAGTCCGGGCGTGAGCAGATCGATGATCGATTTGAGCTTGCTGAAATCGCGCGAGATCAGCGAATAGGCCGGGGAGATCGGCGCGTAGGGAATGCCCACGTAATTGGCGGCAAGCCCGATCAGCGCGTGCTCGATATCATTGCCGGAAAGAATCACGATCGGGCGCTCGGGCGAAAGACCGCGCTCGATCAGCGCGGCGCCGATGCGTCGCACTTGCGCCAGCGTCTCACCGTAGCTGATCG